>Ga0183095_10399_pt1 | contig 152581 bp, 110 predicted proteins | sample BioMet4_FD_130346 | JGI IMG/M metagenome (GOLD analysis project Ga0183095, IMG submission 130346) | Microbial communities from bioreactor (seeded with sewage sludge) at LBNL, California, USA - Biofuel metagenome 4 (v2) (version 3) | ecosystem: Engineered > Bioreactor > Anaerobic > Unclassified ...
AGCCCAGATGGCGGAATCGGTAGACGCGCTGGTCTCAAACACCAGTGGATTCACTTCCATCCCGGTTCGACCCCGGGTCTGGGTACTCCGATAAAAATCTCCTAATCATTAGATTGGGAGATTTTTAATTTATGGACCTTGATAGAATCGGAAAGTGAAGCAAACGGATAAAGAAATTCTCAAGACTTTATCTCAGCCATGAACATATCTTCAATCAAAAATTAATTCTTCAGCATTAACATTATTTATCCCGCAAAATTTTCGCAGTTCTACGAAATATTCGTAGTATTGCAGAATAAAAATAGAATTATTAAATCAAAGTAATAAGATATGGAAAGATTGACTGCTCAGGAAGAAGAAGTTATGCTGATTATATGGAAGTTGAAACAATGTTTCATTCGTGACATACTCAGCGAAATGTCTGAATCACATCCGCCATATACAACGGTTGCTTCAGTTGTCCGCAATCTGGAAAAGAAGAAATTTGTAACAGCGAACCGATTTGGGGTTATCACTCAGTTTTCACCGCGAGTCAAAGAGGCCGATTACAAACGCAAATTCATGTCGAATGTCGTTGATGACTATTTCACCGGTTCATATAAAGAATTAGTTTCTTTCTTTGTTCGCGACCGTAAATTATCAAAGGACGATTTGGAAGATTTACTTAAGCAAATTGAAAATGAGCACTAATCTCAAGTTCGGACGATTATGGAAACAATCCTCATTTATTTTCTGAAAGCAAACGTAGCCTTGGCTGTTCTATATATCGGTTACAAGCTTCTGTTCTGGAACGACACTTGTTTCAAGACCAGAAGATTCACCTTGCTTGCCATTTATCTGTTCGCGTTCCTGTATCAAATCCCGGACTTCAGCCATTTACTCACGACTTATCAATCGTCAAACATTGCTGTTTACTATTCCGCCATGCTGAAAGAAGTTCAGATTATTGCCACTGCTCCGCACTCGACGGACTGGAAAAAGATAGCAACAACAATTTTGCTTGCCGCATATTTAGTCGGCATTGTCGTTTTGCTTTTGCGTTTTGTAACAGAACTCATCAGGGTGATTCTGTCACGCCGCAATTGTCAGAAAGCAACTGTTGAAGGTACAACTGTTTCAATTCTAACAAATGATTCCGGAGCATACTCGTTTTTCCATTGGATTTTCATCAATCCCAAATCATATAAGACTGATACATTACAAGAAGTCATCTCGCACGAAAAAACTCATTGTCGAGAAATGCATACGATTGACATGATTGTCGGAGAACTTGCACTTATTACGTGCTGGATTAATCCTTTTGCCTGGCTGTTGAAGCAGGAGATTTGCATCAATCACGAATATCAGGCTGATCAAGAAGTCGTCAAAAAAGGCTATGACAAAAAAGGCTATCAATATCATCTGATTGGCCTCGAAAAACCGAAGTTTACTGCAGTAAAACTATATACGAATTTCAATGTCTTACAATTAAAAAAGAGAATTACTATGTTGAACAAAAAAAGAACAAACGGCTTCAGTCGGACAAAATATTTTGCGCTGTTGCCATTAGTAGGCGGACTGTTGCTCATCAGCAATATCGACGTCATGGCTAGAATCGATAATGTAAAGAATCTGATTCTTACCCCAAAAGCTCAAGCTACTGCTCCAACAGCAATTGTAGCGTCACAGAACTCGGAAGCGAATTCTGCAAATGTGAATGAACAGCCCCAGATTTCAGTTAAAGAAAATCCGGCTCAGACTTCCGTATCGAATGACTTAAAAGCAGAGAACTCTGATGCAGCATCTTCGAATAATGCAGTTGATGAACAGCCAAACGAATCTGAAGAAATCCAATCGCCACAGAAACCAGACAAAGGCGTAGTTTTCACGGTTGTTGAAGAAATGCCCGAATATCCCGGCGGTACAAATGCTCTCCTGCAATATTTAGTTAAGAGTACCCAATATCCTGAAAAAGCGGTTTCTGAAGGAAGAACAGGGAGAGTAATAGTACAATTTATCGTCAACAAAGACGGAAGCATGTCAGATATCAATGTCCTGAGAGGTGCTTATCCTGACCTTGATGCTGAAGCCATCCGAGTAGTTAAGGCAATGCCTCAGAAGTGGATTCCAGGAAAACAAAAAGGCGTTCCAGTCAGAGTGAAATACACTCTTCCTGTCCAGTTTAGCCTGCATTAGAAGTATAGATAGTTTTTCTCCTTTTTGATAGACAAAAAAAGGGCATGAAATCTTCATCGTGCCGGCAAGCTTAATAAAGATTCACGCCCCGCTCCTATCAGAAAGGAGAAATTCTTTAACTGTGCGAAGTTAACACAAATTGAAAGAAGAATCAAAATCACGACATACATTTTTTATTTCGACCTTCAGTCCTTATCGATTAAGCACTTCAATATAGTGTAATTGATTGACAAAATTGATTGACAATCTACTATATATTATAGCAGAATGGAACGGTGTAACTCTCTGTGAAGAGAGTTGCATCTTTTTTATAAGTTGTTTTTATTAATTTGACTATTATTTACTATATTTGTACTGGAATAAAAAATGCTCAACGTCAGAAACGAAACATAATGAAAAGATTTAGCCTAGTCATATTATTCTTGTTGTTCTTCCAGAGCGTTTGGCCGATTTACTTCCGTCACCTTTTGATAGAAGACGGATTGTCGCAACTTTCTGTGATGAGCATACACCAGGACAAACTTGGACGCATGTGGTTCGGCACGAATGAAGGTCTCAACATGTACGACGGATCCCGCATTACCGTTTTCAAACCTTCTTTGGACAGTAATTCTCTTTTCAGCAATAGAAACGATGATATCTGTGAAGATTCTGAAGGAAATCTTTATTTCCGATCAGGGAATAAAGCCATAAAATACGACTTCGACAAACAGCATTTCAGCAAAATCACCGACATGCGCGTTGATTTTATTTGTTCTTTGGATGGAAATATTCTTTTAAATGACCAGGATTCTGTTTTTATCTTTTACCCAAAACGGAATATCCTGCACTATTACTTTCGCCTTCCTGAGAGAAACTCTTATATGACTGCAATTCTACGAACAGCCAACAAAAGTATATATATTGCGACCAGCAAGGGACTTTTTCAACTGAAAGACGGAAAGACATTAAAAAGTATTATTCCTGACGAAGACATCTTTAGTATATATGAGGATTCTCATCGGAATCTTTGGATTTCGTCACGAATGGACGGTTTATACATCATGCGCAGTGACGGCCGGCTTGAACATTATCGCGTCGGAGACAAATTCGGCGGAAGCAGCATCGTTGACAATCAGATTCGAACCGTTGCTGAAGACAATTATGGAAACATCTGGTTCGGGACATTTAAAGGTCTGCACAAATACAACCCTCAAACGAACGTTCTTGAAGTTTTCAGACGCAGTCCGCTTCCCGGAAGCCTCACGCACTCTTCTATCTTTCCGATTTTCAAAGACAGACAAGGCACAATATGGCTCGGCACGTATTATGGCGGAGTCAATTATTTCAATCCTGAGACTGACTTTTTCACTGTCTACACCGACAATCCTCTGCGCAACGATTGCTTAAGCTACAATTTTGTAGGTCACATGGTCGAAGACAAAGACAATAATGTCTGGATTTGCACAGAAGGCGGAGGCGTCAATTTCTTTGATCGAAAGATGAAACGCTTCTCCTATCTTATGTCGAATCCTCAACACACCAGCGTTGCGCACAACAACGTCAAAGATATCTGTTACGACAAAAAACGCGATAAGCTTTATATTGGCACTCATACGGGCGGCCTTTCCATCTTCGATATCAAATCGCATCGCTTCTACAATCCGTTTTTCACCGATCCCGAATTCAGCAAATTGGCCGGCGACCGCATTGCCCAAATCAGAATACACAAGGACAATCTGATTATCGCAGCACAAAGCAATATCATTAAAATGGATTTGAACACCGAAAAGTTTTCTTTGCTGTTTCCTTCAGGAAAATATTATGGCAGTTCATGTTTTATGATTGACCAGTTCGACCGCATCTGGACATCTGATGGCGGAAACGGACTTTGGATTGTAAACCTCAACAACGAAGCCGACCAGCAGCATATCCTCGGAGGAGAAAAAGGACTTGGCAATTCGACAATCATCAGCATATTCGAAGATTCCAAAAAACGAATCTTTCTCGGAACTGAAGGCGGAGGACTTTCCTTTTACGATGGGCGGCATCATTGCTTCGGCAATTTAAACAAAAAAAACAGCCTGATATTAAGCGACTATTGTTACGAGATTTCAGAGACGATGATGGGAAATCTGATTATCAACAGCGATAAAGGACTGACCTTCTACAATCCTGACACCCATTCCTTCAAGGTCGTCGAACTTGTGAACAGTCTGCCCATTTCCGGTATCAATCAAGGAAACGGGATTCTCGTCTGCAAAAACGGAGAAATCTTCGTCGGAGGCGTTGACGGTTTGGTCTCTTTCTTCGAGCAGCAGCTCTTTGAGCAGCCAAAAGATTATAAACTGTTCTTCTCCGACCTTTACGTCAATAACAAGATAGTGATTCCGAATGACAAACAACATATACTCAAGCAAGCATTGTCGTTCACAGATAAGGTTTCGCTCCGATACAATCAGAACAACCTCACCTTCACTTTCGCTTCGAACAACTATGTCAATCCGCTGAAAAAAGCCGCTTTCAAATACAAACTTGAAGGCTTCGACGAACATTGGATTTCTTCCAACAACTACAGCCTCAGCTACACGAACTTAAATCCGGGAAAATACACGTTGATGGTTCAAGAGATTCAATACGACCCGAACGTCATTCCAAACAGAATCAGTCTCGATATTGTCATTCACGCTCCGATTTGGGAAACTCCGCTTTTCTATTGCCTTTATGTCATCATCATTCTGACGCTTTTTTATTTGTATTATCGTTTCAAAAGGAATCAGATTCTGTTGCAGACTTCTCTCGAATACGAAAGGAAGGAAAAGGAATCAACCGAAAGGCTTACGCAAGACAAACTGCAATTCTTTGCAAACATCAGCCACGAATTCCGTACGCCGCTCACGCTCATCATTTCCCAAATAGAACTGTTGATGCAGAACAATTCCTTCACGCCTTCGCTTTATAACAAACTCCAAAGCATTTACAAGAACGCTCATCACATGCGTTATCTCATTTCTGAATTGCTGGACTTCCGCAAGCTCGAAGCCGGACGCATCAAGCTGAAAGTGAAAGAGCAGAACATCGTCGCTTTCGAGAAAGAGATTTATCTCGCATTCTACGAATTTGCGGCCAGCCATTCCATTTCCTATAAGTTCAATTGCCAGAAAGAAGAGGTTCTATGCTGGTTCGACGCACAGCAGATGGAAAAAGTGTTTTACAATCTCTTGTCGAACGCTTTCAAATATGTTAAGGATAAAGGCACGATTGAAATCACGATTGAAGAGACAGACACGCAAATCATTTCAAAGGTAATCGATACCGGAATAGGCATCAAAAAAGAAGATATAGATAAAATCTTCGAACGTTTTTATCAGGCTGAATCGGCGATTACAGAATTCAATCAGGCGCCAAGTACCGGAATCGGACTTGCTCTGACGCGAAGCATTGTCATGCTGCATCACGGCACAATCAATGTGGAAAGCACTCCCGGCTACGGAAGCATCTTTATTGTCAGGCTTCTCAAAGGGCGAGCTCATTTCACCGATGACGAATGTGCTGCGAAAGACCAAAAGGAAGAGATATCAGATTTCGACCAGAAGAAAATGACGGCAACTCCGAAAAATGAATGTGAAGAAGATTCTGAAGAGCAGCACATCGAACTGACCGGACGCACAATTCTGATTGTTGAAGACAATGAAGAGCTGCTCGAGACACTTCGGTCGCTCTTCGCTCCTACTTATCAAGTCATTCTTGCTCATAACGGAAAAGAAGGACTGAACAAAGCACGGGAAGAAATGCCGGACATTATTCTAAGCGACGTCATGATGCCCGAAATGAGCGGTATGGAAATGTGCATCCGTATCAAGAACGATTTCAATTTGTGCCAGATTCCAGTCGTATTGCTCACAGCGCTAAGCTCAGTCGAACAAAGCATTGAAGGATTGCAGCGCGGCGCTGACGACTACATCGGAAAGCCTTTCAATTCGCGGGTTCTGCTGGCACGATGCAATAATCTTTTGCGTAACCGGATTCTGCTTCAGAAGAAATATGAAGAGCACAAAACGACTGACATCACATCCATCACCGACAGCCCTGAAGATAAAAAGATGCTCTCACGGATTGAAGAAGTCATCGACAAAAACATCGAAAACATGGCTTTCGACATGAATGAACTGGCAACAGAAATCGGCTTGAGCCGAAGCTCTCTTTATCCGAAATTCAGAAAACTGACCGGCTTGACTCCGAACGACTATGTGAACGAACGAAGAATCAAACGAGCGGCTGAAATGCTCATTTCAAGCCCGAATCTTCAAATATCCGAGATTGCAGACCGACTTGGATTCAATTCTCCACGTTACTTCAGCCGAAGCTTCAAATCTTTGTTCAATGTTTCGCCAGCAGAATACAAAAAAAACGCAGCTGAACGAACAAATACATAGTTGAATTTGCTCTTTCACCCGCTGCGACAGACAAATACATAGTTGAATTTGCTCTTTCACCCGTTGCGACAAACAAAAGTATAGTTGGTTTTGGCTTTCGTCCCGCTGTTTCAGACAAAAGTATAGTTGGTTTTGCCTTTCGTCCCTCCGTTTCAGACAAAAGTATAGTTGGTTTTGGCTTTCGTCCCGCTGTTTCAGACAAAAGCATAGTTGGTTTTGCCTTTCGTCCCGCCGTTTCAGACAAAAGTATAGTTGGTTTTGCCTTTCGTCCCGCCGTTTCAGACAAAAGTATAGTTGGTTTTGGCTTTCGTCCCATGACGACAAAAAAATAGTTGCCAGGACAGACCTGACAACTATTTTAATATTCAACATTGTTCCATTACTTTGACGACGTTCCTTTTTCCAAAGCCTTCCGCCGGGCGAGAGCCTCCAGAAAATAATAATCGGCATAATTGAGCGGAACATTAATTTCAGCATGATGAGGAATGCTTCCAACCGAATGCATCAGAAGAAAATCGTGATTAGTTCCCAATGCTGCACGATAAGCTGGCGAAGCAAGCGAAGTCATAATGCTGTCTGCATATTCCCGGTAAATTTGAGGATTCTTCACGTCAATCGTGCTGATGTAATACAAAGCGGACGCGATACAAGCTGCAGCTGAAGCATCACGAGGCTCGTTCGGAATGCCCGGAGCATCAAAATCCCAGTAAGGAACTTTATCCGACGGCATATTCTTGTGATCACGAATTGCGCGGAAGGTTTTCAACGCCTGCTCAAGATAGCGACGGTCGCCGGTCTCTTTGTAACAATGAGCAAATCCATAGATTGCCCACGCCTGACCGCGGCTCCAAACCGAGTCGTCGGAATAGCCTTGCGCTGTCTGACGACTGCGAACTTCGCCTGTCACAGGATCATAATCCACAACATGATAGCAAGCGCCGTCGGGATGAAAATGTTCCTTCAAAGTCCTGTCTGCGTGACTGACAGCAACTTTATAGAAGCTTGAATCACCCGTCAGATGCGTGGCTTCGAACAGCAGAGCAAGATTCATCATATTGTCGATGATGACAGGACATTTCCAACCTCTCTCGGCTTGCCATCCGGCATCGGCATTCCACGACTGAATAATTCCGGCTTTGGGGCGGAAACGAGTCATCAGCGAACGGGCAGCCTGAACAATAATCGACTTGCAGGTTGTATCGGCAGTCAGACGAAGCTGATTTCCGTAACTTGTCATTATGATGAAACCGACATCGTGATGCCAAGTCAGATTTTTTGCTTCTTCAACCAGACTTGTCAAACGACGCGCCATCGGAATATAGCTTTTGTCGCCTGTCAACTCGTAAAGAAGCCAAACTGAACCCGGGAAAAATCCGCTTCTCCAATCCGTATAATCGCAATAGAAAACTGTACTGTCAGGCTTGACTGTCACAGGATTCAACAATTCGCCCTGTCTGTCGATATTTTTCAGCTGAAGTCCAATCTGTTTTTGGGCAAACTGAATATTCTCGTCAGTAAAACTCTTGGTTGAACTGTGCTTTACCGAATTGCACGAAAACAATCCTACAAGACAGAGAAATGGCAACAACTTTACATATTTCATTATTATATATTATTTATAAATTGGCGTAATTGTGTAAAGATAAGAACCAGTTGTTGCTGTTGTCTTTGAATTCAAAGAAATACGATAAATCTCTTTCCCCCAGACATTGCTCAGCCTTCTGTCAGTCAAAGGAACGCTTTCTTTTGTCGCTGAGAGGGTTTTCTTGTCATAGGAAATGCGGATTTTTTGTCCATTTACCGAGATGTCAATCTGTCCTGGAACCGAGACATTGATATCGCCCCACGAAAGGAAGTTAATCTGATTCGGAGAATCCGATTCTTTAAGACGGAAAGCATCGGTCAGGCTCAAAGAATTATTCCCCAATTTAAAAGTACGAACCCAACTGTTGACTTTAGCTTCTTTCGGATAAGCTCCGGCAATGTCAAGAGAGAATGTCATGCTTTTAGGATTAAACTTCACGTCTGTTGCTTTGAACTCCTCGCCGTAATGTTGAGGAACGTTGTTAATCATCGGAAGATTATGATAATTGCTCTGCATCGTCCAGATATTATAACGTTCGCTGCTGAAAGTCTGACGCGTGTATGTTCCGACACCTGCATCAATCAGAATTGGAGTCTGATTCAAATAAAGCGAAAAAGTTCCGACATCGTTGTGATTGTGGCTTTCATTGTTGAAGCCTCCTTTTGCGGCAAAAAACATTCCGTTCTTATTTGTCATGTAGCAGAATTGAGTTTCAGGATACCATGTATATGCAGGCGTTTCAAACTTGGCCTCAACCTTTTCAAGCTCTTTCTGATATAAGATTCCTTGCAGATAACGGAAAATGTCTGTACCGACAGAAGTCAATGAACTGGTAACTTCACCTGGTTCCCGTTGCTTGTCAATATATGCAGCGTAATTCATCATCAGCTGACTTCCTGTAGCTTTACCAAATCGATAGATAAAAGCAGATTGACCGCCTCCACGAGCAGAAGCATCAGCAAAATTGACGACCCAATTATTACCCACGTAAGAACGGACAATATATTCACCCATTCTACGAATCATCGGCTCTTTCAACAAAGAAACTTTCCCAGCCGTCGCATCATTAAGCAGTTGCAGATAATCATACAATTTACCAGCCGCATGTCCCCAATAAGATGGACCTTCTTCACAAGCTCCGTCAGATTTCACATAATTGATGAACTTATCAACCGAAACCATCGTACGCCAAACGGCAGGAGCCAATTTATCACGGTCGTTTTCAAGGAGCATGTAACATTGCAGAACATTGAAGTTGCACCAGGGATTCCAGTTGTTCACCAAATCACCAGGTTTCCAATCCAAAGCCATCCACCAATAACGACCGGTTTTCATATACGGATCCAGAATCCGCTTCTGAAGTTCGTAACGCAACCGTTTAGATATCTGCGGCGACACCTTATCGAATTGCTGGTGCATGAAATAATAAGTCCATGACAGAAGAGCACCTCTTTCCCCACTCCCTAAATCAATCACTTCATCATCATAGTCAGGAAGAGAACGTTTGGAAAGCTGAGCATTCAGATGAGCTGACAAAACCCACGAAGTCTGTTCGCACGAATAATAGACGCCATTGATAAGCTGGTCCATAAATCGTCCTTTTCCTTCCGCGAGTTCAGCCATCAGCAAAGTAGCAATAGCTCCATTGTTCGCACCATGAGGATTTTCCATGATAGTACGGTTTCCGCTACGTTCATATTCAAGATAATCGCTTGCCTTTACAACCTTCCACTCATAATTGAGGTATTTCTCTCCATTTTTAATAAACTCCTGTTTATAATCACCAAGGAATTTGTCCCAACCTGCACGATCGGAATATGCAGGATAAGGAACCCATTTCTGATCCATCAGCAATGAATTCTTTACGGTTTGTTGGTCAGCCGATTTCTGCAGAAGATTCCTTTCCGTATAGGCAAAAGTCTGCGTTGAAAAGCAAATTAAAAGAAGAATAACACTTCCTAGATGTCGATGCGTTTTCATTTTTCATTTATTAGAACGTTGCATAAGCTACTAGAAGAAAAGGCAGCATCCCTTTTAAAAAGAGAAACTGCCTTTTCATTAGATATTAATTAATCCATCCTGTATTCTGGACCAGATTAGTATTCATTTCACATTCGGTAGCTGGAATAGCCCAGGTTTCACAATACTGACCCATATAAGAATAAGCTTCAGTTGTTAATCCCCAGATTTGTTTCAATCCTGCTCCACTATAGAACTTCTTGGCTTGCCATGTTCCCCAACGCAGTTCGTCGAAATATGTAACGCCTTCTCCATTGAATTCCCAACGACGTTCGTTCTGGATTCTATTCCGCAAATCGCTTTGACCTGAAACTTGTGTGTATTCGTTGCTGTTCAATTGAGCAACTCCTGCACGAGCACGAACCTTATTCACATAAGTAATCGCTTCTGTAGTTTTGCCCTGTTCATTTAACGCTTCTGCAAGCAGTAATAAAACATCAGCATAACGGAAAACAGGAATATCAATCGGTGAATATGCACGGTTTGGAATTTCTGAAGCTCCTTCAGCGACGAACTTGCGATACAGATAATAATAGAAAGCATTTGTATCGGTACGAATATCATGCGGATCGTTGATATCAGAACGATAAGGCCAGCGCAGAGTAAAAGTCATGTCAGTAGCGCCATTAGCTCCTAAATATTCTGTGTAAGGAGTAATGATAGATGCCGTCAGACGAGGATCGCGATTTGCATAAACAGCTTTGATACGAGCTTCATTTCCAGTCGGCAGATATTTAGTCATATCAGCACCTTTAGCTGCCAATGAAGCTTTCTCGGAAGCAGTCATGTTGTCACGAAGGAAATAAACTGAACGGGCAGCCGGAGTCATCGAAGAATATCCTGGAAGGAAATCGTCCCAATTGAATTCTTTGCCATTCTGCATTTGATATGAATCAACGAAATCGGCACTTGGATAATAATTGTTCCAACAAGAGCCATAGCTACTGCGAGAACCATAACGGAATGACATATCGTTACCATAACCGCTCAAACCATAGCATTGAACAGAGAATATCATTTCACTACTTTGTTCGTTTGCCTCTTTAAACAATTGTTTATAACTTCCTGTAAACAGAGAATATCCACAATCGCCAACTGCACGGAAATCAGCTTCAGCTTTCGCATAATCTTTCAACCACATATAAACTTTGCCACGCAATGTATAAGCGGCACCTTTTGTTACACGGCCATAATCACCATTACCTGCAGCATATTTGTTCGGCAAATTCGTTTCAGCGATACAATCGTTCAAATCGCTCAAGATTGCCTTCCAAACTTCGTCAGTTGTATTTCTGGCTTTTGTGTAACCATCCAGTTCAGTCGGTTCAAGATACAATGGAACACCTCTGAACAATACGTTCAAATTGTAATAATACCAAGCACGGAGGAATTTCGTTTCAGCTGTCAAACGCGCAAGTTTAGAAGCACTCAAAGGAGCTTTTGACAAATTGGCCAATGCATCATTTGCACGACTTATTCCTTCATACAACTCTCGCCATGCAGAAGAGAAATTGCCGTCACTTGAGGTACATGTGCCACGCAGCAAAGCAGGTGCACTGTTACGGGAAGTCGTTGAAACTGCGAATTGATCATAATTATATGGATACAAGCCTCCAAAATCGGTTCTTAGACTGGCATAAACGCCCAAAACTCCTTTGTCGGCGAGATTTTCAGTTGCCCACATACTGCCCGAACTGATCGAGTCATACGGAGTCATATCCAATAAATCCCCTTTACAAGCTGTCATTAACATCAACACTGTGACAGCCGACATTATTTTGATTATAATTTTCATTGTCTTATATTTTTAAGATTATCATTTAAAATGTGATGTTTGCACCAATAGAGAATGAACGTGCAACCATGTATGTATGTCCAGCTCCCAATTCAGGATCCATTCCCGGATATTTTGTTATTGTAAACAAGTTCTCAGCGTTCACATATAATCTAAGTGCTTCAGCAAAGACCTTACGTGTAATATCTTTCGGGAAAGTATAGCCCAAAGTCAGGTTCTTCATCTTCAGATAATTTGCATCATACAAATACAATGAACTTGATGCTAAATTCTGATAACCGCTTTCACCAACCAAACGGCCGTATTTAGCATTGATATTCGTACGAGAATCAGAGGTATTGTCAGGATTGTAGAAATAATGGTTATCTGCTATTTTCTTGGAAATTTCGTATCCCCAACGAGTTGCTGTCGAGAATGCAACGCCTGGAGCCCAATAAAGTTTCGCTCCTAACACACCGGAAAGAACACCTGAAAGGTCAAAATTCTTATAACCAAGATTGAAATTAAAACCATAGAAAATAGGTGGGCGACTTGATTTATTCTTAAAGCTATAATCATAACTGTTTCCATAAATACCATCACCGTTCTTATCGGCATAGATATAATCACCATACCAGATCTTATTCTTTCCGACAGCTTGGTTTGGCATGAATTTATATCCTGCTGCAATCATTGAATTCAGCCAGTTCATATCATCCGGAGTACGAATCATACCATCTTTCGGTCCGCCATTGATATTCAGTGTTCCATTATTTGAATAGGTTCCATCGCCTTTGTACGGAGTCAGCAGATAATACTCGTTGATAATCTTACCTTCAATAACACGAGTTGTTCCACCTGTTGAAACATCACCCAAGTTTGACTGATAAGTCTTTGTTCCGTCATCGTTTGTCACCCAACCTTGCTTCAAAGCGCCTTTATACTTTGTGACTTCGTTGTGGTTGTAAGTAATGTTACCGGATACTGCATAAGTGAAGTCCTTGATTTTGTCTTTCCAACCAATAGTGAACTCAACACCTTTGTTAGTTACTTCTGCAATATTCTTATAAGGAGCAGTTTTCGTTCCAACTGTCAAATAAATTGCAGGTTGATAAAGAATACCGGTAGTCTTTTTATTATAAACATCAAGAGTGAAATCCAATCGGCTTTGCAAAGCTGTTGCATCCAAACCGATATTCTCTACTCTTGTGGTCTCCCATTTCAAAGAACTGTTAGCAATAGAAGAAGCCGCCAAACCATTATTAATGGTGTTGTTCAAGCTATAATACGCTAAATCATAGGTTGACTGATAAAGATATTCACTGATTGAGCTGTTACCTAACTTACCCCAAGACACGCGCAATTTCAAATTGTCCAAATAATCACGAGTCCCTTTCATGAATCCTTCTTCTGAAAGTCTCCAACCTGCAGAGAATGATGGGAAATAGCCCCAGCGATTACCGCTTGCAAAACGAGAAGAACCATCAGCACGAAGGTTGGCTTCCAACAAATAGCGATTTTTATAAGCATAATTCAAACGACCGAAGAAAGAACGAGTTGCAGTATCAGAAGCTCCACCTGTGATACTAACCATATCGGAAGCTGCAGAAGGAACCGTCAAATTATAGTCGATAAGACCTTTCTTTGATGTAGAAACATTATCTGTGCTATATTTATATTCCTCATAGCCGGCAAGAGCGCCGAAATCATGGTCGCCTATTGTTGTATTGTAGCGTAGTAAATTCTGAATTGTATAAGAGCGGTTGCCATAATTATAGGTTCCGACAGACATGTTAGCTAAAGAGGTCTGAGTAGAAGTAATGTTGCCTGTGCGGAAATTCATCTTATATTGTGTGCCGTCGTCCCAAGATCTTCTTTCGTCAAAACGGCGGGCATAGTTGAAGTTGAATTCCCAAGTAAGGCCTTTCATAAAGGTAATGCGAGAGAACAAAGTAGTATTGAATCTGCTCACACGATTGAAACCTTTTCCACGTTCCAAATACCAAGCCAAGTTATTATCCTGTGCATTCTCTTCGTCAGCAGCAGAACCGCCATAAACACTATTATATTTTGGATAACAGCCAGGAGTAGTAGCCATCAGATAAGTATTTGCAGTACCGAAATAACTCATATCATTATCTTGCTGCGAAGCATATGTATTCATTCCGACTGTCAACCATTTGGTAACATCCGATTCAACATTGGCACGCAGATTGTATTTCTTCAGACCAGTGTTTTTTACAATACCTGGGTTGTCTTGATAACCGGCAGAAACCAAATAACGTGATTTAGCGCTACCGCCACTTAATGAAAGTGTATGTTCATTCAAAACACCAGTTCCAAAAAGATAATCTTCCCAATCCGTATTCGGATATGCGACATAGTTCGGATAACCAAGGTCATTTACTCCATTCGGATCTTTAGATTTTTCTCTCCACGTATTTATGGTTTCATCAGAATACAGATGAGCATAACCTCTTCCTTCATAAGACTCATTCATCAAATCCATATAGTCAGCATAATTTGTAACGAAATTATACTTGTTGGCAGGTCTTAAGAATGAAACGTGTCCTGAATAGGTGATATTGATTCTATCTCTATTACCTTTCTTTGTTGTAACAAGAATAACGCCATTGGCAGCACGAGCACCATAAATAGCTGAAGAAGCTGCATCCTTCAAAACTGAAACGGATTCAACATCTTGAGGATTGACAGCATCCATCGTACCTTCGATACCATCAATAAGAATCAAAGGAGCTGAAGAGTTAAGTGTACCTAAACCACGAACTCGAATCGTTGCGCCATCAGAACCAGGAGCACCTGAACTTTGCAACGCAGTAACACCAGCCATCATACCTGAAATTGTATTTGAAAGGTTGGTTACTGTACGAGATTTCATCTCTTCAGCCACATTCAATGAAGCGACAGAACCAGTCAAATTGACTTTTTTCTGTACACCATAACCAACTACTACAACTTCTTCGAGAGCTTTAGAATCTTCCTTCAACGTAATATCAATAGTCGAACGGCCATTGACAGCTACCATTTGAGTAAGATAACCGACATAAGAAACTTCCAACTGTGCTCTTGGAGAAACAGTGAGGGAAAAGTTTCCGTTCACATCTGTAATAGTACCGTTTGTCGTCCCTTTTTCAACCACATTGGCACCGATAACAGGGCCAGATTGGTCAGTGACAACACCTTTAACGGTGACTTTTGCCTGTTGAGTGACAGACATAACCGAGCCTTCCGAAGAAGCCGGTTTCGTAGGAGTGGCAGCATTGGCCAAACCGAATGATGACGCGAGCAGCAATGCTACCGCTAACATCTTGTTTTGTAAAATAAGTTTGTAAACTTTGTTCATGATACGTTGTATCTGGTTTAACATTTGTTTTTTCCGTTTGCAAAACTATAACCATTAATATGCAAACAGGTGCCCAAATTGTCCAATTAACCGACACAAATCGTCCAATAGCCAAACTTTAACGTTCGACAGAACTCAAGCTGATAACAATCTTTTCATTTATTATTGAAGGTTTTATAATGTATTGAAGCATGGTTATCCCACTTATCGCCGTTTCGTAAGATGTATTTGGCTTGGCAAGTTTCCAAGAAAAAACGGCATTACTCGGCGAAAGAATTTTCATAAAGAACACTTTCCCGTCTTTTTGAAGCACCGCTTTATTTCCGGAAACAGAAACAGCAGCTGGCGTTACGATAGACCAACAGACTTCCTGTCCGGCATTAAGAAGAGTCATTTCATCTTGAATCTCAATAGTGGAACTGTCCACTAATTTGAATTGACGAACCACATTCTTGGCTTGACCTTGATAAAGTGTTGTCATGTCCAAACGGACGTATGGCTGAGAATCAGTTGTGTGTTCTTCTAAAATGTGAGCTGTTCCGGCAGAATATTGAATCTTTCCGTCGATACTGATAGTATTATGAGAAAGAGAAGTATTTCGAAAATAATTCCAGCGTTGTCCAGTCGGAGAATAATCCCAAAATCCAGGGATATCATAACTGTCAACTCCAAGATCTTCAGTCCAACGAACGCCTTCGGACTCAATAATAAATGTTCCGCCATCCAATTGCTGATGCGCCATATCGGGATCCGCACCTTTGGCTATCAGGAAAATCGGTTTAGCCGCATCTGATTGTCCGTGAAAGACTGCAATATCATTGATTCCGTGGAAGGTCTCGAGTTTAGGTGCAGCAATCGTTTCCGTTGTCGTTGCGTTATCGAACCAAGCCAGGCAAAGCGGGAAATGCCATTTGGGCACATTTCCACTCGAAACGACTGTTGACAACCGATTGCGATACCAATTGGCGACAGCAGGTTGATTGAAATGTTTACTGAAAAGAAAGAACAGCGGAGAAGAACTTGCATAGGTAGTATTGCTATCCGCAAAGTTAAACACTTTGCTTGTCGGTGAAAGCGTCTTTATATAATACAATGCAGCTTTCGATACGCCGCCGAGAGACGATATTCCATAATCCGTTCCAAGGTTATCGTTCATCGCTTTGATGAACATCGCAAGATAGATATTCGTGTATTCCCAATAACTTGGCCCTTCGTAGCAAGTTCCGTCAGGAGAAAAATGCTGCAGGCAATTCGGCATATATTTAGCGGCGTTGAGAACGACATCGGTTGCTATCTCAGAATAATCTTCGGCTGTTGCCAAAGCTCCTAAAGTCATGCCCGAGTTACAAACCACATTCCAGTTTGTCTCACGTTTAGCCCAACTTCCAGACGTGCCGTTCTGATATTCAGCTTTTGCTAAAAGCAAAGCTTTGTTATAGATGGAAGCCTTGACAAGTGATTTAGTCGTCGAAGGCAAAACGTCGTAAAGCCAATCGTAAGCGACTGCTACTGCCGCTGTCATTTCTGCGACATCAAGATAATGGCTGGGATCCCAATTGGAGAAACTGCAAACATGAATCAACGTCTCATTTACTGCAGAAGCATATTTTTCATCTCCATGCAGGCGATAAGCCAAAGCAAGAGAGAAAAGCCGATTGATGTAATCTCTGGAAACAGTCAGGCTGACTTGAGTTTCAGAACGCTGAGCCGTTGAGGCCCATGTATTGGCTTGTGCCACTAATAATGCATCGAGTCGTTTAGCCAAAGCATCCGAAGTTATGAGCTGCTTCACTTTCGTTTCTTCAGCTTTTGTAAAAAGCAGTCTTGGATGTGAAGGAAGCGTTATGCCGTTGACAACTGCCGTTTTTTCAGTCGTTTTCGGTTGTGAAGGATTCGTTTCGGGGCCATCGTTCTTCGAACATGAAGCCAAAACAACACTATTGCTTATCAAGAAAAAGAATATTCCTACAAACAATCTCTTTACGCCGGATTTAAACTGACAACTATACATTATATATATTATACCTTAAAATTTCAGACTATCTAAGTAACATTATTACAAATGTACTAATTTCTTCCGTTGTTCAAAAGCATATAAAGAAAAATCTCCGCAAGCGGTTGCCTGCGGAGATTAAAGAATAAAAAGTTACTGCACTTTTACCGTGATAGTCTTCGTTGTAAACGATGAACTCTTAAAAGTAAGGACCACTGTTCCAGCCTTAAGACCTTTAATTGTATAACCTGTGGTTCCGCTTTTTGCTACAGTCAAAACTGAAGCATCTGAAGATATAACTGAATATGCGTCATTCGGGAATCCTGGCCCATCAGATTTATACGTTATTTTCAACGGAATATCAAAATTCTTGCTCATCGTGACAGTACTTCCCCAAGCATAATACGAATTAGAAGTTGAAACGAACAATCCATAAGCGAAAGCTTTAGTAGTCGCAATCAATCCATTAACAGTCTTGGCTGTTATTACACTAATGCCGGCTTTAACGGCAGTAGCCAAACCCGTTGACGAATTAATTGTCACTAATGAAGGATCGGAAGAAGTAAAAGTAAGGGTCTTGTTAGCATTAGATGGTGTAAATGTATAATAACTTGCATCGAACTGTCTGGTATCGCCGCAATGAATGACAAATCCTTCACCGGTATAATTAATCTTTATACTTGTCGGAGCAGGCTCTGGAGCAATCAGATTCAAATAAAACCCACGCGTATAACCACCGACGGTAGCAGATATATAAGTTTTGCCTGCACTCTTAAAATCCAGAACAAGTTTTCCTCCGGATGTGCTATTAATGCTTGCAACCGTCGGATCAGAAGATTTCCAACTATCTACTGATGATATAATCGGATTGTGAGCAGTACACTCTGCATACACAGTCTTCAGATTAGAAGCTGATTCAACTGAACGAGTGACTGTCGAGCCAAAAGATATGTCATCATTACTTACAAAATGAGTAAAAGAAGAATACACCCAACAAGTTGCCTTTAAACCATCAATTGAAGCAGCAATTAAAGCAGAGCAATTGACTTTATCCGTTCCTGAAACTGTTGCATCGCCTCCTCTTACAATGAGGTCTCCAGATTGATCAATCAGTGCAACTTTTGCGTCGGATGTTGACCACACAACGCGAGATGTTACATTTGAAGGCGTAACAATAGCTCCAAGTTTATACCTAAAACCAGGATATGCATCAACAATTGATACGGGGAGTTCGATATTGGTCGCTGTAATTGTATTCGCCGTCACCGAAACCGAACAAGTTGCACTTTTGCCTCCGGCTGTTGCCGTAATTGTAGCAGTTCCAGCTTTGACAGCCGTCACGGTTCCGGCACTCACTGTTGCGACTGCCGAATTCGAAGTCGTCCATGAGACCGTTTTATCTGTTGCATCCGTTGGAGAAACAGTTGCGTTCAATGTTGCACTTCCACCTTCCTTCAAGGAAAGTGTCGTTGGACTCAATGTGATTCCTGTCACAGCGACAGTGCTTGATACCACTGTAACTGTACATTTTGCACTTACACTGCCGGCAGTAGCTGTAATGACAGAAGAGCCGATTTTGTGGGCTGTTACGACACCATTATTATCCACTGTCGCAATTGCCGTTTCGTGAGATGACCAAGTCACAGTTTTATTTGTAGCGTTGGCTGGAGTAACTGTTGCTGTCAAAGCTGCAGTTGTCCCTTCTTTCATGGAAAGAGTCGTTTTGTCCAATGTGATTCCAGTTACGGCTATCTCTTTTGCCGTTACAATAATCGTACAGGTTGCGGTCTTTGTGCCAGCTGTCGCTGTAATTACAGCACCGCCAACTTTCAACGCTTTGACTGCCCCGTTGTTATCAACAGAAACCACCGCTGCATCCGACGAACTCCATTTAACTGTCTTGTCAGTCGCATTGCTCGGTGAAACTGTCGCCTTGATTGTTGCTGTCCCGTCAACAGCTAAGGTTAATGTTGTCGGATCGACAGCTATTCCGCTGACTTCCACTGCCCCGACCGTTACGGCGCAAGTTGCCGTCATATCGCCGGCTTTTGCAGTGATTGTTGCCGTTCCGACTTTTACAGCTGTGACATTGCCGTCTTTATCGACTGTCGCAATTTTATCGTCTGACGATGACCAAGTGATGGCAAGAACCGTCGGCGTTACTGTCGCTGTAATTTTTGCCTTATCTCCCTCCTTTAGAGTAAGCGAAGTTGGAGCCAATGTAAGAGAAGAAGCCTCATTCACCGTCACTGCACATGATGCCGATTGACCGCCGGCTGAAGCCGTAATAGCAGCTGCGCCAGCTTTATGTGCCGTTATCACTCCATTCTGAACAGATGCAATCGTTGCGTCCGAAGAAGACCATGTTACAGTCTTGTTGGCTGCATTGCTTGGATTCACCGTAGCGGTGAGTGTAGAAGTTTCGCCAACCTTAAGGGTCACACTTGCAGAACTGAGGCTGACACTTGTCACCGCCACAGGTTCTACAACCTCAGGATCACTTTTTGAACAAGACATAAATAACACGGACAAAAAAGACGTCCCAACAAACAGCATGGTGCTGATTTTCCTAAGAAGATTTGTTTCCATAATAATAAAAAATAGTGTTAGAAAATAGTATTAGCCAATTCTTCAATCAATCTTGTCACTTTCCTCTGAAAATGAGATAGCGCCGAAAAGAAGCTGCACTCAATTCAAAAAAGATTTAGTTCTCGTCAGTTTTAACAATCTTCGGGAAACTTGGGAACAAATTGGTTATCAAAGGTGTAACGACCTTCTCTACAGAAGGTGGATAACTCAGATAAGCACTGTACCAAACATCGCCCTTAAGATAGTATTTCTCATAATAAATATTGCCGTTGTCTTCTAATCCTGAGGCTATAAAATAGCCCGGTTTCACCAACTTATATGAAGCATTCGCCGCGTATGCGCTCAAAGCCTGACGAACTCCGTAGTTCAAAGCATTATAAGCTCCCCAAACTTTGAAGGAAATCTTCTGATAAGTAAACTCACAGCCGTCTCCATTGTCCGGTTCCTGACCTTTCTTCATAAAAGAAGGATAAGTACAAGAGAAACCAAATCTGTCATTTACATAAGTATCATAAGTCGTATTATTGATTTTCGTTTCAAGTGACTCCTCCACATTTGCCGGCTTAACAGTTTCATCCGGGACTTCTGTTGCAGGCTCGAGAGAATTGTCAACAGCATTCAATGCTGAAGATTGAACTCCCTGATGTTTTTTACCGCAAGCTGAAAACAACATAAGTGAAAGAGCAACTAAAATCGAAATATTTAATATTCTATTCATAAAACAGACTTACATTTTTAATTATTATTCCGGCAACCGGAACATCTGGTCCATCAAATGCCATTTTTCATCGGATTTGGCACCATCAGCAGCTACTTGGAAGCGACCTACAAAAGCTTCCCATTCAGCTTGACGCGGAAGAGTTGCCAAACGAGCAAACGCCTCATCCCAATTGAAGTCGACTTTTGTCTCGACAATCATGAACAAACGATTACCGTTAATGAAAATATCCATACCCAGAATGCCTACACTTTTGATGCCTTCACCGATTTCCGGCCAAAAACATGCAGGACTGTGCGCCTTTCTGTATTCGGCAATCAGCTCTGAATCATCCTTCAGCTCAAGCGTCTGACAATAACGTTTTGTAGGAAAAGGATAATGCTTCAAAGTATAACCATTCAGTTTGTCTTCCATCTTCATTACTTTTGTTGGGGCAAATATAATAAATCTTTATGAGAAATTCTATAACAAAGAATTTTTTCATATTACGAGCTTTTTCAAGAGCGGACATTATTTAAAAATCACCTCAAAAATCTGCGAGAACAGAGATTTTGTCTTCAAAAATACAATCTGCGTATGAAGATTGTATCTCATCAGATGAAAATCTCTAATCCGCATGTGAAGATTGTATCTCGTCAAGTGAAAAACTCTAATCTGCACATGAAGATTATATCTCGTCAAGTGAGAATCTCTAATCCACATGTGAAGATTGCATCCCATCAAGTGAAAATCTCTAATCTGCATGTGAGGATTACATCTCGTCAAGTGAAAATCTCTAATCTGCACGTGAGGATTACATCTCTTCAAGTGAGAATCTCTAATCCGCATGTGAAGATTGCATCCCGTCAAGTGAAAATCTCTAATCTGCATGTGAAGATTGCATTTCGTCAGGTGGAGACCTCTAATCTTCACGTGCAGATTGCATTTTCAAATACAAAGGTCCTTGCTCATTCGATTATATTGACTACCTTCGCTGCATTAGAAAACATATAATTTTAAAACTATGGGAACAACAATCGTTTTAACCACTATCATCGCACTTCTTGTCGGTTTTGCTTTAGGAGCAATTATTGTAAATGTCATCAGGAAACAAAAAATCGCTATGATGAACCAGTCTATCGAACAATGCAAACTCGACGGCACCAAACTGAATGAAACAATCGAAAATCTCCGCCAGGAAATTGAAGACAAAAAGAACCTGCTGACAGATGAACTAGTCAGAGAAGCCAGCCTTAAGGAACAAGTTACGAACCTGCAGTCGAACATGGCCGCAAAAGAGGAAGAATGGAAGCAGGAAGAGCAGGAAAGGAACGACAAACTTACAACTCAATTCCGACTGCTTGCAAATGACATACTTAAACAGCATGCCGACCGTTTCGATGAAGGCAGTAAAGAAAAACTGACGAATCTGCTCGACCCGTTCAAGAAAGAGATTGAAAGTTTCCGCACTCGTGTTGACCAAATCAATACCGAGAATGCCACACGTGGCGGTGAACTGAAACAGCAGCTTGATGCCCTGGCATCCGCATACAAACAGATTTCACAAGACGCCAACAACTTGACGCATGCTCTAAAAGGTGAAAGTAAAACACAAGGCAACTGGGGCGAAATGATTCTCGACAGTCTGCTGCGTAATTCAGGTCTCACCGAAGGAAGAGAATATACAATACAAACGACTCTGACTGATAATGATGACAAAACTCTTATAAGCGACAGCGGTCACAGGATGCAGCCGGATGTCATTCTCAATTATCCCGGCGGCGGAAAACTGATTATCGATTCCAAAGTATCTCTTACAGATTATGAAAAATATATGTCGGCAGACAATGAAGAACAGAAAAGCAATTATCTTAAAGAACATATCAAATCCGTGATAAAACATGTCACAGAACTCAGCGGCAAAGACTATTCCTCTTATGTCAAAGATTCTCCGAACTTTGTCATGATGTTCATTCCAATCGAGCCCGCCTATTCATTGGCTATTCAAGCTGACCCAAATCTGTGGAACAAGGCATACGAAAAGAAAGTCGTGTTGATGAGCCCGACGAACCTGATTGCTGTTCTCCGGTTTGCTTACGATTTGTGGAGCCGTGAACTTCGCATCGAGAACGCTGAGGACATCGCAAAACGCGCAACATTAATGTATGAAAAGTTTGTCGGATTTGTCGATTCCATGCACGACATTGGAACCGCCCTTGATAAAGCTCACAACGTTTACGGTAACGCTTTGAATCAACTAAGCGAAGGAAGAGGAAGCCTTATTTCTCAAGCCAAAAAATTGGAGAAAATGGGAATAGCGCCGAAAAAGAAACTCTCCGATAATGTACCGGCAGACTCGGATGAGGAACAAGAATAAGAAGTTCACTTAAGAAGAATAGGCGTTTACTGATTTTTATCCATTTTTAGTCGATTAAATTTGTTGACTTATTTTTATGTCGCTATATTTGCGGCTAAATAAGGTAAAAGTTATCAAGTAAAAATAATGAGAAAAATTTCAACAGCTTGTGTTCTGCTTTTTGCAAGCACTATCATAAGTTTAAATATTAATGCTGGGGACCGTACAACTGCTGCAATGCAAAAAATCGCATTGGAGCGTCTTGCCGGCAGTGCAAACGTAATTACAAAAAGTGCTGACCTAAAGTTGATTGCTACGTCAGCCACATTCTTTCCAACTACAAAAGCTGCAGAAGGAAACGAAGCGTTTTATGTCTATAGTTTGCCCGAACAAGGTTTCGTTATCGTCAGCGGTGACGATTCATTCAAACCTGTTTTAGGCTATTCAAAATCCGAAACATTTCCGGTCGCATCGATGCCAAGCAACCTGCTGTGGTGGCTAAGTAAATGTGCTATAGGCATGAAAGATATCAAAGAAATCGGAACGACACCCGTTCTTTGTGAAGATCCGACTTTCCAAACCAAAGCGACAGAGACAGCGACCTCTGTTTCTCCTCTGTTGACTTCAAAATGGCATCAGAGCAGCCCCTTTAGTGACCTTTGTCCTGTTTCCGGTATAGATACGACTCCTGCCGGATGCGTTGCAATTGCCTTGTCTCAGATAATGAATTATTATAAATATCCTACTAAAGGAATTGGCTCTCACACTTACTATTGCGATTCTTTGAAAGTCAAGTTGAGCGCCAATTTCGGTAATACGACTTACGATTGGGGCAATATGCTGGACTCTTATTCATCGAGTTCAACAGCAGCCCAACGTTCTGCTGTTGCAACTCTAGCTTACCATTGCGGAGTCGCTGTTAATATGATGTACTCGGCTGACGGTAGCGGTGCATACACAAGCGATGCTGTGACAGCTCTTATTAATTATTTCGGATATGACGGAAATGCCCGTTATTATAGCCGCGAATACTATACAGACAGCGAATGGCTTCAATTGGTTAGAGAAGACCTTTCTGCTGGCCGTCCATTAATCTATGGCGGAGTAAACGCAGATAAAGAAGGTCATGCTTTCGTTATCGACGGGTATGAAGCTGACAGTCTGGTTCATGTCAATTGGGGCTGGGGCGGCGGTGCCAACGGTTATTATGCTCTAGACATTCTGGAACCGAAATATTCTAGCGGCAAGTCCGTTTGCAAAGGTTTTTCCGATGATCAGGATATGGTTACAGGCATACAAAAATCGTCAGCAACCAGCAAATACGTTTCGCAATGGATTATCGACAAAGCGCTAAAGTTATCTGACACGCCATCTACAAGTAGTGGTGGAAGACCCGTAGGTTCAACATCCAAAGGTATTTACCTCTCCTGTGAAGGCCTTTACAACTATAGTCCTGTGACTTTCCACGGACAAATTGGCGTTGTCCTATTGAAAGATGATGTTTATACTGGGATAGTAACTGCTGACGCCGACTCAATACCGTTCCTTCATGGTTACTCCATTACAGATGAAGCGCTTAATTTCCCTTCTACGCTTGCAAATGGAACCTACAAGCTTTTCCTTGCTTCTAAAGGTACTTCAGAAGACACATGGCAAATCATGCGTAGCAGATCTAGCGTTCGCAACTTTTACTATTTGACAATTAACGGTTCTTCGATAACATACAATCAACCTGTTATGACAGATGCCGAAGAAATATCCGTTAAAGACAACAGCTCAATCTACACTTCTGACGGAGAGATCCACGTTTATATGGATAACGACGGCACGATGATTAATGTCTATGACTTAAGCGGCAGACTCGTCATGCAACGGAAGGCTGTAAACGGTTGGAACACGTTGGCTCCGGAAGAGAAAGGTATGCTTGTTGTAAGTGCAGGAAATAAAAGCGAGAAAGTCATTATAAGGTAAAAAGTTGTGAAATTCTTGCGGGTGTGAAAAAAGATTCGTTTCTTTATCCGTTAAATTCAATACAACCGCATGGAACCTGTTATGTCTTATTCAAGGCGCATTCATATTGGTGTGCTGTTCTTCTATTTAGCTCAAGGATTGTGCTTTTCCACATGGGCTAGTCGCATTCCCGACATCAAGGATTTATTTAATGTTCAAGACCTTCTTTATTGGGGAATGGTTCTTTTTCTTATTCCTGTCGGCAAATTTGTTGCCATACCGTTAGCTGGCTGGCTTGTAAACAAGCTTGGCAGTCGGATTATGGTACAAGTGAGTATTTTAGGATATGCGCTATCTCTTTTTCTCATCGGTTATACATCCACTTTCCATTCGCTGGTGCTTTTAGGCATTTTCCTATTCTTCTTCGGCGTTTTCTGGAATCTTTGCGACATTTCGCTTAATACCCAAGGAATCGGGATTGAGAAAATGAGTGGAAAAACTATTATGGCAACATTTCACGGAGCTTGGAGCCTTGCCGCCTGCTTAGGTGCTCTTATCGGCTACTTCATGATTATTTCCGACATTGCTCCGGCAATTCATTTTACAATCGTTGCTGTCGCAATCCTCATCATCGTAACCATTTGCCGTCGTTATCTGCAGGAAGATGTAGCCCAAGAGCCAACGATAGCTGATACGGAAAAAGTTGAACTTGAAGAAAAGAAAACGAGCGTTTGGAGCTATGTCCGTCGGCCTGAAATGATACTTATCCAATTAGGAATCGTTGGATTTTTCGCGCTGATTGTCGAAAGTGCAATGTTCGATTGGAGCGGAATTTATTTCCAATCGGTCCTTAGTCTCGACAAATCTCTCCAAATCGGATTTCTAGTATTCATGGTAATGATGACAACTGGCCGTTTCCTGACAAACTTCTCTTACAGCAAAATCGGCAAACAGCATACTTTACAACTGGCAGGAGCATTCATTTTCCTCGGCTTTTTCATTACGGCACTTTTAGGTAATATTTCTTCAATACTTTCTGTCAAGGTCGTATTGAACTCCCTCGGATTCATGCTCGTCGGTCTTGGAATATCCTGTATGGTTCCTACAATCTACACTTTTGTCGGATTAAAATCTAAAACGCCGGTCGGAATTGCAATCACACTTCTGAACAGTGTCAGTTTCGTCGGCTCTCTTGTCGCACCGCTTCTTATCGGCTCGATTTCAAAAGGTGTCGGCATGCAGTTTGCATACATAATTATCGGTTTGTTCGGCCTCTGCATACTACTGATGACAAGTTTCTGCGCAGTGTTTCGCATCAATGAACAACCACAGAAAATCAAATAGCAATGTTGAAACAGCAACTGCAACAGAAACTTCAACAACGGCTTTCTCCGCAGCAGATTCAACTGATCAGAATGCTTGAACTTCCGGTTACTGAACTGGAAGAACGCGTAAAACACGAGATGGAGGAAAATCCTACGCTGGAAGAAGGAAAAGAACCCTCTGCCTCAAATGAAGACATAAATGATGACACGTCGGATGGCTCTCTTTCAAATGAAGACGAAAGTCCTTCCACAGAAGATTCTTTTGAACTTTCTCTCGGTGATTATATGACAGAAGATGATATTCCGGATTACAAACTGCGAGAAATGAACGAACGGGATGAAAAACGTGAAGAAATACCTTTTGCCACTGGAGAATCTCTCAACGAATATCTGCTTAACCAACTCGGTCTGCAGAATCTGTCTGAACGCGATGAAAAGATTGGAGAATACATCATTGGCAATATTGATGACGACGGATATCTTCGACGTGATTTGAATGCGATTGCCGACGATCTGATGTTTCAGACAGGACAAGAAGTACAAGCCGACGAAATCGAATCGGTATTAAAAACCATTCAAGCCTTTGATCCGGCGGGCGTCGGCGCTCGAACGTTGAAAGAATGTCTGTTACTTCAACTTGAACGCAATAAAAAAGAAGACTCGACACCGATTGCAGAGTCTATTGTCAAAGACCATTTCGATGAGTTCACGCGCAAGCATTATGAAAAGATTGCACGTTCGTTAAATATTGACGAAGAAACACTGAAGAACGCCATTCACGAAATCACTTCGCTTAATCCCAAACCTTGTGGAAACTGGGAAGGCACAATTGAAACTTCGATGAATCAAGTAAGTCCGGATTTTACAGTCGAAGCTGTAAATGGAGACTTGATTCTTGGCATGAACGACCGGAATATCCCTGATTTGAGAATCAACCGGCAATATGCCGAGATGTTTCAGAACTATTCGGCAAACAAAGCCAATCAGAATTCCCAAATGCGCGACACGATAACATTCATCAAACAGAAACTTGACTCTGCACAATGGTTTATCGATGCAATTCAACAAAGGCACGAAACTTTGAGGCGAACAATGGAAGCCATCATCGTTCTGCAAAGGGACTTCTTCCTTACAGGCGACGAAACAGCGCTACATCCTATGATTCTGAAAGATGTTGCTGAACGGGCAGGTTACGATATCTCAACCATTTCGCGCGTTTCCAACAGCAAATATGTTCAAACGAACTTTGGCATTTATCCGCTAAAATACTTCTTTTCCGAATCGCTAAAAACAAATAAAGGGGAAGATATTTCTACGCGTGAAGTGAAAAAAATCATGAAAGAACATATAGACAGCGAAGATAAAAGACATCCTTTGACAGACGAGGAAATTGCAGTGATACTGAAAAAAGCAGGTTACATTATTGCCCGAAGAACGATTGCAAAGTATCGCGAACAATTAAGTATTCCAGTTGCACGATTAAGAAAAGAAATATAAGAACCATTTATCATGAAAGTACTTGCGAACATCTTATCTATATTGTTTCATCCTCTGCTTCTTGTAACTTATGGAGTGATAATTGCCGTGTATTGCACATACCTGGCAGTTTTTCCTTCCGCTGTAAAAGCATTGTTGATTGGTGGTGCTTTCTTCAGCACGGCATTTCTTCCGGGTCTTTTCATTTGGATACTCGTCAAAAACGGACAAGCCAGCGATTACGAATTGACCGAAAAGCAACAACGTGTTGTTCCTTTTCTGATTTCAATTGCCTGCGTTTTAGGGTGCACATATTATATGTATAAGATGATGATGCCAACATGGTTTCTCGCTTTACTTGGCGGCTGCGCTGTAGCCCTGCTTATAGCCATGATAATCAATTTCTTTTGGAAAATCAGCGTCCACACACTTTCAGCCGGCTGCATGTTGGGAGGAATCATGGGCGTTGCACGCATTCATCTTGTCAACCTTTACTGGGCTTTCATCGCCGTAATTCTAATTGCGGGACTAGTGGCGATGGCAAGAATTTATCTGCGTAAACACACACCTATGCAAGTATATGCTGGATTTGTTCTCGGTTTTATTTGTACCTTTGCAGCGTCATTAATGAACTTTATATATTTATTTGTACAATAAAAAATTAACATCATGAATTGCCCTACAGATTTGAAGTACACAAAAGACCATGAATGGATTCGTGTAAATGGAGGTGAAGCTACAGTTGGCATTACCGATTATGCACAAAGTGAATTAGGCGAAATCGTCTATGTAGATATCTCATCTCAAGGAGAAACAATTGAGCAGTCAACTCCTTTCGGTTCAATCGAAGCAGTCAAGACCGTTTCTGACCTTTTCATGCCCGTAACCGGCGAAGTATTAGAAGTTAACGGCGACTTGGAAGACAAACCTGAACTCGTCAACGAAGATGCTTACGGAAAAGGTTGGCTCATCAAAATCAGCATTAAAAACGCAAGCGAACTTGATGAACTGATGGACGCCAACGCTTATCAAAAATTCATCGCTAAATGAAAGCAGTTGTAAGTATCATCATGGGCAGCACCTCCGACCTTCCTGTAATGGAAAAGGCGGCAAAGTTCCTTGATGAGATGGAGATTCCTTTCGAGATGCAAGCTTTATCAGCTCACCGCACACCGGAAGCTGTCAAAGAATTTGCTGTAGGAGCGAAAGAACGCGGCATAAAAGTTATCATTGCTGCAGCAGGAATGGCGGCACATCTTTGTGGCGTAATCGCCTCAATGACAACTATTCCTGTTATTGGCGTTCCAATCAACTCGACACTGGGTGGAATGGATGCATTGCTGGCAATTGTACAAATGCCTCCGGGAATTCCTGTTGCAACTGTCGGAATCAATGCTTCGCTCAACGCTGCTATTCTTGCAGTGCAGATGCTTGCTGTCGGAGACGAAAAGCTTGCCGATAAACTCGCAGAATATAAAGAGAACTTGAAGCAGAAGATTGTTAAGGCTAACACCGAATTGTCAGGTGTAACTTACAAATTCAAGATTAATTAAAATGTTTGACTATGCTCGCAGACAATCGACAGTTGTGCAGATAGGAAATACTCCCTTGGGTGGAGAGAATCCTATTCGCATCCAATCTATGGCCAACGTTTCGACCATGGAAACTAACGATTGTGTTGAGCAAGCCATTCGCATCATCAAAGCGGGCGCAGATTACGTCCGCTTTACTACTCAAGGCAAACGTGAAGCTGTCAATCTTGGAGAAATTCGTAAAATATTACATGAAAAAGGATTTCTCACTCCTCTGATTGCAGATGTCCATTTCAATGCAAGCGTCGCTGACGAAGCAGCAGAAAAGGTGGACAAAGTCAGGATTAATCCAGGAAATTATGTTGACAAAGTCAAAACCTTCAACTTGGTAGATTATACCGATGAAGAATACGACGAAGAACTGCGTAAGATACGCAATCGCTTTGTCCCTTTCCTGAATATTTGTCGTGAACATTCGACAGCAATCCGTCTTGGCGTAAATCATGGTTCGTTAAGTGATAGAATCATGAGCCGATATGGTGATACACCCGAAGGAATGGTCGCTTCATGCATGGAATTTCTCCGTATCGCACGTAACGAAAACTTCCCTGACGTTGTTATTTCCATAAAATCTTCAAATTCCGGCACGATGGTAAGAACGGTCCGTCTGCTTGTCCAAACAATGGATAAGGAGGGCATGCATTATCCGCTTCATCTTGGTGTAACAGAAGCCGGAGAAGGAGAAGACGGACGCATCAAAAGTGCCGTCGGAATCGGAACGTTACTTGCTGAAGGAATCGGTGATACGATTCGCGTTTCGCTCAGCGAAGAACCGGAAGAGGAAATCCCCGTTGCTCAGAAATTGGTCAAATATATTCTCAAACGCAAAGGCCATCCGCATATAGAAGGACAAATCTTTTCCGGCTTTGATCCGATTCATACAACTCGGCGAATCTCCCGAAAAGTCGAAAATATCGGCGGAAGTCAAGTGCCGGTCGTCGTTTCAGATCGCACTACAGGCGATGTCGGATTTGAACTTTTATCTCGACCTGACTATGTTTATATAGGAAAAGAAGATCCTCAGAATATGCCTGAATCATTCCGTTTAATTGTCGATATTGACCATTGGAAAGAATTGCCGAACGCATTCCCTCTTTTCAATCGTAACGAAATGAAACTTATGAAAGAGCATAAGGCAGCTATCAAATTTGTTCGATTGGAATATGCAGACCTCACAGATGAAATCATCGACGTTCTTCAGAAAGATTCAGCCGCTGTGCTAATCTTGAAAACTCAACACCAGAATGGTTTTGGTGAACAAACTGCTGCAATGCACAAATTAGGTATTGGCGGTTGCAACGTGCCTGTTCTCATTTCCCGCAATTATAAAGATAAAGATGTCGAATCGCTCGAATTGAAAGCTGCTGCCGACATGGGAGCCATGCTTATCAATGGTTTCGGAGACGGAATCATGCTGTTCAACGAGAATGTGCAAGGTAAAACGACAGATCATATTATGTTTGATATTCTTCAAGCAACCAGAACACGTATCACGAAAGCAGAATTCATCTCATGTCCTGGTTGTGGCCGTACCTTGTATGATTTACAATCGACTATTGCTCACATCAAAGAGAACAGTAAACATCTAAACGGGCTGAGAATCGGAATTATGGGTTGTATTGTGAATGGTCCAGGAGAAATGGCAGATGCAGATTATGGATATGTCGGCGCAGGACGAGGATTAATCAACTTATACAAAGGTAAGGAATGTGTAAAGAAAAATATTCCCGAAGATGAGGCTGTCGAACAATTGACAGATTTGATAAAAGAAAATGGAGACTGGAAAGATTAATAACAATGGAAATTAAAATCATCAACAAATCACATAACGCGCTCCCTGAATATGCAACAGAGCAATCGGCAGGAATGGACCTAAGAGCGAATCTTGACGAACCAATCATTCTTCAACCGATGGAACGTAAACTAATACCGACAGGATTATTCATCTCGTTACCTGAAGGCTATGAAGCTCAAATCCGTCCGCGAAGCGGATTGGCTCTCAAACATGGCATCACACTATTAAACTCTCCTGGAACTATTGATGCAGATTATCGTGGCGAAATCGGAGTGATTTTAATCAATCTCTCCACAGAACCTTTCATTATCAATAATGGAGAACGAATCTGCCAAATGGTAATCGCACCATTTGCCCATGCTCAACTTCTATCAGTAGAAACTCTTGATGAAACTGAACGCGGAAGTGGCGGTTTCGGCCATTCAGGTGTAAAATAAAGTCACTATAATGCACAAACATTCATTCTACATACTAGCAATACTTCTTTCAGTTGCGATCAGCAGCACTTCTGCCATAGCAGGAATCAAGGTTAAACAGCTAACAACAAAAAACACGCTTTCGCAAGCTGAACAACGAAGATTTGACTACTTTTTCTATGAAGGAATCAAACTGAAAAGTTCGGGGAATTACGATGCAGCCTACGATGCCTTCAGCCACTGTCTTTCAATCGACTCAACAGCTTCAGCAGCTCTTTATGAACTGTCATCTTTCTATGCTCAGATGAATAAACCTGAAAAATCGAGAAGCATGTTGTTGAAAGCCGTTGAAAACGACCCGACCAATTTTACATACCGCGTTGGTTTGGCAAGCCTGAGCAGGAATATCGGTATGTATGGAGAAGCGGCTGAAGAATACCAGAAGCTTGTGAATGATTTTCCTGATAAGCCAGAGCTAAACTTTTATCTTGCTGACGCTTTGACTCAACAAGGAGAAATTGGCAAAGCTATTGATGCATGCAACAAGCTTGAGGAAGCTATCGGAATGAATGAGACACTTTCAATGCAGAAATATAAACTCTATACACAAATTCATGAGGACAACAACGCCTTTCATGAAATAGAAAAGCTCGCGGATAAGTTTCCTGATGAATCACGCTACAGAACCATTCTCGGAGATTTGTATCTAGAGAAAAATGATACAGTAAAAGCTCTTGCTTGCTATCAGCAGGCACATGCCGCTGATCCTGAAAGTCCTTATTATATCGTCTCCATGGCGAACTACTACGAAGTAACCGGAAATAAAGAAGCCGCTGAATCTGAGATTCGCGATGCATTGGTAAATGAGAAACTGGATGTTGACTCCAAAGTTGGCGTTCTATCGCATTATATCATGCTTCAGCAACAAACGAACCAAGATCCGCAAAAGGTCAATTCTCTCTTCCAGACATTGCTCGAACAACACCCTGAAGACATCAATCTCAAACAGATGTACGCAAGCCTGCTCATTTCTCAAAATAAAACGGAGGAAGCTCGCTTCCAATACCAGCTCATAACTGAAATGGAACCGCAGACAGAAAGCGCTTGGCAACAATTATTGACCATTTCGATGAAAGACGATAGCATTCCTGAAATGCTGCGGATTTGTAAAAAATGCCGCCAGCTCTTCCCTACTTCTGCCGAATATCCTTTTTATGAAGCAGTTGCCTATTACCAACAAAATAAATATGAAGAAGCTCTGAAAATCCTGCTTGATGGCGTCAAACTGGTTCCGGCAAATAATCCGACCTTGAAATCGGACTATTATGGGCAAATGGGCGATATTTATCATCAATTAAGGAAATCAGAAGAATCTTTCAAGGCATATGATGAATCTCTGAAATATAACGAGAACAATGTCGTCGTGTTGAATAACTATGGCTATTTTCTCTCATTGGAACGCAAAGACTTGAAACGAGCTGAACGAATGAGCGGCAAATGTCTTAGCCAGGAACCCGGTAATTCGACTTATCTTGACACTTATGCGTGGATTCTTTTTACAGAAGGCAGCTATTCGTTAGCAAAGAGTTATATAGAAAGCGCAATATCTAAAGATACTACATCAAGTGCTGCTCTGCTCGATCATTATGGAGATATCCTATATATGAATGGAGAGAAAGAAAAGGCACTTGAACAATGGAAAAAAGCTCGTGAAAACGGGAAAAAGAGCAAAACACTCGATAAAAAAATTGCGCAAGGTGTTTATATTGAGAGCAAAGATGAACAGGAATAAGTATTTATTTATAATAATTATATGCACTGTCATGCTGTCCAGTTGCAAGACAATAACAAAGACTACGACAACGCAACCCGCAGTAGAAACTGCATCAACCAAAGAACTGTTTACAGCAATCCAAGAGCAGGAATTGCAATTTTCCACTCTTTCCGCCAGATTGAATGTTGACTTGACACTTCCCAACAACAGTTTAAGTTCTCGCGTCGATTTAAAAATGTTGCGCGACAGCACATTGCTATTATCTGTTCAGCCATTACTTGGTATTGAGGTTTTCAGAATTAAACTCACTCCAGACAGCATTAAAGCCATAGATCGTTTAAATCATCGTTATTTTGCAGACAACTATGCAAATATGAAAGGCAAAGCGACGATAGATTTCAATTTCTATAATCTTCAAGCACTATTCACCAATAGGCCATTTTTCCCTGGGCAGAAAAATGTACTGTCATCACAATTCGAGAACTACGACATAACAAAGAATGGCTCGACATCGGAGTTGTCGACCAAAGACGCGATGAATCTTCTGTATACTTTCATCATCAGCGCACAAAAGGAATTATCTTCGACTCGCATAGTGAAATCCGGAGAAGAAACGTCCCTCACTTGGGATTATTCAGACTTTCAAAGTCAAAGCAACAAGTATTTCCCCATGTTGATGAACATTGCTTTGACTGCTAATGGGAATTCAAAAGGTCAAGCGGCTATAAGATTCTCACGCATACAGCTCAATCAGCCTATCTCATTGGAATTCAGCATTCCGAGTACTTATACCAGAATTACTTTCTCTCAACTTATTAAATCGGTTACTAATAAATAAATAAATGAAATATTTTTGGTTTATTCTTCTCTCCTTTGTCACGTTGACCCTTACGGCACAAAACTCTGCACGAGTAAAGTCGCTCGAAAGACAACGCAAACAGACATTGTCTGAAATAGAAAAGACCAGCAAACAACTGAATGCGACCAAGCGGACAGAAAAAAACATGCTTAACCGGCTGAACCTCATTTCACAGCAGATTGACTCTCGGCACAAGGTTATTTCTCTTCTTAATCAGGAAGTGACTGAACTTGATAGGCAGATATCCATTACACAACAAACCATTTCTGAACTCGAAGATCAACTAAAAGAGAAGCAGGCCAATTATGCTAAATCTGTCAAAAATCTCTATCGCAGACATGGTTCTATCGATAAACTTCTATTTGTTCTTTCGGCCGACAATTTCAGTCAATCTATCCGACGAATGCGATATCTTCGTGAATATGCAGCTTGGCAAAAGCGTCAAGCGGAAGATATTATTACAACCCAACAGCAAATAGAACATCACAAACAATATCTCGAAAACAACCGCCATTCTAAACACACCCTTATCGGCACACGGGAAATTGAGAATAAACACCTTGAAGTTGAGAAACAAAACAAACAAGTTGAAGTACAACAACTCAATTCAAAGCAAAAAGAGTTGCAGGCTGTACTCCGTAAAAAGCAGCAACAAGCAGAAGACTTAAATCGCCAAATTGAGCAACAGATAGCAATGGAAATCGCTAGAGCGGAAGCAGAAGCTCAAGCAGCAAGAGAAAGATTGGCTCGCATTGAAAAAGCAAAAAGTGAAGCTCTTGCGAAAAGACTTTCTAATAAAAAGAAATCAGGGAAAAAGAATGAGGAAGAAACCGAACCGGCACCGACTCCTGAACCTGTTCGTGAAGAACGAGTTGCTGATACCAAAGGTGGTTACGCAATGACTCGCGCGGAGAAAGCTCTTGCAGACAACTTTGCAGAGAATAAAGGACGACTTCCTTATCCAGTTACTGGAAATCATACTATTACCAGCGGTTTTGGGGAACAACAGCACCAAGAACTACAATACGTTCATACATACAATAGCGGAATTGATATAAAGACTAATCCTGGAGCAAACGCTAGAGCCGTCTTCAATGGCGAAGTTACAAGAATCTTCGTCGTTCCTGGCTACAACAACTCCATCATTGTCCGTCATGGCAATTATCTTTCTGTTTACAGCAACTTAAGTCGAGTATATGTGAAAGCCGGCGATCGGGTTTCAACTCGTCAAGCACTTGGTCAAATTTACAGCGACAGCGAAGATAATAATTCAACAGTTCTCCATTTCCAAATATGGAAAGAGAGAACAAAACTTAACCCTTCTGCATGGCTCGAATAAAGCAAACTTTATTCGAACTTCAGACCTTTAACTTTCAGATTAATCAATTTAATTACTTCGCTTCCTGCCAGAAGGTAAGCTCCTGTTCCATAGACTTCCCAACTGTCGGCAGAGAAATTCTTGCGAGGATCGGCTCCAACTGGCTGAACCCAACCGACATGCCCATCAGCACAAATGCATTGGTTAAGTCCAATCCAAGCTTTATGTATTACAGGTAGGAATTTTGCTTTGTTCAACAATCCACTATTAACACCATAAGCGAGTGCATAACAGATAAAGCCAGAACCGCTGACTTCACCGCCAGGATAAGAAGCTGGGTCAAGCAAACTTGCCCGCCAAAGTCCATCACTCTGCTGCAACTCCGCCAAACGATCAGACATTTCGCGGAATAATCCTTCATAGAAAGCACGCTGAGAATAATCTGCAGGAAGTTCACCCAATATCCTAGCCAAACCTCCCATTACCCAACCATTTCCACGTCCCCAAAAGATTTTCTGTCCGTTAGCTTCATATTTATCGGACGAATTACCTTTAATTACATATGACAAATCACGGGCAAAAAGATGTTCTTTCTGATTATACAACAAATCATAACATTCACGGAAACAATGATCGCTATAAGTCAGATAAGCTCCATTACCTGTTATCATTCCCATTTTCACAAGAGCTGGAGGAGCCATGAAGAGAGCATCACACCACCACCATTTGATAACATCAATCTTACTACTTCTTGGATAAGGATCACTAATAAACTTATTAAGATAGTCCTTCGCTACTTCAATCATCTCTGGTTTTTTCTCTTTTCTATAAAGGTCTGCATAAGTTTGAATCATACACAAATCGTCAGCATGGTACCAACGTTTACCCAAATTCCAATGAGTCGAATCATTTCCAATTGTCATCATCGCCTTCCAAAGATTTTTCTTGCCTGTTGTTTGCCAAGCAGCATAAACACCAGCATAAAAAGCGCCGTTTGTCCAATCTGTTTGAGCATGTTTCGGATGAACAATCTGCCAATTCGCAGCGCGCAGCATTGCCTTCTCAATATAACTTTTCTTAAAATAGCGTGAATTGTCACCTCCGTCTGCAGCTTGGATCGTGCTAAATGCAAAAGCTACCAAAGCTACTGTAAAAGCCAGTCTGATTTTCATGTTTTATATATTAGTTTGATTTAACTTCATTTCTTGGCTGCGAAGATACGACAATCTACACAAAAGGCAAAATTGTTTGAAGCTATATTCCTTCAAAAAATAAGTTCTAGTTAATAACTTCATAGCAGAATATATAATGAATGGATATAGAGATTACAATAAGACAATCTAAGATAACATGAATAATAAAAAGATAAAAGCCTGATTGAGAAAGATACAGATGTAAGACACAGATTGAGAATCCAAAAGATTTTTCAGAAGAAAAGAGAAAAAGGACTCAAAAGATTATTCTTCAAATCTTCAAACGAGAAATATAGGTTGGCTTAAGGTTAACATACGTTTCCCATATGAGAAACATTCGTTTAACTTATTAGTTGAGATTTTTACAAGCTCAGATTAGTGATTATTAGAATTAAACGTGAGGTTGAAGCGAGCAAAATACTACTTTAACCATTTATAATCTTTTCTTTGCATACAAGTTAAAGGTTTGACATCTAAAATGTCCATTCCTCACTTGAAGAATGCATTTCCAATGGATTTTACCTGTAATCTTCATACGGGAAACGCACTTTGACCTTAAGTTAACCTATATTCCGACAATATTCTTTATGACAAGAATATATTAAATTTTTATTCAAGCATATCAAGTATATTCTAACGTAAATTTACTTTGACTCTGAATGTAAATATAATTAAAATAATCATTTTTTTTCGTAAATACAGATGAAAATATGACTAGTTAATCATTTAACTATTATCTTTGTCACATGAAAATTAATGAAATTATACACCTCTTATATTTTCTATGAAAAGGACATCTATAAAAGACATTGCAGAAGAATTGGGAATCTCGAATGCTACAGTTTCTTTAGTTTTAAGTGGCAAAGCTAAGGATGGTCGTGTTAGCTTTGAAATGGCAGAAAAGATTAAAGAAACAGCTAAACTTATGAATTACCACGCCAATGGATTGGCAAGAGGTTTACGAATGGGACATTCTCAAACTTTAGGATTAATAGTAGCAGACATTTCAAACCCATTTTTCGGTTCACTTGCCTTTCAAATACAGAAAGAAGCTGAGAAATTTGATTACACCATCATCATTGCCAATACAAATGAAAGTGATGAGAAAATGGAAAAAATTATCGAAATATTAAAGAGTCGTCAAGTCGATGGTTTTATTATAGTTCCGACGGAACACAGCGAAACTCTTGTGGATGAATTAAGAGAAAGTAAAACCCCGATGGTGCTGATAGATAGATATTTCCCCAATATTCACACAAGTAATGTTGTAGTAGATAATTACAGAGCATCGTATGAAGCTACGAATTTATTGATTTCTGACGGAAGCAAACGCATCGCACTTGTCATATATAACAGTAACATGTCACATATACAAGATCGTCGGAACGGATTTATTGATGCCTTAAACAAGGCACAAATATATGACCCAAAATTAGTTTGCAAGGTCAACTACGGTCATATTGAAGAAGATATTGCAAAAGGAATGGACAAATTTATGTCAATGGAAGATAAACCCGATGGAATATTCTTTACAACGAATACATTGTCTATCATTGGACTCAAAGAAATGATCAAGCGCGGAATAAAAATCCAGGATGACATCAAAATTGTCTGCTTTGACGAAAACGATGCTTTCAATTTTGATAGGAATCCAATTCCATACGTGAAGCAGCCCATAGAACAAATGGGAAGTTTAGCTGTAGATATTCTTGTGAATCAAATCACAAGACAAGATGTTAACGTAATAACATCTTGTTTATCTGCTGAAATCATTTCACCCGTTTCTATATATACAGATAGTTAATCGTTTTATTTAATATTTACTTCCATGAAAGATTTAGTTTATTGTTTACAGAATAATGATATCAAAAACGCCCAATGTTTGAACAATGTATTTACCATAATTGCATTTTTTAAGCAGACATGTAAAATCTTTGAATAATCAATATATATTTTATGTACACTAAATTAAAAATACCATGTTGAAAAATTTTAAGCACTTGATTTTTGTATTGTCGTGTTGTACTCTCTGCATGATGGGAGAAACAGCACTTGCAGGCACATTTCCTTCTGCAACCAATGTTCAACAACGGCCGAATGAAATTAAAGGAAAAGTCGTTGATAACAAAGGCGAAGCGGTAATTGGAGCTAACGTCATGATTAAAGGTACCACTATTGGGACTCTAACTGATGCAAATGGTAATTATGTACTATCAATCCCTGACAGAAAAGGGACATTATCCATTTCTTATTTGGGCTACAATACATTTGAAACCCCAATTGGTACAAAACTCGTGATTAACGTATCCCTCACTGAAAACGCAGAACAACTGCAAGAAGTTGTCGTAACAGCTTTGGGTATTAAACGAGAAGAGAAAGCTTTGGGGTATTCCGTTGCGCAATTGGATGATAAAGCAGTTACAACTGCGAAATCAGCCAATATGATTAATAGCCTTTCAGGAAAGATCTCTGGAGTTAACGTTAGATCATCTGCATCCGATCCTGGCTCGACAGTCTTTATTAATATTCGAGGACAGCGTTCTCTCTCTGGCGATAACCAACCTCTAATTGTTTTGGATGGAATTCCAGTTAACAATTCTGTATCCAATTCGACCAACATTATGGGGGGTTCATCAAATAAAATTGTTGACTACGGAAACCCGATTTCCGATATCAATCCAGATGATGTAGCTTCCATTTCTGTTTTAAAAGGTGCAGCTGCGGCGGCGTTATACGGCAGCCGCGCTGCAAATGGAGTAATTTTAATTACAACAAAAACTGGTTCTAAACAGAAAAAAGGCATTGGCATTAGTTTCAATGAAAGTGCATCATATGATAAAGCATATCTATTTCCAAAATTCCAAAACAAGTTCGGTTCTGGTGATTGGTCAGGAACTTCTCGAGTAATTATTGACTCTACATGGGGACCAAGATTAGATGTCGGAACAAAATATGTACAATGGGACAGCCCTAAAGATTCTAGTGGAAATCCAATTGCCACAGACTGGGTTTCTTATCCAAATCGTATAAAAGATTTTTTTGAAACCGGTTACACTTACATAACAAACGTTGCAGCGAATGGTGCCAACGACAAAGGCAATTTCAGACTTTCCTACACCAATTTAAGCAACAACGGTATTATGCCAAATACCGATTTAAAACGAAATAATGTTAATTTATCTGCTTCATATCAACTTCATCCCAAATTTAAAGTTAATACAAATATTGCTTATACATACAGCAAGAGTAATAACCGACCTGCCGTAAACAGAGGCAGCGCTATATACGTTGTTTATCGTCAGCCAGCAAACATAAACGTACAAAAGTTACGCAATTATTGGAAAGAAGGATACGAAGGACTTCAACAATGGTCTCCCGTTCCTGGAGGAAATGATAACCCATATTTTGTAGCTTACGAAAATATAAATGCATATAATCGAGACCGTATTACAGGTAATATTCAATTCAATTGGGATATTTCTCCCTATTTTAGTATAATGGGACGTACGGGTCTTGATTTTTATAACGAAACACGCGAAAGTCATTCTGCGTTTAGTTCTTCCTCGTATCCAACAGGGGCATATAGTTTGGCAAATTCATATTTCAGAGAAAGAAATACAGACTTCCTCGCTACATTTAAAAAAAATCTGACAGATAATTGGTTCTTTTCTGTCTCTGTAGGTGCAAATAGAATGAATCAATCTGGGAACAATGATCAGATTGGAACGACAAAATTAGTTATGCCAGGCGTTTACAATATATCGAATGCCGCTGCAGGATACGTTCAAAACAACACTTCAACATATAAATATAAGAAACGTATCAACAGTATTTATGGTATGTCTCAAGTGGGTTTCAAAAATATGATATTCCTTGATTTGACGGCCCGTAATGACTGGTCAAGCACACTGCCTTCTGATAATAATTCATATTTTTACCCATCTGCTTCACTTAGTGTTCTTTTAAGTGATATGTTAGGACTGAGTGCAAAAAATAAAATCTCTTACATCAAACTGAGAGGAAATATCTCACAAGTCGGCTCTGATGTAAGTCCATATACATTAAATAATACTGTGACCGTTTCATCATGGGGGAATACCAGTCAGGCAAATCAGGAAACGAATCTCAAAAACAGTTCTCTAAAACCAGAAATCAGCACGTCATCAGAAATAGGTGCTGAGATGAGATTCTTCGGGAATAGATTGGGCTTAGATTTCACTTACTATATTACGAAAATTAAGAACCAAGTGATGAACATCTCCACCACAATGGCTTCTGGATATTCTGCAAAGGTCATTAATGCCGGCAAAATACAAAATAAAGGTATTGAATTTACATTAAAAGGGACCCCCATTGACAATGAATTCAAGTGGGAAATTGCAGCTAACTTCTCTCGGAATCGGAATAAAATATTAAAATTAGCAGAAGGCATTACAGAAATTAATATTGGTGGTGGTGAAGGCGTTAACTATTACGCTCGCGAGGGGAAAGAGTTAGGAGATATATATGCGCGGACATGGGAGACTGTTCCGAGCGGTCCTTATAAGGGAGAACCAATACTCACAATGAACGGATTCAAAGTTAAAAATGAATGGGAAAAAATAGGGAATTATAATCCAGACTTCATGGTGGGCTTTACTAACACTTTTTCATTTAAAGGTTTTACTTTAAATGCTCTAATAGATTGGCGTCAAGGTGGTGACTTCTATTCATATGTTGCTAAAAACTTAATCAGTGATGGACGAACAACGAATACATTATTCGGACGTAATGCCGAATATGGAGGATTACCATGGAAATCTGGAGGCATTCAACGTGACGATGGGATGCTCCTTCACGGATTTTTTAATACGGGAGGAGACAACTACGTACAAAACACCTCGTTATACGTTTCCCCACCTACTTACTATGGGGCCCTATATTGGAGTTTCAATAAACTTACAACATTTAGTGCCACCTATGTTAAATTGAGGGAAGTTTCTCTAGACTATACATTTAGTAAAAATACGATAAGAAATTTTCCTATAACAAATTTGACCATTGGTATTTGGGGACACAATATATTTACATGGACAGAGGCTAATCAAGGATATGATCCTGAAACAGCAATGACATTTACTTCAGGTTCTATCACTCCTGGTGTTTGCGGCTGGACATTACCGGGAACACGTACATTCGGTTTCAAACTTGGAGTTAATTTCTAACATTAAAAACATTTAATATGAAAACTAATTATATAAAACGATTGCTCGTTTTTGGAATTATACTTGGACTCATCTCTTGTACGAGTGATTTTGACAATATAAACAAGAATCCAAATGCAGGAGAGTCAATTAATGAGATATATTATCTCACTAAAGTAATTACAACTACTGCTTACCAATATCAGGAAGATGCTTATATGTCAAAACCTGCTTGCGCTTGTCGTTATATTACGAAATTGAGAAATAATGGGGATGATTTATTAACATGGACAGCTGAGGGTTGGGATAATTACTATGCGTGTCTTTCTACCAACAAGACTCTATATGATCAAGCTGAAGCAGATGGTGCCGAACAATACATGGCTTTGTCTCGTATTTTGGAAGTGTTTAATTTTGAATATATAACAGAACTTTGGGGAGATATTCCTTACTCGGAAGCATTACATTCAAAAGATCAAGGAATTATCTACCCGAAATATGATACTCAAGAGACAGTGTATCCTGATTTAATAAAAAAATTGGATGAAGCTAATACAACCCTAAAAAATACTTCTCTTTCTATTGATGGGACAGCAGATGTTATGTTTAAAGGCAATGTCCTAAAATGGAGAAAGTTTGCAAACTCCCTGCGATTAAGAATGTTGCTCCGCGAATCGAAGAAGGTTTCTACTGCTATTTCTGAAATACAGAAAATGGTAAATGATCAGAACACTTATCCGATAATGAGCAATAACGACGATAATGCTGAGATTCCTTATGTTAACACCTATCTTTGGCCAGGTGGCCCAACAAAAGCCGGCTCTCTAACCGATCCAACAAAAGAATTCATAAAAAGACGCCCAAGCAAAGAAATAATAGATTTCATGGTTGAACGTAACGACCCTCGTTTACCAATTCTGTTTGATAAAGTATCAGACATCTCCGCAAGCACGGTAGACAAAAATGATTACGTTGGTTGCCCCATCTCTTTAACTTCACCATACATATATAATGGAGGAGACACTCAAATCTCTACACTGAACAAAGATATATTTTACCAAGACATGAACAGTCAAGTTAAAGCCAGCATGATGATTTATCCAGAAGTATGTTTTATCCTTGCTGAAGTTACTCAACAAAAAAATGTCGCCGTTCCTGGAGAAACGGCAAAATCACTCTATGAGAAAGGAATTGCTGCAGCATTAAATTATTGGGGCGTAAATTCCAGTGATATTAATACTTATCTAAAGCAAAAGAACGTTGTTTACGATGGGAGCTTAAAACAATTAATCGGTCAAAAATGGGCTGCATTGTTCATTAAAGGAGCTGAAGGTTGGTTCGACTATCGTAGGACTAATGATGTTCTTGAATTTAATAAACAAATCATTGGAGAATCAGCAGGACAATTATATTTACCATATCGATATATCTATCCCGATGGGGAGCGAGCCCAAAATAACAATCAATATTTAACAGCCATTAAAGTATTTGGAGATGATAACATAAACACTAAAATGTGGCTTATAAAGTAATATCTTTTATCCCAGACTGGAGTTGGAAGCATAAACAGCGGCCATTCCAGTCTGAGATATTATATAACACTATAATATGTATTTATAAATAAAAGACTATGGCAAAGTCAGGCAGACAAATAGTTCATGATATCTTTCATCTATTAGTAATTGCAACCATTTCTTGTACTATAACAATCCCATGCAAGAGTCAAAAATTGCAAACGCCCATCAACGACGTACCTTATAAAACTCCAGTCTCTATAAAATTTACCATTCCAGCAATTTGGAATAATGTTCAATTGAAAAAAATTGTAATAGACAGCGATGAAAGTGTATTTGTTCTCACGAATAATGGTGTATACCGTGATTTCCCAAATAGCATTTTAGCCAAAGACCGAATCTACAGTTCTCTTTCTGATAAAGAGCCATTAGACATCTGCACACAAGAGAATACTGGTTGTCTTTATTACCTATATTCAGATAGATATTTATCAAATCGACATGCAGGTTCTATTTGTGGTCATTTACCAAATAATAAGTTCCTACACATTGCAGTAAACTCGAAAGGAGAAGTAATGCTCGTTGGCCTTAATTCTGCTGCGATTTACAAAGAAAACAAAGAAACGAACGAAATAACAGTCCCTCAAGGAAACTTTATCAATTTGTATGCTGCAAACAATCGATTTTGGTATTTGACTTCAGATGCACTTTATTTCTTTGATGGGAATAGTTGGAAAAATATACAAAAGGGAAAAGATTATACAGCAGCTGCTTTTTCAAACAATCAAACTGCTATAGGAACCCTTAACGGCTATAAAATCGTTGATTATAAAGGACTAGATATTGAACCTATAAATAGTCGTCTGCCGAATGATTCTATTTCTAACATTACTAATGTAAACAGCCAGTTCTGGTTTGCTAGTAAAAATGGAGCCTTTGTAAAAAATGGAACTCATTTCAACTTTTTCGGTTATCAAAGATGGCTCAATCAGAAAGAAGTAATTGATATAGCAGCTGATAGGTCAGGTAATGTCTATTTGTTGACAAAGACCGGATTAAATGAAATAGTATTTAAACAAGAAACATTGGCCCAAAAAGCTGAAATAATAAATAATAACTTGCGCAAATATCATCTGCGTTATGGATTCTCGGCTGAAACGAGGTTATTAGATCCAAACGATCCAACATCAATAAGAGTTGACGACAGTGATAATGACGGCCTATGGACATCCTTTTATCTAGGTAGTGAAGCTTTTCGTTATGCCGTAACTGGTGACAGTTTAGCGAAAGAACATGTTTGGGAAACTTTTGAATCCTATGAACGTTTAATTTCCATTCATTCAGATTCGATTTTCTCTAGCCGTTCTTTTGAACGTACAGGATATGTTGCTAACGATGTCAAAGCCTGGAGATCTTCTCCTGACCAAGATTGGTGGTGGAAGGGAACAACCAGCACAGATGAATTTGTAGGATACATTTTTGTGGCGTCAGTCATAGATCAATTTATTGCTAAAACGCCATCTGAGAAAAAACGACTATCAGATTATGTCGACTATATCATGAATCACATAATAACCCATAATTACTATTTTTTGGATTATGATGGGAAACCGACAGTATGGGGAAGGCTGAATCCAGATTATGTTAATTCTTTTGCATCAACTCAATTTGATAGACGATTAAACAGCACATTAACCATAGCAGGACTTCAATTAGCTTATAAACTAACACGGAAAGAAATCTATAAAAAAGAAGCTTTCCGTATGATGGACAAATATGGCTATCTGAAAAACATGGAGAATCCGATGGAAAACATAAAATTCACAGTTGGTTTTAAGCATTTGGGAAGAATTATTATGGGTCAAGATTGGAATCACTCTGATGATGAAATGGCTTTTCTGACATATTGGGTATTGTATCATTATGCATTTAATCAGAATCTACAGAAACAATATGCTGAAATGATTAAAGATCATTGGGCGATTGAAAAACCTGAAGGAGATGCCTTGTGGAATCTCATATCTTATGGAACTTGCGGAAGCATAGATCTTAAAGCAACTCTTAAATATTTGCGTGAATTCCCATCTGACTGCACTCAATATACCGTCGAGAACTCTCAACGGAAAGATCTAGACTTTCTTCCTTCAGATGTCAAGACAAATTTCCGTAATCAAACGACACGCGAACTTTTGCCAAAAAACGAACGTCCAATGAATCGTCACAATGCAAATGAATTTGAACTTGACAGTCAAAGAGGAGGAAGTTCATGCCTTGCAGGGGACGAATATCTTCTTCCTTATTGGATGGCTAGATATCTGAAAGTTATCAAATAAAACGTCTTGAATTATTATATAAGAATGATTAAAATGACTCTAAAAATCAGACATAATTCCAACAAATTAATATAGATAATAAAATGAAAAAAATTTATTTAGTATTGCTTACAGTGTTGTTTGCTTCAATCACATTCGCACAACAAAGAAATATTCCCGAAACGGCTCTTCAAGATTATTTAAATAATGGAGACAAATCATACGCGTGGGAAATTAAAGATTCTTATAAAATAGAAGGCGTTGAAGTGTATTCCGTTTTGTTAATTTCACAAAAATGGCAAGATCTACTATGGAAACATGAATTGCTTATATATGTACCACAAACAATAAATTACGATGGAGCCTTACTATTCATAAATGGTGGTTCATTATCAGAATATGGATTACCAAATACTATAGGAAAAGATGATAAAATCTCTTCTTTCATGGCAAGAATAGCAAATAAAAATAAAGCCGTCGTATCTGTCCTTAGACAAGTACCAAATCAAGCACTTTATGGTGGATTAGTTGAAGATGCTTTAATCACATATACGCTTGATCAATTTCGTAAAACAAATGATTATTCCTGGCCATTACTTTTCCCAATGGTTAAAAGTGCTCGTAAGGCTATGGATGCAATACAAGAATTAGTGACAAAAAAATACCATTACAATATTAATCGTTTTGTTGTGTCAGGTGCTTCAAAAAGAGGTTGGACAACTTGGCTCACAGCTGCAAGTCAAGATCAAAGGGTAAAAGCTATTGCACCAATGGTTATAGATATGTTAAACATGCCAACAACTTTCCAATACCAAAAAGAATTATATGGGGAATATAGTACGGAAATTGAAGATTATGTTAAAATAGGTATTCCACAATCTATTAAAAGTGATTTTGGTAATTCCATCGTTAAAATGATAGATCCTTATTCTTATCGGGAAAAACTTACTGTACCCAAAATGATAATATTGGCGACAAACGACCAATACTGGACCGTTGATGCAATTAAGCAGTATATAGATAGCATCCCCGGACATAATTTGATTCATTATGCCGTAAACGCAGGACATGACATGGGTGATAAAATTGAAACTATGAAAGCTTTAGATGCATTCTTTGGATTAACTCTTGATAAAAAGAACTATCCAGAATGCCAATGGTCCTTAATTGAAAAGAAAGGGAAAATTAAATTCAATGTCCATTGTTCTCCCGATCAATTAATGAAGGCTAAATTATGGTTATCTTCTTCAAAGACTAGAGACTTCCGCCAATCAAAATGGATTAGTAATGATCTTAACATCAATAATAAGACATTTATTTCAACTACAATCAAATATCCATCAAAAGATTATCTAGCTTTTTATATTGATTTAGTTTATCAAAATCCGAAAGGTGGTGACTATTCAGTCAGTACACGTACATATGTAATGGATAAAAAACAAGTATTTATAAAATAACAGGAGGAAAATTTATGAAAAAGTATTTGATGTTGATACTATTTATTATTGTATCAGGGAGTATTGTTCAATCGCAAACACTTGCAGAGCGGCTCGGTTATAAAAAAACTGATAGACTACTGATTATTAATAATGACGATGCGGGAATGAGCCATGCTTCTAACATGGGTACAATTGAAGGTATGGAGAAAGGATGCATCTCAACTTCAACCATTATGACTCCCTGTCCATGGATTAATGAAATTATCAAATATGCGATCAACAATCCTAAACGTGATTTTGGAGCACATCTTACTCTCACTTCAGAATGGGAGAATTATCGATGGGGAACTGTTGCTCCACGCGATAAAGTTCCAGGATTATATGATTCCCAAGGTTATATGTGGAAGGAACCTGAAGATGTTTATAAAGCATCTTCTCCACAAGAAGCCTTAATAGAAGGTAGAGCACAGATTAACAAACTAATAAAAAGAGGAGTAAAAATCACTCACATTGATTCTCATATGGGGACATACCAAGAATCCCCTGAATATATGAAAATATATCTACAATTAGCAGAAGAATTTAATCTGCCTGCAAGAATGCCTTCTCAGGCCACTCTTGATTCCTTCAAGCAACCTCTATTCAGGCAGATGTGCAAAGACAAAGGCATTATTTGTCCAGACTATTTCATTTATGAAGAATTCAAAAATTATACGACAGAAAATGTCGATTCTTTTTGGGTGAACTACATCAAAAATATCAAACCTGGTGTAACCGAAATATATATTCATGGCAGTACGGAAAGTGCCGAAATTCATGCTTTAAGCCACATTGCAGATAGGCGCGTTAAAGAACTTAATTTCATTACAAGCAATACATTAAAAGACCTTTTAAAAAAGGAAGGAATAATCCTTATTGGGTATCGCCCTCTGATGGAATTACAAAGAAAAGAAAGACAACAAAAACATAGATGAAAATCAGGAGGGCCTCATGAAAAGAAAAGATAGAGAAAAACTTCCCTTAATTATTATTCTATTATTGGCTTTCGGATTCATTTCCCCCATTTCAGCGAATAATCAAAAACTAGATAATTGGTATATGCGCTCTTCCGAAGGATTGAATAAGGAAGGTCCTTTTCTATCTTCTTCTTTTCAAGTTGACAGGACTTGGCTTAAAGTTAAAATACCAACGACTGTTCTAGGAGCCTTATGTAATGCAGGAATCTATAAAAATATTTTTTATGGAAAGAATCTAGAGAAAGTTCCTACAGAACAATTCAAAAAACATTGGTGGTTTTGCACGAAATTCAACCTCCCAAGATTTAATTCTCAAAAAGAGATATCAGAAATAATTTTTGATGGCATCAATTATCGTGCGAATGTCTGGTTGAATGGTATTCAAATTCTTTCTGCTGACACTACTTTTGGCGCATACCGAATACATAGTTGCGACATATCTTCAATTGCAAGAGAGCAGAACAATATGGCTGTCGAAGTCTTTCCGTCTAAAGCTGGCGATTTTTATATGGGTTTTGTAGATTGGGCACCTTCTCCACCAGATCACAATATGGGAATTTTCCGACCTGTTTATATTAAACGCTGTGGAAAGATATCGATTGAAAATCCATTTGTTTCTGCACAAGTAAATACTCAAACTTTAAAGGAAGCCGCTTTAACTATATCTACAAATTTAATAAATAATGACGAAGAAAGCCATCGTATTGTTCTTGAAGCAACATTCGGAAAAACGACAATAAAAGAAAGTCTTTTGGTCAATTCGAAACAAACAATAAAGGTCATTCTTGACTCTAATAAATTCAAAGAGTTACTGGTAAAGAATCCACGTCTTTGGTGGCCTAATGGTTTGGGCAAGCCAGAAATGTATACACTTCTCCTTAAAGTATTCTATAATAATCAAGCTAGCGATAGTACTTTTGTCCGCTTTGGAATTAGAGACATTGAAACTTATCTAGACAGCCGAAATGTTAGAGGCTATAAAATCAATGGTCGAAAACTTTTAATTAAGGGTGCTGGGATGTGCGATGATTTATTACTAAGAAATGATTCGGTTCGTTATATAGCTGAAATCCGTTATGTCAAAGAAATGAATCTAAATGCTCTTCGTTTTGAAGGAATCTGGGGGACAAGCCAAAAACTATATGATCTCTGCGATGAGAACGGTATTCTTTTAATGGTTGGTTGGAGTTGTCAATGGGAATGGCCAGATTATCTTGGACTCGACATGAAAGTTGCTGATGAAGATCAAAATATTCCAATCAATATCGGTGTTGACAAATATGGATTTAAGTTAAACCTTGCACAAGAAACATATCTGGCTGATTTCTTTCGCGATCAAGTCATATGGTTACGTAATCATCCTTCAGTCTTTGTTTGGGTTGTTGGAAGTGATGCTATGCCTAAACCTTCGTTAGAAAATAAGTATTTGAAAATATTAAAAGAATTCGACTATAATCGTTCTTTATTAGTTTCAGCTGGCGAATTCACCAGCACGATTAGTGGACCTTCAGGCATGAAAATGAATGGCCCATATGATTATGTTGCGCCTATTTATTGGTATGAAGACAAGAAACTTGGAGGAGCCTTTGGATTCAACACTGAAACCGGTCCAGGACCACAGATACCTCCGATTCAAAGCATCCGTCGAATAATTCCAGAAGAAAATCTATGGCCCACAGACAATGAAATGTGGTCTTTTCATTCAGGACAAAAGAATTTTAGCACTATGCAAGTCTACCTAAATGCAATGGCAAAACGCTATGGTTACCCAAAGAATTTAGAAGATTTGGCGATGAAAGCTCAATGGACAAATTACGAAGCTATTCGCCCTATGTTTGAAGCATTTGAGATTAATCGACCTGAAGCAACAGGTGTCATACAATGGCAACTAAATTCACCATGGGCTGAATTTTATTGGCAACTTTATGACTGGTTTTTAATGCCGAATGGCGCATACTTCGGAACGAAAAAAGCGTGTCGGTCCAAGAATATCATATATGATTATTACGATAACAGTGTTTACGTTAGTAACGACTCGCTTGGTGATTTGACGAATCACATTGCTACTGCAATCTTATATGATAGTAATTCCAAAATAGTATTCGAAAAAAGAAGAAATTTGAACGTTAAGGAGAACTCATGTGAACTATTGGCAGAATTACCGCCCTTGATAAACAAAAAAAGATTATACTTTCTGTATACAACATTACAAAACGAAAAAGGCGTTCAGATTGCGGACAACTTTTACTGGCTTTCTAGCAGCATGGATAAAATGGATTGGAGTAAATATTTCTGGTGCTACACACAAATAAAAGATTACGCTGATTTCAATGCTTTATCACAGATTCCTCATACACAAATAGGGGCTTCAATTACCTCATTTAAGAAAAAGCATACGCTAACATTTACTTTAAAAAATAAAACGAACAAGATTGCTTTTTGTGTTCAGTTGACTTTACTGAATAGTAAAACCGGCGAACCAATTCTACCCGTTTATTGGAGTGACAATTATGTTTCGCTTATTGGTAACAGTTCAAAAGAGATAACAGTCGACTACGACACACCTTGTTCTAATCCACAAGTATTAATTGAAGGAACGAATATCCAACCTATCACTCTAAAGCCGTAATTACATGAAGTTCTCTTTGGAATATCTTTTATTGCTCTGTATGTTAGCTCCATTTTGTTTACATGCAAAGGAAATAAATATATCTAATGCAACTATAATGGTTTCAAGTTCTATAAAAGAGCCTGTTCATGAAACAATAATATCAATGTTGAAAGAAGAAATCAACAAAAGGACAAATTTAAAGATGACTGTCGCAAAAGACTGGAAGAAATCTATCACAATAGCTATTGTCAAGTCTTCTGATAAATACTTATATGGAATACAGACACCTGCATTGATTGACGAACCGACTCATAAGGAATCTTACTGTATCGAATATCAATGCAATTCAAAACATCCAATACTGTGGTTGATTGGCGCAGATGAAAGAGGCGTTCTCTATGCCGCAGGTCATTTATTAAGAATGTCTGTTTACAGTCATAAAAGAATGTTTTATGAAACTTCAAATAGCAGTACCATTTCCCCTATTGAAGCCATTCGTGGGCATCAATTAGGCTATCGACTTTCTTCAAACACTTATGATTTATGGTCTTGCCAACAATATGAACAATACATTCGTGAACTAGTAATATTCGGAACAAATAGCATAGAAACTATACCTTTGGAAAACACCTCTGATTCACTTTTCAGGACGTCCAAAGACACAATCAATTCTTTTATTAGTCATGTTTGCATGAAATATGACTTAGATTACTGTATTTGGACTCCTGAAAATGTTGATTTATCTGATTCAAACGTTTGTAGAAAAGAATTAATAAGAAATGAATCCTATTATAGGAAATGTCCTAAATTAAATAATGTTTTTGTCCCAGGTGGAGATCCCGGTAATAACCATCCTAAATACCTTTTGCCTTTTTTGAAAAGAGTTTCTTTGTGTCTAAAGAAATATCATCCAGAGGCCAATCTTTGGATTTCTCTTCAAGGATTCAATGATGAAGAAATCGAATATTTCTTTAAATACATCAATGTAGAAAAACCCCGTTGGTTATATGGAATCGTCTGTGGACCTGGTAGTCCTTCCATAGAAGAAACACGAAATAGGTTGCCCCGAATTTATAAATTGAGACATTACCCTGATATTACACATTGCGTAAGATGTCAATATCCGGCACTCAAATGGGACCAGGCTTTTGCTCTAACATATGGTAGAGAGCCAATAAATCCTCAACCTAATTATTATGCATCAATTCACGACAAATATGCGCCACTAACGGATGGTTTTATCTCATATTCTGAAGGAGTCAATGACGATGTCAATAAAATTGTTTGGAGTATGAGAGGCTTGGAACAATCCTGCAGTACTTCAGAAATCATTTCACAATATGTCCACTTTTTCTTTGGAACTCAACAAAAAGACAGTACCGCTGAAGCGCTCTTAGAGTTGGAGAACAATTGGATAGGAGCAATCACATCCAACTTCAACATTGAGAAAACTTTTCATCATTGGCAGAAATTAGAGAAATCACATCCACAACTCAAAAATAATTGGCGTTGGCAAATGCTTGTTTTACGAGCATACTATGACACCTATACACGTAAAAGAAAAATCTATGAACAACAACTTGAAGATTCAGCAAATTTAATTCTGTCTCAAGCAGAAAAAATTGGTTCTGATGCAGCCATGCGATTGGCTCTTGAAAAAGTGAATAAGGCTGATAGGATAAACATTGCGCCAATTCTGAGACAAAAAATCGATTATTACTGTGATGCTCTTTATCATTCTATAGGATGGCAAAGCAGTGTGAAAAAATATAATGCTAGTGGCGAAGAAAGAGGTTGTATTTTAGACTTTGTCGATTATCCTCTCAATAATCGTTGGTGGCTTTCTGACGAATTTGATAAAACCAGTAAAATGTCAACAGAATATGCAAAACTGAATCGCTTAAAGGTCTTAGCCACTTGGGAACATCCAGATAATTGTCTTTTCTATGACGATATCTCAAATATTGCAAAAAGTCCTCATGTAACTTCAACAAGTGATGATGCAACTGATGTTGCCTGGTGGGACAATGGACTAAGCCGTCGTCGACTTTCAACACAATTATTTCAAAACTTTCCTATCCTACTCTATAGAAATCTTCCGTCTAACGCCAATTATATTATTCGTGTTTCCGGTTATGGTGATGCATTGCTAAGAGTGAATAGTAAGCGGATTGAGCCACTGATATATAATAAGGATTTAGAAACTTTCAAAGAATTTTTTGTAAGCCAACATTATATCGAGAATGGTAAATTAGTTATAACTTTCGACGAACCTGAAGAATCGCAACTAAATTGGCGTCAACAATCAAAGATTTGCGAAGTATGGTTGTTAAAAGCTGAATAAATGATAGATACTTATTAATAACAAACAAATCAATAACAATAAATATGTTACACAAACCATTAAAAGGTATTATTCCTCCATTGATTACTCCTATGATAGATGAAAACACACTCGATTTGACTGGTCTTGAACATCTTTTAAATCACGTCATTGAAGGTGGAGTTGCTGGGGTTTTCATTCTTGGAACCAGCGGAGAAGCCCAGAATCTGAGCTATGCTGTCAGAAAAGAATTAATAAAACAAACTTGTCTAATTGTCGCTGGAAGAATCCCTGTGCTAGTAGGAATCTCCGACACAAGTTTCGCAGAAAGTGTTTCATTGGCAAAGTTTGCTAAAGAGAGTGAGGCAGATGCATTAGTTGCAACTCCTCCATACTATTATACACCAGGGCAAGCTGAACTAATTCAATATTATGGTGATTTGGCAAATCAACTTCCCTTGCCACTATTCCTCTACAACATGCCCTCGCATGTCAAAGTGATGATTGCGCCTGAAACCGTTGTGGAATTGGCTAAAAACAAAAATATAATAGGCATTAAAGACAGCTCCGCAAATGGAGTATATCTTCAAAAAGTTATGCACTTGATGCACAGCAATCCAGACTTCACGATTCTTGTCGGCCCGGAGGAGATGACTGCTGAAATGGTTCTTATGGGAGCTCACGGAGGCGTTAACGGCGGAGCAAATATTTATCCTCGTCTTTATGTTTCTCTTTATGAAGCCGCTCGCGATAAAAATTTTGATAAAATTGCCGAACTTCAACCGAAGGTTATGGAAGTGAGCCTCTCTCTTTATAATATAGGAAAATATGCATCAAGCTATATCAAAGGAATTAAAACAGCTCTTAACCTAAAGGGTATTTGCAGCGATTTCATGCCCGAGCCATTTCATAAATTCAATCTTACAGAACGAGAATTGGTAAAGAAGAATTTAGCTAAACTTGAGGCAACAATCAATCAATAATTAATCTCTCAATTAAAGCCATGAAACTGCCAGTAATTGATTTAATCGTTTTCATAGTGTTCATAGCAGGAACAGTTTTGTTCGGCTGTTCTTTCTTCTCTAAAAAGAGAAATTCCGACGAATATACTTCTGCTGGCGGGAAAATGCCTGCTTGGGTTGTAGGAATGTCAATCTTCGCTACTTACGTAAGCAGTATCAGTTTCCTTGCTTTACCTGGAAACGCTTATAAAGGGAATTGGAACTCTTTTGTTTTTAGCCTATCAATACCGATAGCTTCCTGGATCGCGGCCAAGTATTTTGTTCCATTTTACAGAAAGATCAACAGTATTTCAGCTTATAGTTTTCTAGAAGACAGATTCGGTTATTGGGCTCGCGTTTATGCTTCTTGTTGCTACTTGTTGACGCAGGTTGCACGAATCGGTTCTGTTCTTTATCTTATGGCTTTACCACTTCACAACATGCTTGGATTAAGTGTTCCAATGATTATTGTCATTCTTGGCATAGGTGTTGTTATTTATGCAGTTTTGGGCGGAATCAGTGCTGTCATCTGGACTGATGCAATTCAGGGAATCATTCTGATTGTCGGAGCTTTGGCTTGCGTTCTTGTTCTTTTGTTCTCAATGCCGGAAGGACCTTCACAGTTATTTCAGATTGCATCCGAACACGACAAATTCTCATTGGGTAGTTTCAGCCTTGACCTTTCGACTACAACATTTTGGGTGACCTTGGTTTATGGTTTGTTCATTAATCTACAGAATTATGGAATTGACCAAAACTATGTTCAACGTTACAAAACCGCTAAAGACGATAAGAGTGCACGTTCTGCTGCTCTATTTGGCGGACTGTTGTACGTTCCTGTCAGTTTGTTTTTCTTTTTTATTGGAACCGCACTCTTCTCTTATTACACAGCTTCACCGTCTTTATTGCCTGCAGGAACGCCTAACGATGATGTATTTCCATACTTCATCGTACACGGATTACCTGTCGGAATCACAGGACTTTTAATTGCAGCAATCTGTGCTGCAGGAATGAGCACAGTTTCCACGAGTATCAATAGTTCCGCAACTATTATCCTCACAGACTTTTATCAACACAAGAAACAACGCACGAACAAGCAAAACATGTCCGTTCTCTATCTTACCTCTTTTGTTCTTGGTATCTTAGGCATTGGACTTGGACTTGCAATGATGTCAGTCAAAAGTGCATTAGAAGCGTGGTGGAGCCTTGCAGGAATATTCAGCGGCGGAATGTTGGGATTATTCTTGCTTGGATATTTGGGTAAGAATGTCAAAAGTGTTTATGCCGCAGCAGGCGTTATCTGTGGTGTAATCCTAATTTCATGGATGAGTTTAGGGCACAACACGATTTTCCACAGCTATTTGACAATCGTGTTTGGAACAATACTAATCTTCGTAGTAGGATTTACACTTTCGGTACTTTTCGGAAAGAAAAAGGCAACTATTTAGCTTCCCAACCTAAAGCGCTTGCACCAAGAATAGCAGCATCACTTTCAGGAAGTTGAGAAAAGAGCAGTTGCGTTTTGCCTTGAAATATCTTTAAGGTGCTTCTTTCCATAGATTCTTTGATAGGATTCATAAGCAAATCGCCTGCTTTTGTTAATCCTCCAAAAAGGATAATGGCTTCAGGACTCGAAAAAGCAATAAAATTAGCAAATGCTTCTCCTAACATATTTCCTGTAAACTCGAAAATATCTAGTGCAATCTTATCTCCTTTCATAGCAGCATCAAAAACATCTTTTGATGTAATCTCATCTGGATCCAAATCACGTAAGAGACTTGATTCATTTCTTGCAGATAGATATTCACGAGCTGTTCGAGCGACTCCCGTAGCTGAAGTATAAGTTTCAAGGCAACCTGATCGCCCACAGCCGCATAAACGGCCATTTTTACGTTTAACTATAACGTGACCTAATTCCCCAGCAAAACCATCATGTCCATATACCAATTGTCCATTAACAACAATTCCCGAGCCGACACCTGTTCCTAAAGTGATAACAATAAAATCTTTCATACCGCGCGCAGCACCATAGGTCATTTCACCGATAGCAGCTGCATTAGCATCATTCGTTAGAGAAACTGGAATATCACCGACTTTATTATGAATCAAATCAGCCAATGGAACAATTCCCTTCCACGGAAGATTCATTGCATATTCGATACAACCATTAAAAAAATTTCCATCTGGAGCACCAATACCAATACCTTTTATTTTCTCTTTTCCTCCTGCATGATCGATAATAGTCAAAAGACCTTCAGAAACAGCTGAAACATAATCATTCAAAACAGGATAATTTTTTGTTTTAATATTTCCTCTATACAAAATATCACCACGAGCATTAACAATACCAAAAGCAGTGTTGGTTCCACCGATATCAACTCCTGCGACATATTTATTCTCCATAATCTTTCGCATTTAAATAGACATTGCGAAGATAATAATTCCTTACATTAACGGATATCAATTGAATCTAAAAGAGGTTGTAGTACGCTAAACTCAATTAAAAGCTGGAGAGACAAAACAGTATTATTAATAACTTAAGTATGAAGTAGCGGAATATACAGAATTAACCAGAAACACAATATCATTCTTTTATATCATGCTTAATTGGGAAATCGACGGAGAAACAAGAACCTTCACCTAATTTCGACGTTACTCCGATTGAGCCTTTCATTTGACTGGTAAGGCCCTTACAGATAGCTAAACCTAAACCGACACCTTTACTCATCTCATCTAATTGGACGAAACGGACGAAGATTGTTTCAAGTTTATCTTCAGGAATACCTTCACCAGTATCCTGAATAAAGAAATGGATTGTCGTAGAATTAATATTATAACCAAATCGAATAAATCCTTTTGCAGTATGTTTAATAGAATTGTTCAGCAGATTTGTAATGATTTGTGTCAAGCGATTTCGGTCCGTAATAAACATCATTGCTTCACAAGGAGCCAACTCTAACTGAACAGTTTCCGGCATTCTTAATAGTGTTGAGCTGTAAATATCATTCATTAATTTAGGAAGATCAACTTCTCTATAGCTAAAAGTCATTGTGTTCGACTCAATTTTTGACAAATCCAACACATCCGCGATTAGCTGTTGCAATAAATCATTGTTGCGTTGTATTACGCCCAAATATTCTTTTCTGACTTCAGCACTGTCCTCTTCCACCAATACTTGTGAAAAACCGACTATTGCATTGAGCGGAGTTCGAATCTCATGATTCATATTTGCGAGGAATGTCGATTTCAAACGGTCTGCTTCTTCAGCTTTTGCGCGGGCTCGTTTTTCTATTCTACTGATTCTACTTCTCTGCAATGCTATTAATAAAGCAGCTATCGTTACAACCACCAATAACAATAAACTCAACTCCAAAATTCTAATGTGCGAATTATCCTTTACCGATTTTAGTTCCATTAGTTTATTGCTGATTTCCAACTGGTCCATATCGTGCTGCTCGCGGAGTTCCGCCAAATCGCTATAATACTTTGCAGAAGTAATAGAATCTTTAATAGCAGTATAAACACGGTACACATCCATTGCATCCTTTATCCTACCACTATCATATAAGATATTGCTCTTTCTTTGCAGCACAACAGTATAATCTTTCGTTCTTCTACTCTGTTTTAGAGATGCAAGCAACTTATCCGTCAACAGTAAAGCTTTTGCATGATCGTTAACAAGTTCATAATAATCAATCCAAAGCAAAAGAATTGTAGGTTCATCATTGTCTTTTATATATTTCATGGCTTCTTGAATATGAAAAAGCATCTTCTCCGCATTTTTTTCTCCACTCTCAATATTAGCCCATGTTTTATGATATGTGAATTTAAGATAATCGACAGTTAACGAGTTGTTCCAACCTTTCAACCCATTCCGTTCCATTTCATTAATATAACGCAACATTATTCCCAAATAGGATTTACGTTTCTGAATATTGTTGGTATGAGTAAGCAAAAGCCTTAAAACGTTAATCCGTTTTATTAAAAGTGCTTTTCTTGCTTCCATTTTCGAAAGCAATCCTTCACACAATCTGATTCCTTCTTTTTCCAATCCAGTTCTGAAGTAAATATCGGCCAACGAAACATCGGCGACATCCAATCCGTCGGGAAAATTCAAAGCCTTTGCCTGTTTCCTCATAGCGTTGACTAAAGCCAAAGCCTGCGTACCCTTTCCTGCTGACGACATCATGAAAATGCTCCATGATTTCATTCTGAATAATTCATCCTTCCGATTGTCTGCAATGAATAAAGGCTCAGCAATTTTAGTATAGCAATTCACACTGTCAATATCTTTCAAATAGTAGTATTGGCCTATATAGAAACAGGCATTCTCTTTATAATATCTACTCTTCGCTTTGGCGGCTTCTTGAAAAAGGAGATCAATGTAAACCCTGCATTTGTTTGTTTGCGAATGGTTTTGAGCGAGACTGTCCAATGTTTGCAATCTTTCCTTCTCGGGTAGTCTCTTCAATGTATTCATCAAACTATCTTTATTGATTGTCTGTTCTGCACATAGCCACAGACAATCAATAGAAACCAACACCATAAAACAAAGAAATGTAATGAGATCCTTTTTCATAATAAAAAACAGTAGCAATTTACAAGACTTCGTTTAGTAATCCAGATTATACCTTTTAAAGTGACATTCGAAAAGCACAGGCTTTCCGCATTCTCCCGAATAACACAAACTAACGGCAAAGGAACAAAATATTTCCTAGAAAAACATTAATAAAATGTCTTAAAATCAAAAAAAGCCACAGACTAACACTAAACGTCGTTTTCTTAAAAAAAACTTAGTTCAGAATCATCCTCTTCTAACAAAAGATAAAAACCGAAATTACAAACTATACGTTAATACTAATAAACTGCTTTCGTGATTATTACAGGGCCTATCAATCCCGAAGCCTGCAAAGGAATAGTTTTTTGTGGACGTCCCTGAAAGTCGTTTATCAGAACAATATTCGTTGAAGTATAATGCTTCTTGTCAGGATTTAATTCATCTCCCGCTACACGATTAAACCACGAATTGACAACTTTTATCTCAAGCGTATTATTCCCTTTCTTCAATTCTTTACCAACATCGATTCTAAACGGTTCCGTCCAAACAACGCCTTTATCGATTCCGTTGATCTTGACTGACGCAATTCCGACATCTTTTACGCTCCCTAACTCAAGGAAATAGGATTCACCCTTTATCAGTGCAAAGTCGACATTGAAAGCTTTGTTATACACAGCACTTCCGGAATAATACTTAATGCCTTCGTTGGCATTTTGAGACCAATCGCTCAGAGTTGGAAATTCAGCCGTCTCCGGTCCACCCCATTTCGGGTCGAAATGAACAGTCCAAGCGCCATCGATAGTCATCAACTGCTTATATTCAGGATAATTTCTCTCCGAACTTCCTTGCTGATTTTTATCAATCGGTTGATTGAATACCAGCATAATGCTTCCATAAGGTTCAAATGCCATTGGAATGGTAGTCAATCCATCGTGTTGAGAGAATGCCTTTGCTTCATTCTTATCGCCTGAAAGCGCGTCCCAAAACTCAGGGCGAAAACCTTCGATTCTGAAAGTACAATTGATGTCCTTTTTCTGATCAGTTTGATTTGTCACAAAATATAAATGCTTGTTGCCAACGACATAATGAATATAATCAAACTCTGATGAACGACTGTTTTCAACTTTAAAATCAGGTTTTAAACCTTTCGATATCAAGAATTCGCGTGCTGAAACGCCCCATGCCAAAGTTCCATCACCGACTTTGATTTCACCTTTTTCGGTGGATTCTTTCCCCCAAATCCGATCAGACAATTCTTTGAACTGCTGTTGAGCAGTGTCGCCTCCGACAAGAGAGACCAAATGCGTCGGTTTAAGACCTATTACTTGCGCCCCTTGTTGCAGAAGTTCGTCGACTTTTTTCAACGCAGCCAACGTAAGAGTTCTGTGATTTGGCAACACAAGCACTTCATAACGGATTCCACTTGGAACAAGAATCTTACCATTTTCCACTTTCAGAGATAACAGAATATTCTCATCTGTCACATCATAATCGAATCCTGGCATTGCACCAGCAGGGTCGGAATCCTTATAAGGAAATATATTTGGAATATGATCGCCATAATAATACAAAACATCGCCCACGAACCGTCCATTCTGAACCATCATTTGAGTACGGCGAAGGTAATCAAAGAAAGGAGCCGATTCGTTCCACCAAGTATCACGAGGATTAACATGCGTTCCTGCAAAATATTCTTGTCCAGGAAGACCCATTGAAGAAGGCGAAGATGTGAAAGTATGAAAATATACACGATTTAATCCTGAACATATTTCATGATCGAATGCCGACTTCTGATTACGCCAAAGTTCATCGTTCCAATGCGGGCCGATAGTAGTGAATGATTCTGCACCGACAATCTGTTTGCCATAAATATGTGCGGCCGAAGAAGCCTGTTTTAAAAAGAATCTGTTTGGCGGAAGCGGACGGTGAGGCGACGGTGACCAAAACTCGCTCATCACGATATCGCTATAACCATAGTTTTTTATACCATCTAAAGGTCCAGCGTGTGGTCCGGCCGATTCGGGTTGAATTCCCATATTATATTTGTGGGCATATTCAGCAAAACGGGCATAATGATTTGTCGCCACTGCATTAGCTATTGCCTTTCGAAAATCTGCCAGAAAAGCATTAGACGTCGTAATATCATTAATCACGTACCCGCCGATAATCGGCAAATAACTCGTTATGTCATAACCACAGTAATCTTTAAATTCCTGTGCAAAATCATCTGTCCAATTCATTCCGCCACATTCCCAACTGTCTGTCTCCATAAATTTAAGAGTTGTTCCGACATGACTTCCAGCGGCTTTGAAGATTGGTTCAACAACGTCATTCCAATAAAAGTCGAAAGCCTTTTTGCTCAAATAATCCACTACGTTTCCTTGCCAATTATCGCTTGATGTTGAAATGGCAGCATCAGTACAAGTATATCCGATTCTCATAATACTCCATTCTCCTTTTGGAGCTTTCCAAGTCAGTACTCCATTTGAATCGAAATTCGAGGATAGATTTATGACGTCCTCTTTTTTTAAAATATATGTCGACTTACTGCCTAAGTTTTTATCAGGCAAAGTATTATCCAGCAAAAAACGGCAATCTGGAGCAGAGCCTCCCATTTCATGAATAGCAAGTTTCTGCTCCAAAAAAGTAATGCAATCGTTCGTTTTATTTTCCGGCTTTAAAGGAAATGCTAAAACGACAATATCTTTATAAAAGCCTTTATTTTCCAAAGGTTTTTCAAGAGACACTTTGACTTTCTTCCCTCCCTGTACTTTGTTTTCAGTAAAAACAAGTTGTTTAGCAGCATATTCAGGAGTAACCCTCGGACTGCCAAGATTCCAGCCGCTCATAATATTAAACCCCATCTCCAAACCTAGACGTTTTGCCTCATCAAGCGCATAGACAAACAGTTCATTCCATTCTTTAGAGCCGAACTGAGGACCGACTGGAATGTTCTTATTTCCTCTTTGATTGTAACCTCCTGCATCGAAGACCATTGCTCCATAGAAGTGCCGCGCTTTCATAGCTTCCAATTCTTTGGTTATCGCTTCTTTACTTACATGACTATTAAGCCACCACCACCAGCAATCGGTTCCATAAATTTGCTCAGGAGATTTGAAATGTTCTGACAGATAATTATAATCGACCGATTGATTTTTCAGAGAATATGCATTCTGTCCACTTACTTTTGAACAACCAAATATTAAACAGATAACAAATAACAATTTTACGTTTAATGTTTTCATGAGATTGAGTTCTTTAATAAGAAACCCTTTTCACCATCATTTTGTTGATAGGAAAAGGGTTTCTATACATCGTTTAACTATTTACCATCCAGGATTCTGATCTATCTTAACATCTTTATTCGTATCAATAATTGTCTGAGGAATAGGCCAAAGGTTGAAGTTCGTTGTCAAAGTTGTGCGAGGATCGTCCCAATATGCATACTTCTTAATACGATCAACAGCAACAGTTCCTCCCATACGAAGAAGCGTGTTCCAACGAGTTTCTTCATAGACCAACTCACGTGCGCGCTCGTCAAGAATCAAATCAACATTGACATCGCCAGCTGTAACCATATAACTGCATTGCGCTCTTGCACGGAGCAAATTGATATCTGCAGCAGCTCCTGATTTATCACCTGAACGCATTTTAGCTTCAGCACGTAAAAGAATAGTTTCCGGAAGACGAATCAAATATTCGTCACGGAAAAGATTACTGCGGTTTTCACCATCTGACAGACCTGTATATTTGTCTGTTGCAATCTTACAAGAAACCGGAAAGACTTGAGTCTTGGCTGCATTGACTGCGTCAGTTCCTTGTCCGTCACGATAAAGAACGCTCCAAGGAATGACTTTACCATAATACTCATTACTTGCAACATTACCAACAAATGTACGACGTAAAGCAGCTTCTGAATTACGTAAGTCAGTTGCATATTTTCCGTCATAAACCACATCACGCGTGTACATTGTCGGCATTACCTGTACAATACCACGTCCGCCAACGTCTTCTAAAGTTCCAGTACAAACTTTTGACATCGGATCGCGGAAAACAGGACCGAACTGACGTGAATAACCAAGTTTTGAAGAGCCGTCTTCGGTCTTGTAAGCTGTATAGTCAATTTCAGAAACCCAAATGGCTTCTTTATTACCTTCCTGATAATTTTGGTTACCTTCTTGGAACAAATCCCAAATCACATTGCCTTCAGTATTCACTCCAGCTTTGGTGTAAAGATGGTCGGAAGTCTGATCCGCCGTACTATTTGCAAAATAATATGTAGGATTCTCAGTTTTGCGTGAGCCGAAACGTTGAGTCATCAACTTGTAAGTTGACCCGTCGATAACAGCGTTCCCATATTCAATCGCTTTCTTGTAAGCGGCCTGTGCATCGCCTGAACCGCCGTTCTCGATTGCAAGACCTTTATCAAGATAAAGCTGACAAAGAGTATGTTGAGCAGCTCCTCTTACAAGACGTCCTTGGGTTGAAGTTGTCTCAGGCAAATCGTTGATAATTGCCTCAAGTTCATCTATTGCAAATTGATAAGTTTCAAGACGTGTTGAACGTTTAAAGTCGTAACGAGGCGTTGTTGATATTTCAGTTACAATAGGAACTCCACCATAAAGTTCTCCCAAGTTACGGTAAGCCCATGCGCGGAAGAAGCGAGCTTGAGCTTCTGCATAAGCTTTATCTGCCGCTGAATCCCAAGAAATTTGAGGCAATTCGGCTGCGTAAAGTGCAAGATTAGCCTTATAAATCAATTGATACCAATGAGAATAGTTTGTATAGAATACGGAATTCTCCGAATTTAAAATTCCATAATCGTTGAAACGATTGCCACGGCGGATTGTAGCTACATCAAACATATCGGTTCCGTTACCAGCACGGAAAGCGAAAGCTGTAGTATTCTCTTCTGTCATGCAATACATTGTACGAATATGCGAATAACATGCGACAAGCACTTGATCCACTTGCGCTGCTGTGGAAAAAGCATTTTCTGTTGTATAGAAATACTTCGGATTTTCTTCCAAGAAACTATTGTCGTCACAACTTGCAAGAGTAAGAAGTGCGATGCCTAATAATGTTATATATGTCTTTTTCATATTATCTGTAATATAAATGGTTAAAAACTAACATTCGCTCCAAACGTGAAGGATGTCAAAACCGGATACGTTGAACTGAGCACTCCAGCACCCGTTTCAGGATCTGCACCGTCCCAATTGGTGAAAGTAGCGAGATTCTTACCGGAGAGGAATACTTTCAGAGCATTGATTCCGACTTTCTTAACCCATGGTTCTCTGAAAGTGTATGATAAGGTGATATCTTGTATGCGAACAAAACCACGATTCTCCAAACCTAAGAAACGGCCGTCGCCAGCGAAAGTTGCAGATGTATATTTATTGCTTTTGTTTTCAGGTGTCCACCAAGGAATGTAAATTCCATTGGAGTTGAACAATCCTGTACCGCTAGTCATAAAGGCAGCTGTATTCGATTGCATGTAATAGTTTCCACCACCAAAAGTTCCTGTAATCATGACATATAAATCGATATTCTTATATGTAAATGTATTGCTCATATTCAATTTGAAATTCGGTGATCTATAACCTAAGATTGTACGGTCTGCAGTTGTGATTTTGCCGTCATTGTCTAAATCGACATATTTTGGAGTGCCCGCTTTCGCACCATTAGCTGTCATATAATCCTGATCAGTTTCCTGAACGATGCCATCTTGTTTGTAGCCGTAAATCGAACCGATAGGTTTTCCGATGAAATAGCTGTTGGAAATATCGTCATCTTCCTTTCCATTGCTGTCAAGATCTTCACCGTAAAGGTGTTTGAGTTTGTTTCTGTTCATCCAGAAGATCAGATTAGTTGTCCAGTTGAAATCCTTGTTCTGAATGTTCACTGTACGAAGATTGGCTTCAATACCGCGGTTGTCAACCTGTCCCATTGATGATTTAATAGTTTTGAAACCAGTCATTACCGGGATGTTACGTGTGAAAATCTGGTTCTTAGTCTGGGAGAAATATAAATCAACATCGAAGAAGATGCGGTCTTTCAACCAAACAGATTCAAATCCTGCATTCCATGATTGAGTCGATTCCCAGCCCAAGTCGGCGTTTCCTAAAGTGTTCGTGTTCAGACCGTATAGGATTGAACTACCATTGAATTCGTAGCGAATTCCACTAGTAGAACCATTGATGACAGTTGAAAGAGTTCCATAAGGATCCAATCCTTGGTTACCATTCTTTCCCCACGATGCTTTCAGCTTCATGCTGTTCAATATGTTATTCTTGAAATCTGCCGGGAAGAATGATTCGTTGGTGATTTTCCATGCTAAGCCGGCAGCGGCATAATTGCCCCATTTCTTGTTGGCGCCGAATACAGATGCACCATCACGACGTATAGAGCCTGTAAAGAAATATTTATCAGCGTATGAATAGATGGCACGACCTAAATAACCGATATTCGAACGTTGGTCTCCGCCCATATTAATCTTTTGGGTTGTAGCTTTGTGAAGTCCATTAATTCCTAAGGTCGTATTTCCGTTTGCACTGAAATCAGAACCTGTTGTGTTGGTGTAATCATAAGTCCTGCGGTCACGTGTGGCAACTGCCGTGATATCCACGCTATGAGGGCCGAAATTATTCTTATAGTTCAGAATATTATCAATAACCCAACTGTTGATGGTGCTGTATTGCATGTTGCCATTGGCTTTCGACAATAACTTCTGATAAGTCGATGGAGAATAACGTGAAGCATCGTCGTATGCACCTTCTGACACATAATAAGTTTCGTAGTAGAAAGATCCTTGAGTATATTTACTCATATCGCCGGCATAATTGAAGCGGTAGCTTAATCCCGGAATCCAAGGAACTTTGACGATTGTATATGCATTCAAGCGGAAGTTGTCGCGAATGTCTTTATTGTTCGTCGTTCCATCGTCAACGCCCCACAATGGGTTGATTTGGGATTGAGTCTGAGGATATTTTTCCAACAGTTTATTTTCTTCATCACGATAGAGAACACCATAAGGAGTCATGACATAAGCGGTATAAAGATTTGCGCCTATACCGGAATAATCTCTTCTCGTATATGCTCCATCCAATCCGATTTTCAACCAGCTTGTGATATCCGTATTTATTTTCCCCAATACAGAAACACGATTATACTTATCACCTACGATAATACCTTCATTTTTAGAATAAGCGCCTGATACATAGTAGTTGATTTTTTCAGCTCCACCTGAAACTGACAACTGATAGTCTTGAACCCAACCTGTACGGCTCGCAACATCAAGCCAATTCGTTGATTTTCCTGCATCCTTGTTGGCTAGTTCTTGTGCTTTCAGCCACGATAAATCTGTGCTGTTATTACGAGCCATGACTGATGCAATCCATTGATCAGGAGTCATCAAGTCAGGCTTGTTTCCCCAAGTTTGCATACTTCCGCTGGCATTCAGCGTAATGATTGGCTTTTGTGAATGACCTTTTTTAGTGGTAATGATAATTACACCGTTTGCAGAACGAGAACCGTAAGCAGCAGCTGAGGTTGCATCCTTCAATACATCGTATGAAGCGATATCATTCGGATTTATATCACCGATACTACCTAAATAAATAACTCCATCGACAACAATCAATGGGTCGTTCGAACCGGAGATTGATTTTTGTCCACGCATGATCATTGAAGGTTGTCCGCCGGCAGAGTTCGTTGCGCCGATATCCAAACCGGCAACATTGCCTTTGATGGATTCTAGTGCATTCTGATTGTTTGTCAATGCAATAGGTGAATCTTCCAGTTTGACTGATGATACAGAGCCAGTGAAGTCTTTACGTTTGGTCGTACCGTAACCAATAACGATAACTTCATCAAGCTTCTGCGTGTCTTCAATCAATTTAATGTTGACTGATGCCTGGTTGCCGACTTTAAATTCCTGTGTAAGATATCCGATGTAGGAAATCTGAACAATGGTATTCTGAGAGACATTGTCCAGACTGAACTTACCATCGACATCAGTGATGACACCATTTGTCGTTCCCTTCTCAATCACATTTGCTCCGATAACAGGTTCTCCTTTGGCATCAACAACAACTCCTGACAATTTCTTCTGTTTGTTAGAAGAAGGAACTGCATTTGTAACTTTGTTGGAAATAACGATCATTTTAGCAGAGACAATCTTAAATTCGAGATTGCGACCGCTCAAAGCATCGTTTAAAACTGCTGAAACAGGCACATCTTTTTTCGACAAGTTGATGTCTTTGCGCTCATCCAAAACAGCACTACGATAAGAAAAACGATAAGTCGTTTGTTTCTCAATTACATTAAACACCTCTTGTAAAGAAGCATTGTTCAGATTTACTGTCACTTTTTGTTCTTGTCCTTGACTTGTAAAACTACAGAACAAACATAAAGAGAACAGTAGCGTGAAAAATTTTAATTTTCGATATTTGTTCATCTTATTAAAAAATTATAGTTAACAATTAAACACTAATCTTTCATAACCTTTCATTAGTTAAAGACAAGCTATTTTTAAATAAGTACCTTAAAAAATAGATGTTCTACAACATAAAAAAGAAAAGGCCATTTTTCATAAAAACGGCCCTTTACTTTTCTGACACAATTAAACCTATTCTATTCTACTTATAATGATTTTGCGTTCATTCATAGTTGCTTTAAGATGATATGCTTTTTCAATCACCTCCAAATCTCCATTGATATCATTTGTCACCAAAGTGCCGGTGAACAAATCCGTACTGCATTCTTTGCAATTCAAATCAATCCGGATTCCATATACTTTTTCCAAACTTATTATAACAGATGATAAAGGAATGTTTCTGAAGACAAGTTCGTTTTTACGCCACGAAGAAATATTCCGGATATCATCGGCAACTATAATCAACTTTCCAGTCAGCTGATCCATAATCACCTTCTGAGAAGGTTTGAGAATTGCAGATTTTCCACTTACCAACGAGCTGAAAAGAACACTTCCACTTTCCAAAAGCAACTCAGCTGTCGGCTCATCTTGCCTCACCAAAAGATTGAATTTTGTTCCCAGTACTTTCACATTCAAGCCTTTGGCATCAATAAAGAACGGACAATCAGCGTTTTTAGCCACATTGAAATAGGCCTCTCCAGAGAACTTAATTCTTCTTTCCTCCTTATTATATACTTTAGGGATATAAGTAAGTTTTGATTGCGTGTTCAAGGTCACCTGCGTATTGTCCGGCAATGTAATTGTAGCCCGTTCGCCGGGACCTGTAGTGACTATCATTTCTTCAGACAAGGCCTGTTTATTCTCGTGATAAAGATAGAAAGTAGAGATGATAAAAAGAGGCAACAATATACCGGCGGCCCAACTCAATATCTTTACATACAAAGGCATCACAGAACGCTCGGAACGGATGTGTTCATCAAGTAACGATTTGACGCGGCTTTGAGCATCGTCAGAGACTGAAGACAAATTCAAATCTCCTTCAATCCATTCCTTTCGCATATAATCCTCAAGACCTTTACTGACTTCCGTGCAATTTGCATTTCTCAAAGCATCCAAGTCTTGAATGGTCAATCGGTCTGTCTCGTATTTCCTATATAATTCTTCCATCTTTTCTTCCTACTAATAATGACAAGGTTCAATCGCTAAAGTACCTAAAAACGGAATCAAAAATTAAAAACCAAATCGAAATCTGAGTTTCTCTCAACAACGAGCGAAGGGTCTTAAGGCCCAATGATAATTGGTTTTTCACTGTTTGCTCGCTTAACGAGAGTTCATCTGCAATCTCTTTGTTTGTTTTTTGCTCTAATCGTGACTTCTCGATAACGCTTTTTTGAGTCTTCGGCAGTTTAGACAAAGCAAGTTTCAACTGCTGAAGAAAATCCTCATATTCTAATCGTTGGGTATCTTCTACACTAAGTTTTTCCTGATAATCAACATAATCCTCAAATTCAGGAGGATGAATGTTCTTATGAAAAGCGTTAATCAAATAGTTCTTCGATATAATGAAAAGAAGAGATTGCAAGGTATCTTCTTGCTGAATCGTTTCCCTTATATTCCAGAGCCGGAGAAAAACATCTTGCACAATTTCTTCAGAATCCTCCTTCGACTTGGTAAACCTATAACAATAAGCGTAGAGTCGTTTAAAATACTTTTCAAAAATCTTGTCGAAGGCCTGCGTGGACCCTTTCTTGAGTTCACGGATCAGCTGGGATTCCTCTGTGACATAAGACAAGAATAACATTAGACAAATATTTTCGCGAAGATACACAAATTTGTCGGACTTCCATATGTTTTTTTATATTAATTTTATAGTTTAGGCGAATGTTCAACAAATGGTTCCAACGCTTGCGGAATAGAGGTCCAATCCGTCAGAAACGTAATCTCCACATGCGGATTAGAGGTTTTCACCCGAGGAAATGATTTCTTCACATGCAGATTAGACATTTCCATCCGACAAAATGATTTCTTCACCTGCAGATTGGACATTTCCACCCGGCAAAATGATTTCTTCACCTGCAGATTGGACTTTTCCATCCGACAAAATGATTTCTTCACCTGCAGATTGGACTTTTCCATCCGGCGACCTCTAATCTGCGTCGTGCGAAAGAAGAAAACACATCTTAAATGTGTTTCCGCAAGCGTTGACACACAAAAGGCACATTCAGAAGATTTGTCTGAATGTGCCTTTAAGGAAAAAACAGTTTCTACGTACATGAGTCAATGCTTTTGAATAAAACCATTGACTAAAAACATTATTTTACGCACGCAATCTTATAGACTTGATTAGGTTTCGTATTAAACGCTAGTTGATAATAGGTTTTCCCAGCATACTTTACAGGAACAGAAGACCTTTTTAAATTAATTGAATTGACTGTAAAAGGATATTCATACCGCAGAACGCATCGATTACCTATTATAGATTTGATTACTGCTTTTGTCAGGTATCCTTTTGACCAACTCACAGCTACTTCAAAATTTCCTCTCGCTTTTAATCCGCTAACATCTCCTTCTGACCATTCAGAAGGCAATGCAGGCAACAAATGAATAAAACCAGCTTGACTTTGCACCAACATTTCTGCTACACCTGCAGTGAATCCGAAATTCCCATCAATCTGGAACGGAGGACAACCATCCAACAAATTCTTGTAAAGTCCGCCGCCACCTCTTTTTGAGTCACCGAAATCGATAGGATTAAACAAATTCCGAATTATTTTGTATGCATGATTGCCATCCAGCAACCTTGCCCAAATATTAATCTTCCAAGCCAACGACCAACCTGTAGCTGCATCGCCGCGAACAGCCATTGTCTTCTTGACTGCATCAATCAGTCTCGGAGTCTGATCCCAAGTTATTTGATTCCCAGGATAAAAGCCATATAAATGCGATAGATGCCGATGCGTTGGTTCAGGTTCGTCAAAATCATACATCCATTCCTGCAATTGACCTTTTGCACCAATCTGATATGGCAATAATCGTTTTAATTTACCCTTCAACTCATTACATAAGTCTTTATCGACATTAAACTTTTCAGACATCTGAATCACACGCTGAAAAGTTTCTCTAATGATTGACATATCCATGGTTGAGCCCATACTCAAACTTGAGTTTTCCCCATTATAAGCAAATGAGTTTTCAGGAGAAATCCCGGCAGGTGTAACCAAATGGCCGTTTCCATCATCAATCAGCCAATCAGCAAAGAATTCAGCAGCTCCTTTCATCAATGGATAAGCACGATTACGCAAGAATTTCTCATCGCCAGTGAACAGATAATGTTCCCACAGATGACTGCACAGCCAACCTTGCGACATCGGCCAGAAAGAGGCGCTCGGAACATTGTCATTTGGCATTGCTTCTCTCCAAATTGACGTGTTATGATGAGCAACCCAACCTCTTCTTCCATACATCTTTTGAGCAACTTCGCGGCCGTTCACAGCCAATTCCTCAATCATCTTGAAAAGAGGTTCATGACATCCGGATAAGTTGGTTAATTCAGCCGGCCAATAATTCATCTCCGTATTTATATTGATGGTATAACCGCTATTCCATGCAGGAATTGAATCCTTATTCCAAATTCCCTGTAAGTTCAAAGGCTGTCCGCCCGGCCGTGAGCCTGAAATCATCAAATATCTGCCGAATTGAAATAACAATGCAGCTAGTGCAGGGTCGTTTTGCTTAGAAAATTCAATTATACGTTGATCAGTCGGAATGTTAAGACGGTCTTTTGCCGAATATAGATTTAAATGCACCCGATTGAATAATGATTCGTAATTAAGAATATGACGATTTTTTAAGGTCTCATATTTGCTGGCAAGGACATGATTTATGATTGACTTAGTCTTAGCTGAAGGATCAACGCCTTCTGTACACGGATTCTTATCAAAGCCGTTGAATCCGGTAGCTAAACTCAGATACAAACAGACATCATCCGTATCATATATATGCAGGCCGTTTGAAGTCATTTCCATTTTTCCGGTTGTAGGAAAAACGACTTTCAATCTCCCTTCAAAAGGCATTCCTTTATTTCCGATTTCATTACCGTAAAGAACCCGATGATTGAATTTTCTTTTACCATCAGCTGTATATAATTCCGGATGTTTATATTGATCTCCCCACGATTCTATCTGCTCAAAAGTCCGTCTTTCAACGTAACCCGGAGCTTTTCCATCAAGCAACAAACTTTTATCGGCGTAGAATTGATGGGCAGTCGGATGAGTTGACTCAAAATGTATGGTAATGTCAATTGATTTATGCTTGTTTCCTTTCATACGGGCAATTATCAGATTATCCGGATTCGAAGCGAACACTTCACGCTGATATCCTGTGCCGTTCTGTTCATATTCAACTTTTGTAACAGCATTACTTATGTCAAGCTCCCTTCTATACTTCTGAACTTTTCCGACGACATTATTTTTTATAAACAAATCTCCGAATGGTTGATAATACTGATGCAAGCGTCCTAACCAGTTCTTGCAGATTATCTGAGAAGCTTCAGGGTATTTCTGCTCTTTCATCAGCTTTACGACCTCTTGAAAGGTTTCGTTTGTAATGGTTACATTCTTGAAATATACCGAAGGATCGCCACTATATAAAGTATTGTCATTGAGTTGCCAATGTTCATTATTTACATCTCCAAAAATCATGGCTCCTATATGTCCGTTGCCAATCGGAAGCGCTTCATTCCAATTCTGAGCGGGTGTTTCGTACCATAATTTCAAATCCGCAATTTGCGCATTGAGTGCAAACGATACAAATATAAATAAACTTATAATTTTGATTTTCATATTACTATGCAATTAGTTATTTCATCATATTGATTACATCTTTTTTCCGAGTTTCTGGAGAGACATTCAGTTTGACTATTTCCCCATTCTTGTAAACACATTCGATTGTTGTATTGTGTGGAGCATGCAACTTAAAGTCGACATTTACATCTTTCGGCCAAGCCGGAAGTAAATAAATTTTTTCTCCATTAGTCTGCAATAACATTTCTTGTAATCCAATAATACCTGAACCTAATCGATCACAATCAGGAACCCAATCGTGTCCGGGACCCCAAAATGTAGGAAATTTTCTATCGGAATTTTTGAGTTTTTGTTCAAGATAATTCTTAGCTTCTGTCGTCATTCCCATTCTTGCATAAAATATGCCATCTTGATGCCAACTGATTATCATATTCTTAGGGAATGTACCATATTTCCATGCATTTCTAAAATAATTTATTTCTGTGCTATTTATATCGTACAAATTAAATGGAAATAACGGATAAAACTGGGGACATTCGACATTCTGATACTTCAAGTAAGATGCAGCCGGTGCAATGATTGTGTCACCTTTGACGACGCCAAGATTGATTGAAGGCAAACGGTTCAAGAAGCTTTTATAATAATCCCTATCGGCGGCAGAAAGATGCAAATCATCCATCGTTATCAGATGCTGCAAACAAGCCCTAATACCTGAAATCAAATCTGTTGGATTCTTTGCGCCTCGATAAGATTCACAGGAAGTTGACGGAAAAAAGACAAGTTTTCCATTCTCCAAAGGTTGTCCAGTCCGCAATTTGTTTCTTAATTGATAATGCTGGTCGAAGAACATCAAAGACTGTTTTATAAATGGCATATAACGTTCAATGGATTTTCCTGTGAACCGATGATATTCAAGAATCATAAATGCATGTTCAACTTGTGATTCCCAATGATATGCGATGGCGCCGTTTGCCATTATTCCATGTTCAACAGGTTGAGAATAAGTGTTGACAGCTTGAGCGCGAGCATCTCCAAATGGGATTTCTTCGCCTCTGACTCTCTGCTTAGCAGAGTTGTTCCAACCCCAACCGGATGCCATATCTAATCCGGCAGCATTTGCATATTCGCAAAAAATAGCACCTTCATGTCCGAATGAATGTTTGACTTTTGCCATTGCGCCCGGCAAACCCCATTCATATAAATTAAACTGTGATTTCATTCCGTCCGAATCACCTGATTTAAGCATTGGCCAATAAAGCAGTCTTTGATTTTGCGCCGTAAAAACATCTCCGCCCCATTGTCTCCAATCAGGATCATGTTGCATTTTGGAATCGACTAAAATCGGGTCAAAAGTAAAATTTCCTCCGTTAAATTTTGAAGGATAATCACCATATAGATTACATCCCAATTGATAGCGCACCAATTGATAATTTCTTCCCATTTGCCACATCAAAGAATCCTTTGCTTGGCTAGGATTAATAAAAATATGACTTCGCTGCCAGAAATCATGCCACCATTGAATGTTTTTCTTGCGATTTCCGTTAGTGAGAGATATTTCTTTACAAATAGAGTCTAAAGAATTTTTCCAAAATCCGATATTCGGACTTTGTGCTATATATGTTGCAATAATAATGTGATGTCTTTTTGACGGGATCTTGCTTTTTAAACTCCAGGTTTTGAATGGTGTTCCACAATATACTCCTTCACCAGAACTTTTGAATACGGAATTATGTGCAAATAATCGTCCTCCAAACGTCAAATTACCGATGTTGTTTACAATTTCTTTCGAGAATTCTGTCAATCCTTGTTGTTCAATCATAATCTCTGGAGAAAGTGTATGCTGAGCATTATGATGATAGAACAAAATCGAATTACCATCGGCTCTGCATTCATCTTTCTTCTTTACAACTAATCCCGGATATCCTTCTAAGCCAAAACATCCGAATCGTCCTCTATTTTCGTCCGATAATAAGTTGTCTTCAAATCTCCAGTTCTCATAAGAGGCTATGTAATCAATCTTCTGTTTGGATTTTACGTCAACATGAATCGAGTGCGTAAATATATCTGTCCATAAAGTTATGACTACGTCATTGGCTTTCTTATTCCGTGCTTTGATAGTAACACATCCATTGTTTAGAACTAAATTCTGACTAAAATCGCAATCTTTGAATGGATTCGGTTCAAATTGAATATGTATTCTTCCTAATTTCAGATACTCGCCATTCTCACTAAAACAACCGCTTCGTTGCATATAAAGCATTAAATTGTCATTTTCAACCCAAACATTACATCCAATATCACCGCCTCCAAAAGGCATTGATTCAGATGCATTTTTACTTTGTGTTTTCCATTCAATATTGTATGCAGATAAAGAACGGTTAATATTAGCACAGAATGAAGAAGATATTGTGCAGAAGAGAAATATTATAATATTGATGTATTTCATTCCAACTGTTTATAAAATGCAAATTATTAAGATGCTGTAGTTATAAAAAAGCCTGCTTATCTTAATACAAGAAAGCAGGCTTTTACTATTTTCATGGATCAAAGCAAAAGTCCTTTGCTATTGATTAATTGGCATATCCAGGATTCTGTTCGATTTTCGCATAAATATTTCTTTCTATTTCCGAATATGGAATAGGCCACAGATTATGATAATCCTGCATGGAAGTACCGCTTGATTCCGCTAATGAACCGTTGTTTGCAACGTAAGTAGAATTATACTTTTTGGTACGCTCAACCAATTTCCCCATTCTACATAACGTACACATACGCAATTCTTCAAATGGTAATTCGCGAAGTCTCTCATCCAGAATATAATCGATATCAACTCTTGAAGATTCTACCAATGGCGCATTTGAACGTGCCCTTACGACATTAATATCTTTTGCTGCCGATGCTTTATCACCTTTGTCAACGTATGCTTCCGCTCTCAAAAGATATGTTTCAGCCAAGCGGAACAAATACAAGTCGCGGAAAGAGCTGTTTGCAGAATTAGTAACTAAGTGTTCTCCCATTTTTGTTAATATAGCATTGCCGTTTGCATCCTTCTGATAGAAATCTTCAGGAACATATCCGCTTGCAACTTTCATGAAAAATGGGAACCAGTTACGAACGCGGTTTGCCTGTACAGAATATCCGTCAGCAACAAACCATTTGCCGTATGCCGGAGACGCTTCATTGTCAATTTTCAAATCACGAACAATCAGATAAGGTGCATTCCTCAAATCTCCGTTTTCCCAAATATCATCACAAACATACTTCGTTGGCTGCATCCATGCGACGCCGCGACCGCCTTTTTCAGCTGTAACGCCTTTAAATGCTGTCGTTTTAACTCCATTAGCTGTAATTGTAATGTTTTGATAAAATGGAAGGTGAGTCCAACATCTTGAATCATTTGAGGTGGATGCCACATTCAAGTAATCGTATTGAATAACCCACAAAGACTCGGTATTTCCAGAACTGCGATTCTGATTGCCGGCTTTAAACAAATCGGAATATGGGCTACCCGTTTCATTTGCTTTCGAACCGAAACGCTTTGTCATTAAAGCCATTGCTTTATAATTAATCACAGCTGATGCGGCAGCTATGGCTCCATCATAATCACCCAACGAAATATCAATTTCTGATAGTAGATGCTGAGCCATTTGTTTGGAAATCTTTCCGTCTTTTACTGCGTCAATATTGCCCAATAGAGAAACTGCTTCTGTCAAATCAGTCTTACATTGAGTATAAACTTCCGTACGGGAAGCACGAACGAAGTCTCTCTTAGGAGCAGTAATCTCTTCCAAAACAACTGGAACACCACCGTATAAATTGGCTAATATTCTATATGCAAATGCACGGAAGAACAGAGCTTGTCCGCGATATTCATTTTTATCAGCTTCTGTAAGCTTTGAATTCTGGATACGGGTAAGAATCAAATTCGCCTGATTGATAATAACGTATGTATAACGCCACATATTACTTACAACGCTATAGGTTGGTATCATTGTCGCATTATAAGTGTTTAATTTAGTTACATCACAAGAGCAAAAAGCTAAATCTGTCCCATACCAAAATGCATATCTTGAATCCGCATCCATTTGAAAAATGACATAACGAACCCTATTATACAAATAGTTTACAGCAGCTTGATAATCCGAACTTGTTTCAAGAGAATTATCTGCTGTATAAATAGATAATGGATCTTCTTTCAAAAAACTATCTTCATTACAAGATGTGAAGGCAGTAAAGGCCAACACAACTATCATATATTTAAACCATTTCATATTGTTTCCTCCTTAAAAATCAAAATTAATACCAACAGAATAATTTCTTAAAAGCGGATATGCGCCCATCGTCAATCCACTTCCGGTTTCAGGATCCCATCCGTCCCAATCCGAAAATGTCAAAAGATTTTTGCCTGTCAAATACACCTTCAGATTATTTACGCCAATCTTGCTGAGTACTGTCTTTGGAAAAGTATAAGACAATGTCACATCCTGCAGACGAACAAAATTTCGCTGAATATATGGAGAATACGGGTAACCTAATGCTGGAGAGAAATAACCTATCTGACGATAACGTGCGTTAGGATTTTCAGGTGTCCAATAATCAAACTTAAAGCTGTTGTATTGATAAATATTGTCTGGATTCTGCAATGAACTGCCTGGCTGTCCATAATAATAGTTCTTTCCTCCTTGTATAGAATTGATGAACACTTTCAATTGCCAACCTTTGTAGCGTAATGTGTTTTGAATACTGAATCTGTAAGAAGGATCTGTATAACCAAGTATTTCACGGTCATTAGCAGCTGTATATTTGCCGTCGCCGTCAACATCCTTTACTTTGTATGTTCCGTAAGTAAATCCTGCAGGAATATTTCCTGCGATATAGTCTGACATTTGCCACATTCCAGTTTGTTTGAAATCATAACATACACCGTATGGCTTGCCTATGAAAATCTTACTTGAAATCAAATCATCCTCTTTCCCATCATTGTTGGCATCAATTCCCAAGATGCTTTTAACCTTATTTCTATTCAATGAGAAATTGAATGTGACGTCCCATTGGAAATCCTTTGTTTTAACAGGAATTCCAGTAACAGAAAGTTCCACTCCATGATTCTGCAGTTTACCAATATTACTTGGAACAGAACTGATATTATTGTTCATGTACGGAATATTGATATTGTAAAGCAGATTATGTGTCTTGGAACTATATAATTCCATAGTGCCAAAGACTCTCCCTTGTAACAGACTGAAATCCATACCAAAATTGAAGGTGTTTGTTGTTTCCCACTTCAAATTGTTGTTCGCAAGAGAACTGATATATATACCTTTTTCTGCAGCTCCTCCATCGCCATACAGATATGCATCAAGAGATCCCATTGTTGACAATGTCTGATAACGAGAAACGGTTCGGTTACCATTAGAACCATACGACAAACGTAATTTCAAATCATCGCACCATTTGACATTATTCTTAAAGAAATCCTCTTCACTGATTCGCCAAGCTATAGCAGCGGACGGGAACCAAGCGAATTTATTGTTTGATCCAAAACCAGAGAATCCGTCTCGTCTTACTGTACCTGTAAAAATATAGCGGTTATTATAAGTATAAGCAAGTCGGAACATAGAATATAAACTTGTCTCTTTCCATGCAGAAGAAGCAATATATTGCTGCGCAGCATCTGCTGCACCTAAATAATTATATCCTAATTTATTATTAGCATAATTTTCTCCGCTTGCATCAGTATATTCATATTTTCTTTTTTCTGCACCGTAAACCAAAGTAGCATTGACATCATGCAAACCAAAGGAACGTTTATATGTAAGAATGTTATCGACAGTCCAATCATATTGACTGCTGTTATCTTTATAACCTGAACCCGTCAAATTTGCACCATAAGGGTTAAAATTGTAATTCTTGTTGTTGGTTAAATTCTGCGAAACATTCAATCTGTAATTCAAACCTTTAATGTAAGGAACATCCAAGTCTACATAGAAGTTTCCGAAGAAATTATATCTCTTACGCTCTCTATCTTGTTTAATCTCAAGCATAGGATTAAGGAACCATTTATATGGATAAGTTATATAATCATCATTTTCATCCTTCAATGCTACGATTGGAGGCAAATCATATACATCACTTACTGATGGCGCGACTTTTGGATAATCACTTAATGTAAAGAAAGTCTGCGCACCCAGTCTTAAGAAGTTCGTAATTTTTGTATCCAGATTCAAGCGGATATTATATCTTTTATAGTCATCATTCATAATCAGATTTTTCTGGTCTGTATAACCAAAAGACATAAAATAATTGCTTAATTCACTCTTGCCGCGTACACTTAAATTATGCATCTGAATGTACGGATGATCATTAGTCAACAATTTCCACCAATTGGTATCTGTTCCGTTCAAATAACCGTTTACTGCATTTGAATCCATTAAATGATTACCAACGTCCCAACCTGCGTTCGGTGTAGATAAATCAGAACCAGAACGGCTTTCAGAGAGAAAACGGTCGGCAATTAATTGTAAAAAACCGTCTCTACTCATTGGTTTCATTTTCCCGGTTGTTGCATCCTGAATAGAATAAGAACCGCTGTATTCAATGATAGGTTTGCTCATCGCTTTGACAGATTTTGAAGTAATCAGCATGACGCCGTTACTTGCCTGAGAACCGTAAATGGCGGCAGCACTTGCATCTTTCAAAATATCGATGGATTCAATATCGTTTGCGTTAATATCGACTAAGCTTCCATGATAGATAATTCCATCCAAAACAATCAAAGGAGAAGTACCTCCTGAAATGGAATTTCGTCCACGAATAGAAATACTTGGATCAGAACCTGCAGTAGTCACAGCGCCGACATTCAGTCCAGGAACTGTTCCTTGTAAAGATGAACCTAAACTGACATTCGGTGATTCTTTGAGTGTACTTAAATCAGCACGAACAACAGAACCGGAAAGGTCCTTCTTTTTCGCTGTTCCATAACCAATTACCACGACTTCTTCCAAAGCTTGCGTGTCTTCTTTTAATACAATCTTCAAAGAAGATTGCCCAGATAAGAGGATATTCTGTGAAGTATAACCGATAAAGGATATCTCTAACATATCTCCTTTTTTAGCATCGCTAAGGGTGAATTTACCATTCTCATCTGTTATTGTACCATTTGTCGTCCCTTTTACAACGACATTTGCTCCAACAACCGGTTCGCCTTTTGAATCTGTTACTGTTCCTATAATGCGTCTGTCATTTTGTTGTTGTGATGGTGTAGATAAATCCATTTTTTGCGCAGTCAAAGTGATATTCTTGCCCAAAACTTTGTAAGATACATTTGTGTTTTCAAAGACTCTATTCAAAACATTGGATACGCTTTCATCATATACATTCAGAGAAACTTTTCTATTTACATTTACTTCATTTCTGTCATAAACGAAAAGATAATCTGTCTGTTTTTCAATTTCACTAATTACTTTCTGTACGGTAAAGTTATTTGCATGCATAGACACTCTGGCGTTTTGAGAATCCACTTCTGTCGCAAAAAGTGTACAAACACAAACAAATAAAGAAACTACTGTAATTCTCATGATACGAAATATGTGTTTAAAATCGGACATACTTTGCCCGAACAAAATAAAATTCATACTTTTGCATTTAATAGATTGTTAATACTTCGATAAAATCAATGTCGGGGTTTTAACCCTTAAACCGGCGGACGGGCCAACGTTTGCCGGTTTTTTTATATATTGTTTGGTGTGTATGCCATAGGCAATAAATATTTAAAGATTATACAATATTGTTATTTGATGATTATCGTGTTTTTCTCGTCATCTTTCTTATAAGTGAAATGTTCCGTCACTTGCAGAACTTGTAGAATATGATCCAATCCATCTCTTGTGCGGAATTTACCAGTACAATGACGTTGGTCTTTTAATATAGCTGTATTGTAAACGTGAATATCTACATCGAAATATAATTCCAATTTTTTCAAGACGTTCTCCATCGGTTCATCAAAATAGATGATTCCTTTACGCCAAAGAAAATAATTTTCATTCTCTATCGGAACAATTCTCAATTCATTGTTCACTAGTATTGCACGATTGTTTGGAGTCAATGTCAATGTACGATAAGTCTCATGATCTGTAATCTCAACTTTACCTCTCATTAATGCTGTTTCGAATCCATCGGATTTGTCGTAGGCTATCACATTGAATGCCGTTCCTAAAGCTGTAATATCATAAGATTTAGTTGAAACAATGAATGGCTTTTCTTTATTTGCGTGAACTTCAAAATAGCCCTCACCTTCGAGACGGACTTTTCGTTCACCATTGACGAAACGATTTGGAAATTCCAATGTACTTCCCGCATTCAACCATACTTTTGAACTGTCGGCTAAAGTGAGCCACGCATTTTGACCAGCCGGAACATGTACGGTTTGCATGGCGACAAGCTCTTCTTTGTTTAAATTTAAAAAATAATTCAATCCAAATCCAAGGATAAAAACTGCTGCAATCTTGACAACTTCCATCCAAACATTCTTCTTGGTCTTTTGTTTGATTGTTCCGATTTCCGATTTAGGTCTCTCTTGCCAATAGCATATTTCGAATAAACGGCATAACTGCTGATAATGCTTCATATTTTCCTTATCAGCGTTTAGCCATACGGTAACTTCGCGCGATTGGTCTTCAGTCGTGCGACCCTCAAAATATAACTGCAATAGTTTATCGTCCATATTTTTGTCTTGTATATATATGACGATAGTCAAGAAATGTTCACTAGTGTAAATCCGAATTATTTTTGTTAAAATAAAAGCAACTAAAATAAAGTCCTATGAATGAATGAAAAAGAAAAAGAACAATGGCAAATAATCTTTTAAAGAGACGCGTAAGACTTTTAGTGCTTTGGCTATGTGATAATCGACACCTTTAACAGTAATACCAAGTTCCTCAGCTATCTCCTTGCCCGATTTCGATTCGTATCGGCTCATCATGAACACCTTTCTTGTCTGTGAAGGCAATTCTTTCAAGGCTTTATCCACAATTGTCTGAATCTCATTAGAAAAAATATTATCCGGGTTACAAGCTGCAAGTGTTGTAATACGAATTGACAATTCATGCTGCTGCCATTCAGCCATAGATTCATACATTTGTTGTGTTGCAGCTTGTGTTCTAAGATAATCCAAGGATTTATGCCTCATTATAGTCAATAACAAAGCCAAAGGTTTTTCCACAATTTCAGTTTCCATCGTTTCCCATAGCTTAATCATAGATTCGCTGGCGATATCTTCAGCAGCTTGGTCGTCGCGAACATAGAACCTTGCAAACTGGCTTAATTTTGCGAAGTTGTTTTTATAAATGATACTATATTGCTCAATGTTTGACATTATGGTTCAATATGCATATAGGGAAAGATTTATTCCATTGGCTGTAAAATGCAAATATAAAAAATATTTTTCAGAATGTCATTTTTTTAACTCCATTTTTAAATTCTATGAACAGATTTGAATGAGCTGTTCATTTCTAAAGATTTTGTCTAACTTTGCAAATGAGTTACGATGGGATATCTGCAATTCAGAGCTCAATTTCTCAATCAAATAGATATTTACAAACAAACGCGACATGAGAACACATTCGATTATTATTGCACTTTCTCTTCTATTAAGTTCTTTGCTCTGCTTTGGGTCGAGCAAAAAAGAATACAAACTGACATCTCCAAATGGTAACATTCAAATAATGATTAAAAAAAACGATGATGGGTTGTGGAGTTATTCGTTTTCTTCTGATAGAAAGCATTTACTGGATTTGTCATTGTTAGGATTCAAAAACAAAAGCGGCCAAACGCTGCCCAAAAAGAATTGCGTAATAAATTCAGCCATACGCAAATCTTATTCTGGAGTATGGCACCCTGTTTGGGGAAAAAGAAAAAACGTAAAAGATCAATACAACGAGTTGGCTTTACAGTTCAACAAGTCAATAAAAATCATTTTTCGGGCTTACAATGATGGAATAGCTTACAGATACGTTCTGCCTGACAACTCAAATTTAAACTGCGATCTAAAGGAAGAATGCAGTCAGTTCAATTTCTCTGGAGATTTCTCTGCCTGGTATTACAATTTCGAATATCATAATCTCGGTCCTGAAAAGTTGTCGGAAACAGATACGATTCGCCATCCTGTAATGACTATCAAAGCAGACGATTCTCATTACATGGCGGTTCACGAAGCAGATTTAGAGGAAGGCGAACCGCTGATTCTATCGTCAAAAAAAGGTAAAACGCTTTTTAATGTCGTTTCTTCACCTGCAGCGCTGAAAAAAGGGAGCAAATCGGCCTGGCGAGTCATTTTGTATGGTAAGACTCCCGGAACCTTGGTCGATTCACATTTAATTGAATTGCTTAATCCTGACCCGCTGCCCGGATACAACTTTTCGTGGGTAAAACCGAGTGTCGCCGTTTGGGATTGGAGAATCAACGGCGCAAAATGGAATGACTTTACTTATACGATGTCTTATCCTTCGTGGGTTAAGATGATTGACTTTGCATCGGAACAAGGTTTTAAGTATTTGGTTCTTGACGCGAACTGGTACGGACCTGAATTCAAGCAATCGTCTGATCCGACAACAGGTGACAAAGCAGAAAGTGTGAAACAAATCATCAAATACGGCAAAGAAAAAGGTGTAGGAGTTTGGCTTTACCTCAACGACGTCGGTGGCCGCAAATATCCGATTGAAAAGACCTTAGAGCAATACAAAGATTGGGGCGCTGCAGGCGTCAAATACGGCTTTATGCGAGGTTCTCAAACAGAGAAAAATGCTTGGACCCGTAAAATCACGACTCTTTGTGCAAAGAATAAACTATTAGTTGATTTTCACGATGGTCCAGTTCATCCTTACGGTCAGATGCGCACTTGGCCGAATGCTGTGACACGCGAATATTGTGAAGCACAATTAGATGCACATAGAGTATTTCAACCTAAAACATTCGTGACAACAGTATTTGTAAACATGCTTGCAGGTCCGATAGACATGGATAACGGAATGTTCGACCTTCGCCAAGGGAAAACGACTCGCGTCGATGAAAGTCAGCCCGTTCCATCAACGTTAGTTTCTGAAGCTGCGCGGACTTTAATAGTATTCTCTGGAGTTACAATTTTGCCAGATATTCCGGAATACTACCGCAAATATCCGGATTTGCTCCAATTCATTTCCGCTCAAAAAATGCCATGGGTTGAAAGCAAGACTTTAGCAGGCGAAATCGGCGAATACATTGTGATGATGCGTCAAACAGATAAAGCATATTTAATTGGAGCCGTGACAAACGAATCGAAAAGAGACTTGGAGATTCCGATGTCATTCTTGGGCAAAGGAACTTACAAAGCAAAAGTAATCGAAGATGGCGCGGATGCGGATTATCTGACAAATCGCGAAAGCATAAAAGTGACAGAAAAACATTTGACCAATAAAGACATGGTGAAGGTGTCTTTAGCAGCCGGCGGCGGAGCTTGTTTGATTATCGAAAAGGAATAAGAAAAGGCAACAACTCAAAAATGATGTTCGTTTTGTTGTTCGCTTACAACAGAAAATGTTACCTCACAATACAAATATATAAAAAAGCTATTGGAATGTCGTAACTCGAAAGATTATTGCAAATCATGTGCAAATCGCTATAAATGAATTAGGCAGTTACAAATGATATCATTTATAACTGCCTAATTCTTATTGCTTTTCCTTGGTAGCGAGGGCGAGGATTGAACTCGCGACCTCATGATTATGAATCATGCGCTCTAACCAGCTGAGCTATCTCGCCATCTTTAAAACGGCGCAAAAGTAAAGCAAAATTTTCGACTGAGCAACTTTTCCGTCAATTTTTTCTTTCAGCAAAGGCATCGATATCCGTTATTATGATATTTTACATGGAGAAATTATTCGCATATCAAAACTTTTATTTATCTTGCTGCGCAAAATCTGAGGTTGATGAATAAAGAAAAATTTCATATTGAATACGTTTTCGACACCGTATCAGTAAAAAGCTTATGGAATCAACTGACTACGCCTCCAGGACTGGCTGCTTGGTTTGCTGATTCAGTGACAATCAAAGGCGACACTTACCACTTTGTCTGGCATAAAGAAGGAGAAGACGCTTACGTGATAGATACAGTTCCCGAAGAAAGTATTCGATTCCGTTGGAAAGAAGACGAAGACGAAAGTTCGTATTTTGAATTCAAAATACACGTTCTGGAATTGACAAATATAACGACTTTGGAAATAACAGACTTTGCCGAACCCGATGAAAAAGCCGACTCAATCCAGTTGTGGGATTCGCAAGTTGAAATTCTTAAAAGGACACTTGGTATCTAAATCTGTCTTTGCATAAAAGTCCATGCCTAGAATAAAGATAAAGCGACTTTACACATTCATGCTGCAGACTTTCCTGCCTTTGTTGCTGATGACATTCGGCATCTGCCTGTTTATTGTCCTCATGCAATTCTTGTGGAAATATGTCGACGACATGGTTGGGAAAGGTCTTGCAATGAGCGTTTTGGCTCAAATGTTCACTTATGCAGCTTTAGCTCTCGTTCCGATGGCGCTTCCCCTTTCCATTTTGTTAGCTTCGCTTATGACCTTCGGAAACTTGGGCGAACGCTTCGAGTTGTTGGCCATGAAATCTGCCGGAGTTTCACTGATTAACATCATGAAACCTCTGATAATCGTTGTCATAGCCATTGGAGCTGGCGCATTCTTTTATCAGAATTATGCAATGCCGAAAGTACAGGTCAAATTATACACTCTTTTATTTTCGATGAAGCAGAAATCGCCAGAACTAGAAATTCCAGAAGGCGTTTTCTACAACCAGATCACTGGCTACAATGTATATGTAAAACAAAAAGACCGTAAAACTGGATTGTTGAAAAATGTCATGATTTATGACTATTCCAACGGATTTAATAATGCGAGCGTAATCGTTGCCGATTCAGGACGACTGAAAATGTCAGCAGACAAAATGTTTCTTGTTCTTCTGCTTTATAACGGAGAATCGTTTGCCAACTTAAAAAGTCAATCATCAGGTGAAGAAGGATTCAAGACTGCGGTACCATACGAACGTGAAAGCTTCAGAACAAGGGAATTGCTGATAGAATTCAACGCCAACTTCACGATGACCGACGAGTCATTCCTCTCGAATCAGTACATCGGAAAGAATCTCTCAATGCTGCAAACTTCAATCGATTCTATGAAACACGACCTCGACAGCATTAAGGTTGTGAATGCCAAAGTCGCTTTCGACCAATCTTATAAACGGACTATTGCTTCTTCCCAAAGTTCTGCTATGGTCGCTTCCGGAGCCATAGCAAAAGCCAAACAAAAAATCAAAATTGTTCCGCTCGATTTCGACAGCATTGTCAATTCCAAAGATAAAGAAGCCATGAAACTGCTTCTGGAACGCGCTCAACAAAGCACTGAAAGTCTTCGTTCTGACAATTTTTTCAAAGCGGCTTCAATGGAAGACGAAGGTAAACAGATGCGACGTCATATCACCGAATGGCACAAGAAATTTGCCGTCTCGTTTGCCTGCATCATTTTCTTTTTCATCGGAGCACCTTTGGGCGCAATCATCAGAAAAGGCGGATTAGGCGTTCCCGTTATCATTTCAGTCTTTCTATTCATCTTCTATTATATTATAGATACAATCGGATATAAAATGGCACGCGACGGAATTTGGTATGCATGGCAAGGAATGTGGCTCAGTTCGGCTGTGCTCGCGCCACTTGGCATCTTTTTGACATACAAAGCGGTCAACGATTCTGTCATCATGAATGCCGATACTTACATCAATGCCATAAAAAATCTACTTGGACGACATTCCGGCCGTAAGATTGAAAGGAAAGAGGTTATCATGTATTTTCCCGACTATCAGGCTTTACTTCCAAGGATTAAGGCTTTAGCATCGACTTGCACAACATACATCAACGAACATCGACGTTGGTTGGATTACCTCAGCTATTGGAAACAAGGCGGACAAGATATCAAAGCTTCAAAGATTGCGGAAGAAATGGAAAGCATTATTGAAGAGCTTAACAATTCAGACCAGAATCTTGTTCTTAACAAGCTTATGGATTTTCCTATTATCAGCGGCTACAGTTTGCTTAGTTCCAAGATAACACCTAAAACCGGATATATCATCGGTCTTTGTTTTCCACTAGGAATTCCTGTCTATCTTTTGGCAACTTATCAACGTAAACTTCTCCTGCAAGATATTGGCAGTGTCAAAAAAACTTGCGAAGACCTCATCGAAATGATTGAAAAGGAAAAAGACCTATAATCTTATCAATATCTTTTCATAACTACTGATTCTTCAACAACAGCAAGGAAATATCTGAAAAAGCTGTACCTTTGCAGTGATTTATACATATAAATATATGAGCGAATTCAAACTTAACACAATAGAGGAAGCTATTACAGATTTTCGTGAGGGGAAATTTCTGATTGTAGTTGATGACGAAGACCGCGAAAACGAAGGCGATTTCATAACTGCCGCCCAAATGATTACTCCGGAAAAAGTCAATTTCATGTTAACTAACGGACGTGGAGTGCTTTGCGCTCCGATTACTGAAGAACGTTGTGAGGAACTAGCTCTCGACATGCAGGTTTCCAACAATACATCTTTGCTTGAAACACCTTTCACAATAACTGTCGACAAACTCGGAGGCGGTTGCACAACAGGTGTTTCCATGTTCGACCGCGCTCAGACAATCCTTGCACTTGCCAATAAAGAAACGAAACCATCTGACCTTGCACGTCCGGGACATGTCAATCCTTTGCGGGCAAAATCGCGTGGAGTTCTCCGCCGTTCCGGACATACAGAAGCGACTATTGATATGTGTCGTCTTGCAGGTCTCACTCCTGTTGGAGCTCTGATTGAAATCATAAACGCTGACGGCACAATGGCTCGTTTGCCGCAGTTGATGGAAGTTTCAAAAAAATTCGGCATCAAAATAATCAGCATTCAAGACCTCATCGCTTACCGCCTTCGCACAGAATCGATTGTAGAACGCGGCGAAGAGGCTGACCTTCCTACAGAATACGGTCATTTCCATATTATTGCATTCAAGCAGAAAAGCAACGGGCTTGAGCACATAGCACTTATCAAAGGCTCCTTCAATGAAGATGAACCTGTTCTAGTTCGTGTTCATTCGTCTTGTGCGACAGGAGACATCTTCGGTTCGCTCCGATGCGACTGCGGAGACCAGTTGCATAAAGCTATGAAAATGATTGAGAAGGAAGGCAAAGGAGTTGTTGTTTATTTAAATCAGGAAGGCCGAGGCATTGGACTTATGGACAAAGTGAAAGCATACAAACTCCAGGAAGATGGAATGGATACAGTCGATGCAAACCTTCACATCGGACACAAAGCCGACGAACGCGATTATGGTGTCGGAGCACAAATACTGCGGAGTCTGAATGTTCACAAAATGCGTCTGATGACAAACAATCCTGTCAAACGAGTCGGACTAGAAGCTTACGGTCTGCACATCGTGGAAATCGTTCCGATAGAAATCACTCCGAACGAATACAACGAGTTTTATCTGAAAACGAAGAAAGATCGTATGGGACATATTCTGCACAACATCAAATAAAAAACTAATATAGATATAAAATGGCACAAGTTTCGAATCGTTTAGCAAGTCTCTCGCCATCGGCAACACTTGCTATGTCACAAAAAAGTAATGAACTGAAAGCCCAAGGCGTCGACATCATCAATCTGAGTGTGGGAGAACCTGATTTCTTCACGCCTGAGCATATCAAAGAAGCTGCTCATCAAGCCATTGAACGCAACTTCTCTTTCTATTCGCCTGTTCCGGGATACATGGATTTGCGTCAGGCAATCGTCGGCAAACTCAAACGTGAAAACAATTTGGATTACACTACCGACCAGATTGTCGTTTCTAACGGAGCTAAACAATCTGTTTGCAACACAATTCTCTGCGTTGTCAATCCAGGCGACGAAGTCATCGTTCCTGCACCATATTGGGTCAGCTACGTTGAAATGGTGAAATTGGCTGAAGGAACGAATGTGATTGTTTCTGCAGGAATCGAGCAGAACTTTAAAATCACACCGGCACAGCTGGAAGCAGCAATCACTCCGAAAACAAAAGCGCTCATTCTCTGTTCTCCGTCGAATCCGACCGGAAGCGTTTACAGTCATGAAGAGCTGAAAGGTCTTGCTGAAGTGCTTGCTCGTCACGAAAACGTTATTATCATTGCTGATGAGATTTACGAACACATCAATTATATCGGTCATCACGAAAGCATCGCTCAATTCGCGGAAATCAAAGACCGCACAGTCGTTGTCAACGGCGTTTCCAAAGCTTACGCAATGACAGGTTGGCGCATCGGTTTTGTCGCTGCACCATTATGGATTGCAAAAGCTTGCAGCAAACTGCAGGGACAATATACTTCAGGTCCAAGTTCAATCGCTCAGAAAGCAGCCGCAGCGGCTTTCAACGGACCGCAGGAATGTGTTGAAAAAATGCGTCAGGCATTTCTTCGCCGCCGCGATTTAGTCGTAAAACTCTGCAAAGAAATTCCGGGATTGAAGATTACCGTTCCTGAAGGCGCATTCTATCTTTTCCCCGACATCAGCAGTTTCTTCGGAAAAAGTTTCGGTGACCGCAAAATCAACGACACCAACGATATGGCAATGTATCTGCTTGAAGTAGCTCATGTTGCGACAGTTGGCGGAGCCGCTTTCGGAGCTCCGACCTGCTTGCGCTTCTCTTACGCAACTTCTGATGAAAACCTCATCGAAGCGATTGGGAGAATCAAAAAAGCTTTAGCAGATTTAGCTTAATTGAATCATTAACATAAAAGCCCGCAGATGATTGACATCTGCGGGCTTTCTTTATCATTACTGTCAAAACCATTACTTTTCGTCCAATGCCTGTCGAATGTCGGCAAGAATATCGTCAACATTTTCTATTCCAACAGAAAGACGAATCAAATCCGGAGCGATTCCAGCTGCACGAAGCTGTTCGTCACTAAGTTGACGATGCGTATGACTTGCAGGATGAAGAACGCAAGTACGAGCATCTGCAACATGAGTTACAATGCAAATCATCTTCAAATGGTCCATAAAACGAATCGCATCATCGCGCGTTCCCTTTAAACCGAAAGCAATCACGCCACAAGTTCCGTTTGGCATATATTTCTGAGCCAAAGCATAATACTTGTTGTTTTTCAAACCCGGATAATTAACCCAAGCGACACGTTCATCTGCTTCAAGCATTTCAGCTACTTTCTGAGCATTACGGCAATGCTGAGGCATACGCAGATGAAGCGTTTCCAGTCCAAGATTCAACAGAAAAGCATTCATTGGCGACTGTATTGAACCTAAATCTCTCATCAATTGTGCAGTGGCTTTAGTGATATAAGCCATCTTTCCGAAAGCTTTCGTATATGTCAAACCGTGATATGATTCGTCCGGTTGCGTAAGTCCGGGAAACCTGTCGGCATGCGCATCCCAATCGAAATTACCGCTGTCAACAATTGCGCCGCCAACAGAAGTTGCATGTCCGTCCATGTATTTGGTTGTCGAATGAGTGACAATGTCAGCGCCCCATTCAAAAGGACGGCAATTGATTGGCGTAGCAAAAGTATTGTCGACAATCAATGGAACTCCATGATTATGAGCAATGCGAACAAATTTTTCAATATCGAGAACATCCATTCCTGGATTAGAAAGAACTTCGCCGAACAAAGCTTTGGTATTCGGACGGAAAGCTGCAGAGATTTTTTCCTCCGAATCATCGGGATTGACAAAAGTCACTTCGATGCCCAGCTTTTTCATTGTAACACCGAACAGATTGTATGTTCCGCCATAAATTGTATTCGAAGTAACAATATGATCACCTGCTTCGCAGATATTAAATACCGCATAAAAATTGGCTGCTTGTCCTGAAGAAGTCAGAATCGCTCCGACTCCACCTTCCAATTCCGCTATTTTAGAAGCGACAGCATCGAGTGTCGGATTCTGCAGACGAGTGTAGAAATATCCATTGTCTTGTAAATCAAACAATCGAGCCATCTGCTCGCTTGTATCATACTTGAATGTTGTACTTTGATAAATTGGCAGAACGCGCGGTTCGCCCTTTTTAGGTTTCCATCCGGATTGTACGCAGATGGTTTCACGTTTAAACGATTTGTCCATTATATTATCTTGTTTTTGCTCTTTTTGTAATCAATCGACAAAATTAGATAATAGTTTGACAACTTAGATACTTCTTCAGTTATAAAATGCCCAATAAGACAGAAAACTGTTCGACACTTGTTATCTGAAATGTGCAATTGATATTCGATAAGCTTGAAACAGCAGTCATTTACTGTTCCAGTTTTAAGCTTAAAATCTGATTATATACAATATTAAATATCAAATGATTTTAGTTTTAACATTCTTCATGATAAATATTCACTTGAACTGATTGAGACGACAAATAATTTTTCAGAGAATAAGAAATCTCGTTTGTGAACTCTTAATTCATACGTTAAACACCTTAACATAGGCTTAACAACGTTGCTTTTTCTGCTGTTTTTTGATTAAAATGTACCCGGAATAATTTTATAATATATTAATTTTCTATTTGTTACAGTATAAATCAAAAAAATATCATGATGTATATTTTTAGTATAGGCTAATTATTTTAAAATAAAGTAACAAGGACCTAACTTTGAAAAAGTTTAATCACACGTACAATCAAATGCCAAGGATGCACGAGCCATATAGCAATAAATTGATTAAAAATAATGCCCCAGTTTTGAATGGGCTGCGTCCAGCGTTTTTCTATCTCCATAATGGACAGATAAACAGTCTTTTTGCAGACGTCGTCCGTGAAGAAAGATATTTTTGATTTGATTTATTTCCTTATCTTTCCGTTCGGGTTTTCTATAATGTTGGTAGTGTAGATAATCCTACGTATCTCCACTGGGAAGTCGAAGAATGTGGTCAGTTCATCGCAGGTGTCGCGCCACGAGTGACGGCGTAGCCGTATTTTGCCTACCATTTGTCCTCGGACGCGTAAGAGCCGAGGCGGCGTTTTTTCGATTTGTGGCATAGATACCCTTCATAACGGATGTGAACTCCTTCATGTCCTTCCCACACTACATAACGGCAGGCGTTGCGTATTAGATGTACCACACATATCTGCGTTGCGGCTTGCGGAAAAACAGTTTTTATTGTATCCGTAAAGCCGTTGAGATTGTTGGTGCAGGTTATTATAGTATGTCTTTCCACACCGTGGGTTTTGATATCGATCAGGATGCTCATCTAGAACGCGCTGCTTTCTCCTTTGCCATTCTATGGCTGCTGTTGTAACCTTTGGTGTTTGGGTATATAGGCCAAATGGTGCTGTTGCAGTGCGAGGTGCTTCTATCTCCGATTCCTAATGCTCCGTCTGGACCTGCTTGGTGTAACTGCCGTTGCGCGAATCACCACTGTTATTACCTTCCACGCTGTTCTTTTCGTAACCCAGGTGGCGTCCATCTCGCCCTGAAGCATCTGTTCCAGCACCTTGGCGTGAAGATCCTTGAAAAATCAACTTACATCCTTCTCCGTATGAAATTGACTGAGAAACTCTTTGCTTAATAATTCCGAGGAAATGTCATATTCTCTTTCCTCGTGTTTTCTTTTCCATCGTTTGTGTATTCATTTTTTTAATCCTTAAAGTTAAAACTTTTTCCATTTACACAAACTTAGGGACAGTGTCTTTACTATATCCATTAACCGTGCTTGGGTAAGGGCTAACTTTGTTAATAATATTTTAATTCAAGATTTCTATCTGTCCGTATTACAGACACCCTTTTTATTTCATTGTTAGTGCTTGTTTCTACCTCAAATCGAAAATCTGTATCATCCCCTATATAATACAATGTGCTATTTATATCTCTTTGAAACGTAGCTCCTTTCGGAGAGAGTGTGGGTATTACGCAAATAGTAAGTCGTAATCCATTATCTGAATACTGTAATTGTATTATACGAGGAACAAAATCGTGTGTTATTTGAATTCCATTTTCGTATCGCTTGTGATTTGTTGATTGAAATTGAATTGTTTTCATAATTATATTATTATATTGATTACATCCAAGGATTATAACCACTATCTTTCATTGCTTGCACTTTTTTGACAAGGTCTAATGTTTGTGTGTTTTTTTTACGAATAAGTTTAGACAGAACAGGGTCTAGAACCGAAATCATTACATTCCCTGCATTATCAAATCTAATACATTGACAAACAGAGTCTCCAGTTAGTGAAACTCCATTTTGAAATCCTACAACAATATATTCTTTGTTGTCTGCCTCAAATCTATGCGAAATAACATCTCCTAATTCTATTTCTTCCATTTCAAACCTCATTAACCGCGCTTGAGTAAGGGCTAAAATTGTTAATTATTTAAAAACTATAGTACTCAATATTAATATTTCTGTCATGCATATACAAAATACACTTATCTAAAGTATCATTTTTATAAATAATAGATAACCCATAATGTGCAAAAGAGGCTTCTTCCCCAGCGCTCATTGCAAGACCACGCGGGTCATAGCCAAATCCTCTTAGCTCAATTTTTTCATTAGTTTCGTTCACTATTTTCATTGGTTTAGGCGCCATAATATATTTATCACTCCACATTGGATAACACTACAGAAAAAACGTAATCTCCTCCTATGGTCTTTTCTTCAACTTTTATTGTACGTTGGCAATATTGAATTCCCATAACAGGAATTCCATTTTCATATCTCAAATGGCTATTAGATACAAATTTTAAATTGTTTATTCTATTCATGATTTTGTAATTTAATGATTTATTTTTCAATACATTATTTAGGTAAAGGGGGAAATTTAATAAGTCTACTTATAATACTTGGCTTGCAACTAATCCTAATAAATGCGTAAGTTCATTCTCAAATGTTCTTGTTGCATCTGAAGCACCACTTATAGCATGAGCCATTTCATGTAAAAGAACTCCGAGAAATGTAGATTTACTGTTTAACTGTGTCCGTAAAATAATGATTCGTTGATGTTCTGCCTCCCATAAGCCAAGTGCTGATCTAAATGTATATTCATCTTTCTGCAATGTTTCGGAAATTTTAATTTCATGTACATTATATGGTCTTCCGCCGATAATTTGGAAAAGTCTTTCTTTCAAATTAAAAATCCGCTTTTCATTTTCTGTCAAATTATATGGCTCAATAAACTTATATTCAAAATTTTGATTTCTTTCTTGCACAAATTCATGAAAAGTCTGCACTTTGGCATCTCCATCTCTGTTTTGATTTTCTTCTACAATTTTATTACGTAAATTAGTTGGGATAACGACAATTTCCGCACCTCCCTCGCGAGCTTCATTTACTAAATCCATACCATTTCCAATATCATCATGGGTAACAAATACAACTCGCTTATATTTATTCATGATTTCGGCAGCATGATTTTGCACATCAACCCATTTCATTTCATCATGGTTGTCTCCATAACTAAATTTGCTCAAATCATCGCTTAACAGTTTCCCTACTTCTTCGCTATTGCATTCAAGCAAAATGCTTTTTATAGTACCAGCATAAGCAGTTCTGCCAACATTTGTACGTTCTCTATTCAACGCTTTTTTTAGTGTTGGGTTAAGGTATGTTATATTGTAACTAAACAGAAAATTTTCTTCGGTTGCCACTAAAACTCCATTAATATAGATTTTCCCTTGAGAATCAGAATTTCTCAAAACACTACCATATCGTACTTGTTCAAGAACTGTTTCAGAATTGAATTTTAAAAATAAATGTTTTCCTGCAGATATATCTTCATCGGATATATTACTCAAATGAAATTCAGTACCAACCATATATGGATTACTTGGTTCTGTGATATATGCATGAAGCGTTACCAAATCATCAAACCCACTTTTTTGTGATCTGCCTAAAGTAATATCACCATATTTCGACATTATACGAACTAATATTCCTTTACGCTCAAAAGTCGCCATAGCATCTTTTAAACCAATACCAAATTTTCCTATTATGCCAGATGTCGTTAATTTTTCATCATTTTCCTTTTGAGTAAAATGCTCGTACTTCAAGCCTCTACCAAAATCTTTGATAATCCACTCATTACCTTGTTTGAAAATTTTAATATCATCAGTATTAGTTAAAAATTGCTCGTCAAGAGCATTCGCAATTATTTCTCGTACAGCATGTTTAACTTCCCAATTTTCAAGGATTTTTTCTATGTTTAAATCAAATTTTTTCATTTGCTCTTTTGTAAAAAATAACGTATAAAACAATCTTTAAACAGTTTTTCAAATGGGCATATAGTTTTTCTAAGAGAACGAACGTATGCAGTTACATATATTCCAAGAAACCATGAAACCCCATCTTCATCACATATACCCCAATTATTACGTTCTACCATATCTTCAGTCCAGATAATAATAGCATCAACAGCTTCTGTATAAGTGTGAGATTCAAGTTTCATTAATACCATATTTTCAGAGATACTTTGTATAAAATCTTCTACATATTCCTTCTGTAGTTTTAAAGCAATTATAGTAGAATTACAATATATTTCTGCTTCATTCTCTATGCCCCATAAATTCATAAATCATAATATATTAAAATGAACCGCATACCCATCCTTATACATACTGGCTATTGTAACATTATTACCTGTTAATGGAATTAAAGCTTGGTTCGGACAAACAACCCTAAATTTTGTTCCATCTTCATATGAACCCACCCAAGTCGTAGTTATTGAATCTTTTTCATATAAAGTTAATGAACTTCTAATGTCAGAATCTACTATTATATTAGTTTCTGATAACTCTATGTTCTTCCCATCCAATAATTTTAATCTATCACAATAATTACGTTCAAGATAATGATTGCCATAGTTTACTTTTGTTAAAAATAATGTTTTCATAAATTTTTTATTTAATTGTTTGCAAAAATACACACCTATTTAATTATTTCTAAATTTTTCTGATGCGGATATTGCAACAAATTATTCGAAAAACATTTGTCATTTAGAGGCGAAGCCGAAGAATCTTCATAATTAAGAAAGATTAAGATCCTTCACTTCGTTCAGGAAAACAAGAAAAGTGTTCAGGCAATTTCCGGGAAAAATAGACGAAAAAATCCGTTCCAAGAATTTTCGATATGCGGAACAGTAAACTCGTTTCTAATGAGGCTTTTTGAAACATCCGATAAATATTCGAGCGGTCGCAAAAAAGTTGCTTCGCGAGCCAGGACACCGAGCGCCCCTGCCTCTTCAACTCTTTGCGAATTACGCTGCCTATATGTATTTCTTCTGCCTCCATCACTATGAAAAAACTCAAAAAAAGCGAAAACTTAACTGTTCTAGCTATCAGAGGTATTTGGCGTAACCTTGCATCAACAGAATAAGTTAAGCCCACACCTTAACATGAGCATTTAAACTTATACTTTCTGATGCCAAAAAACGCCAATTATTTGATAGAAAGGATAAAGCTAAAATGCTTTTAATATGTTATTTATAATGTCTCTACTTCATAATTTTAATCAATTTGTAAACTCCACTTTGCAAAATGCGGTATTGTCATTATATAAAAATACCGTTTTTACAAAGGCAAAACTACGATAATTTTTTTGAAACCTTTACTGCTCCATCATATAATTTTCCACACTGCAAAAATAGTATTTATACTATTGTATTCCAAATAAAGATGAAATAATATTCATAAATGCGAATTTGAACTTAATAAGTTTTAAATTGAAATAACCCCATATTTTTCAACAATGTGCCATTTTACGAAAAAATGCGTATTTTTTAACCTTAAAGTAGAACCAATGAGCATAGAAATTAAAGAAGTAACGACAAAAATAGACTTGCGCAAGTTTGTCATATTCAATATAGCTTATATCTTGGCAATCCATATCACGTGCCCAGACTTATCGACGAAGAGATGGTGTTGCTCTCGAAAGAAAAAAATCCGGCATTCGAGAACAGCGAGCCGTCTCTTTTCTGGCATACAAAGACGGAAAAATCGTCGGACGTATTGCCGGAATTATCGCGCATGGCAGCGACGAAGTGTGGAACCAGAAACACGTGCGTTTCGTCGTTGTCGATTTCATCGATGACAACGAGTTTGTTGACGCGGTCGGAAATTTTGCCGACCGCGCCCACTTGCCGCCACATGTGTTTCAGCCTGTGGCGACAGCATGATACAAGTCGCCCTCACATTTCCTATCCGTCCTAATCATCAGATAAATCGTCTGATGCGAAATGTCCACGCCCCTACGCTTCATCAAACCCGATATCTGCTGCGGTGACCATGCTGTTCGCGCAAAAGGCGTATGGCTTCGTTTTTGACGGTTATAGATAAGCCCTGGCATTCTTTCTCTGCGCCCACGAGCTAATTTCCTGCGCGAAAGCGTAATTGTAATAACCGAGTGTTGTAGCGTTGCGCCTTATTTCGCGGTAAACGGTCGAACGGGAAACGCCAATTTCTTCGGCGATAAACTCTTTGCTTTTTTTCTTTGAGCATCAAAGATATTGCATATCTTAACTTAGAGATTAGTTGTTTTTGCAGTAGGCATATTTCAAATTATTAACCATTGAAAATAAGCATATTACACAAATAATAACGCAGCAGGTAACGATTTAGAAACGAGCAAAATGTTTTTATTTGCTTTGTTTTACTTATTATTTTAAAAAAACGCAATATCTGACGTGACAAATATACCAAAAGAATATGAACTTGCAAAAAATATTTATTTTCTATTTTTTCTTATGTCACGCCACAATAACAATAATGACATACAAGTGCTACACAAAGCTGAACGATAGTTAGTTAAGAATCCTGGTAGCATATTTGTAGAGCTGATTTGATAAAGAATTTTATATTCTTCAGGGAGAATGCACTTTACGGTCTCTTTAAACTTGCTGAATTTTATAAGTCGGAATCACAAATAAACTGATTTATCCAATAATGACAGCCAAATATTATAAAAAGGCATAATGGAAAAAAACGTCTTAGGCTACAAATATTAAATAAGTAGACTTTATCTTTAAGGCACTGTCCAGGATTTTGTGCAAATGGAAATTATACAGTTTAAATTCATAATAAAATTCTAGTGCCAAAGATGAGGGAAAGCATGTATGGATTTGAGAATCTGCTTTCGCTGGGTAACGATATATATCTGTTGGGCACGACCAACGGATATATTATATTCGACCTGTTTAAGATGAAGAATAAGAAATACGAAATACAGATTAGTTCTATCGAAAAGAGTAAGTCAAAATACAACCAGAGCTACCTTCCATTCTCTATATACGATTCCAAACTCAAGTCGAACGAAAACAACATCAAGTTCGGCTATTACGTTCCTGCCTTCGGAAAGTATTCGTTAGTAAAATACCAATATGAATTGAAAGGGATTAACGACACTTGGAGCCGCTGGACTGATGAGCCTTCCGTTGTATTCAACAATCTTCCTTCCGGAACATACACTTTTAAGGTTCGGGCAAAAGTAGGGAACAAACTCACGTCGAATGTTGCCATTTTCACTTTTACCATTTCCAGACCTTGGTATGCATCGTTGTGGATGATTCTGGTGTATGTGTTATTGATAGCTTTCCTGCTTTTTGCCATCAACAAATGGTACAAAAAGAGGTACGAGAAAAAGAAAAAAGAAATAGACAGAGAGAATCTTGTCCTTCAGTTGAAAAATGAACAGGAAATAGCTGCACTGAAACAAGAAAACTTAAATAACGAAATAGAGTCGGTAAACCGTGATCTGGTATCGACAACAATGGCTGTGATAAAGAGAGACGAGCTTCTTGATTCCATTAAAACGAAGCTCCAGCAGCGATCGGATCAAACAGGAATCAATTCGGTACTGAGAATCATTGATGAAAATATTGAAGTAAACGGAGAATGGAAAATGTTTCAAGACGCGTTTAATAATATAGATCGGAACTTCCTGAAAAAAATGAAAGAGATGCATCCATTGCTGACGCCCAACGATTTGAAGCTATGCGTCTATCTGCGATTGAATCTTTCGTCAAAAGAGATTGCTCCAATGCTCAACATATCACCTCAAAGCGTTGAAATAAAACGTTTCAGACTACGTAAGAAAATGGGACTGAACCACGATGAGAATCTCACCGAATATATCTTGAATCTCTGATTCGAATCTGGAGAATCAGTCTTCATTCCGTTTATCAACTTGCTGATAGCCTTTGAACTGATTGTACGGGAAAACAAAAATCTGGTCGCTGATGTTTCCACTTCTAAAATCGGATATCTTCACAGTAGTCCAGAAAAAGGCCACTTTAATACGCAGACTGATAGGATAAAAAGTATTCTTATCAATAAGGCCCTTTACCTCGCGGATACCTATGAAATCAGGGTTTTTCATCTTCAGAGTCAACAGATAGCCTTCTTCAGCCGGACTCCAACTATATTCAAAACCATTCAAATCGTACTTAAACTTAGACAAGTATTTGTCCTTTTTGTCTGAGTCAGCTTTATATATTTCAATCTTTTTCTTTTTCCTATCCACCATATATGCGGTCACGCCATCGTTCCACGAAGAATATCGTTCTTCGCTGTACCTCATTTTCTTGCCTTTATAACAGATTTCGCCGGATGTTTTATAGATTCCGATAATGTTAACATCATAGCGCAGCACAGAACCTTGAGGTCCGAAAACCATCTGATAAGTCCGATTGAATATGTTGCGAGCCTGCACAGAATTGGCAGATTCCGGTGTTACTGCTTCAATGTATGGCGTTACAAGAAGAAATAAAAACAAGGCCAACCATTTGTTCGGATTCTTTATTCGCATTTCGATTCTTTTCTAATCAGATGCCTAAAGTAGGAATAATATCTGAGACAAATGGTAGAAGAGACATCTAAAAAAACATTTTAGCGATGATTTTGGTTAATAGGCTCTAATCTTCGGATGTGATGGAATATTCGTTGCCGACATTTCCCAGGCATCGGAAGTCTCGGAATAATTTGTGCTGACACTTTCGGAACTCCGAAAGTCTCGGAATATTTTGTGCCAGCATTTCCGGAACTCCGGAAGCCTCAAAATATTTTGTGCGGACACTTTCGGAACTCCGGAAGCCCCGGAATAATTTGTGCTGACATTTCCGGAACATCGGAAGCCACGGAATATTTTGTGCCGACACTTTCGGAACATCGGAAGCCTCAAAATATTTTGTACGGACTCGTCCGAACGTTCAAACCTATCTCAAACAAGTGAAGAAAAAACGTTCGACAAAAGAATCTCTTACCGAACGCTTAAAATCTTTCAAATTAAAATCTGAGCCTATAAAGCGACTTCTGTGACGACTTGTCCATCAAACAGATTCACTATTCGCTGAGCGTAGCCAGCATCATGCTGCGAATGAGTCACCATTACGATTGTGCTTCCGTCATTATTTAATTCTTTAAGTAGTTCCATCACTTCTTTGCCATTCTTCGAATCCAGATTACCTGTCGGCTCATCGGCGAGAATGATTTTCGGATTTGCGACAACTGCCCGCGCAATTGCAACGCGTTGCTGCTGACCGCCGGAAAGCTGTTGCGGAAAATGTTTCGCACGATGCATGATTGACATCCGTTCCAGCGCTGCATTAATACGGCGTTTACGTTCAGCAGATGGAATTCCCATGTAAAGGAGCGGCAATTCGATGTTTTCATAAACGTTCAGTTCATCTATCAGATTGAAACTTTGGAAAACGAATCCAATCACACCTTTGCGAAGCTTGCTCCGCTCCGATTCTGAGAATTTCGACACTTCAGTTCCGCAGAGATAATATTCTCCGTCGGTCGGATTATCCAACAGACCAAGAATATTGAGCAAGGTCGATTTACCACAGCCCGAAGGCCCCATAACGGCGACAAATTCACCTTCGTTCACTTCGATGCTAACATTATTGAGCGCCCAGGTCTCAACTTCCTCTGTCTTGAAAATCTTCTGCAAGTTTACAGTCTTAATCATATCCATATATTTTTAATTTGTTTCTATTCGCTTTTTATTATTTCTGCAGGATTGATTCTGGAAATCCGAAGAATCCTGAACGCTACAGTTACGGCTGTAATTAAAGTCACAACGGCAAAAATGCCCAGCCAGAACAAGAACCCGTAATTGAAGAACACGATGTACATCCGTTTCCAGAACGTTAATATTAAATAAGTCAACGGGAACGCGACGATTGCACTGCTCAGAAGCAGCACGATATAAAGTCGGGCAAACAACATCATAATCTGACGGACGCTCGCTCCGTTCACTTTACGGATTGCGACTTCTTTCTGACGACGCTCAGTGTCGAGCGTGATGCTGGAATAAACTCCTAACAGCGTGATTATGATACTGACAACTGCGAAGAACAAGATTATTCCTTTCAGCGTAGATTCCAGCGACTGCTCAAAGTGAATGTCATCCAATAATGTTGATATCTTAGGTGTAATATTTTCAGGAAGCATTTCATGACAGACTTGTAAAATCCATTTTTCGACTTTCTTCTGCTGATTCGGATAACATTTCAGATAACAATGTCCGATATATCCTGTCGAATCACCATTCAGAATGAAAACATATCCGGGACTTTGATTATATACATTTACGGTAAAATATGGACAGACACCGCAGACAGTGAAATCGTTATCCGAATTGTAGTAAGTCGCTCCAATCCTGTTCTTTCTGTTTTTCTTCACGAAGGTTTCGTCTATTACCATATCTTTCTCTGTCTGAAACGTCTTCCCCTGCTTAATGGGAATATCCATAAAAGAGAAGAAATTTTTGGGAACAGCCATAATATAGACGTCGAATTCAGAATTACTGTTTCCCTTTTCTGTCTGAAGAACATTGCCGGAAATTCCCCGGAAAACACTTATATCAGTCAACAGCATCTCTTTAACGCCTGCATTCTGTTTGAAACGCTGCACAAGAGCCTGTCTGTCTTCGTTTTTCAGGAAAGAATAATCGAGCGGGATACTCAAAACAGAAGCCTTTTCTTTATTGGTCAAAGAGTTCAACAATGTGCTTGATGTCTTTTCCGATTGAAGATACAGAGCCACAGACAAGACAATGAACATCCAACAGATGAAGAACTGAATGCCTAACAGAAAGTTGCGGCCAACATGTTTTCCTCTGCGTTTTCTACCTCCGTAAATGCCATCTTGAACTGCTATCTTCCTTATGTGAACGGCGACAATCAGACATATCACAGCACAAAGCAAAATCAGGAGCAGAAAATATTGCAGTAACTGAAAAAACAAAAGGTTCTTGTCGAAAGTCATTGCAACAACATCTGAGAATGAAAAATCCAAATGATTTCCAATCAGTTCAAAGCCCCAAAAAGATATGAAAACAGAAATGAAAATCACAATCGCTGATTGCGTAAACAACAGAAAGAACAGCTCTTTCGAACTGCATCCTTCTACCTTCAGAATACTGAATTCTTTTATCCGATTGAAGAATGAACCGACAAGGAAATGGAAAAAGTTTATCAACCCGACCAATAAAATCAGTATTCCAATAATTCCGGTAACCCAAACCAGCATATTAGAGAAAACCTTTATCGATAAATCTCCCATTTCATTCATACATGCATTGTACTTTTTACCATGCACTTCGCAAGAAAAATGATGGCTGTCGAACTGTTGTTTCGCACTTGTCACAGTTGTGCCGGACGACAAAAGAATATACGTGTTTCCTCCTGTTATTTTAAAGCGCTCATCGCTTTGTATCAATCCTTCGCTATCGTTCAGCGACAGCATATCGACATGTTTCATGAAAGAGAATTCGTTGTTCTGCGGAATGTCTTTCATCACGGCTTGAACCGTATATACAATTCCGCCTGTTTTCGGAGTACTTTCAGGAGACGTAGACAAGCGCCTCAGCAAAGTAAGATGCTTACCGATGGCATCGTTGACATTCCCGAAAATCTTCTTAGCTGTCGATTGACTCAGAATGACCGAGTTCTGCGCCCGACTTGCCGACTTCCAATTCCCTGCAATCAGATGCGGCGTGAAAACCCGATTGTAAAAAGAATCCACTTCGATGGTTTGCAAATCGTAAGGCAGCTGCTTATCTTGCGAGATTTCAACATTGAACGGTCTTTCATAAGCAAAAGCGACATAAGTAATTGCTTCAGCGTCTTTTATTGACTGACTACTGAGTCTTTCATACAAAGACACCGGCGAACCGGAAAAGGTTCTATTGGAATTATCATGAATTGTAACGAAGGCGATGCGTTCGTAATTGGAAAAACAATGGTTGACTGTATTGGCAAAACGACTGCAATAAAAGCAGACCGTAAAACACAGTATTCCGACTGCCAAACCGATAACAGAAATAACATTCTGAGTTTTGTACTTCCAGAGATTTCTGAATGCAACTTTAAAATAGTGCTTTATCATATATTCGTCTTTTATTCGGTTTTCATTACTTCTGAAGGATTGATATTGGCAGCTTTGCGGATTTGCCACAGCAAAGTGCAGATTGATATTGCTGCGACAATCACCAAACCGATTAAAAATATGCCGATTGTTATAGGTGCTTTCACTACGAAGTCTTTCGTATATTCATAGATGATGTAATAGGCGATTGGAATGGCCAGCACGAAAGAGATTCCTAAAACCGTCAAATACTTTCGGAGAAGCAGACGATAAAGGTCATTGATTTGTGCGCCGTTTACTTTGCGGATTGCAATCTCACGATAACGCTGACGAATGTCGAAGAGTGAGATGCCGAACAAACCCAAACTTGAAATCACAATTGCAATGAAGGCGAACAGAGAATAAATATCTGCAACTTGTCTGTCCTTTTCGTAGAGCTTACTCACGTTGTCTTCCAGTAAACTATAATCAAAATCTTCTGTTCCATAAACTTCCTTTTCCGCTTTGTGAAGATACTTGATGACATTCTTGACTTTCCCCGAAACGCAAGCAATCTGATAAACATCGCCGCCCATTGAATCACCTACACCAAAAATTATCGGTTTCTTTCCTAATGACAGATGTCCGTCATAATAATCGTCAACAACAGCGACAACAGGCTCCAGCTTTTGCTCCGTCCCGACATAAAACGATGCAGGCTTTATCATTGCATCTTTACATGAAGAATAATGCAACGCTTTCAGAGCAGCGCGATTTGCAACCCAAACTCTACTGTTTTTATCTACATTGCGAAGATCGCCCTCCACAAACTTTATCTTATAAAGATTAAAGAATCGAGGAGTACAATATCTTTCATAAACATCTATTTTTTCTCCTTTATCGTTATAAAAACCAAAACTTTGATCGCCGTTTAGAATATCAGCATAACTTGGTTCGAAATCTTCTATATCAGGACAAGCGGAAACCAAATTGTCCATCGCAGCAACCCTTTGCATACGAGCCTCCATCGAGACGGGATTATAAGAAGAATAATCGGTAGATTCATAGACTAAATTGGCGACGATAATATCTTTAGTGCGGAATCCCGGCTGAGTGTCGAGCAGCAGCTTCAGTTGTTTATTGAAATAGAGCGACAACACAATAAGAAGGAACGTAAGAACATATTGCACTCCGAGAAAGACAATTCGCGAAAGCACAGATTTTTTCCCCTGCCCGATTGAACGGATTGAAACCATCGGAGAAGAATAGTTGTATTTCAGAAAAGGATAAACCGAAGTCAAAAGCGGCAGCAACAAAAGAACGGCCAATGAAAGTCGCCAATCGAATGCTGTATAATCGAACCGATAGTCAAACAGGTGACTTATTGGAACAGCACTCAATTCGATAATCGCCCAAGCAGCCAACAAAGCTGCAGAAACCAACAGCATGTTTTCAGTCCATATCTGAATGAACAGGTCTTTTCCTTTTGCTCCGAATACTTTTTTCAGTCCGTATTCTTTACCTCTCTTCAACATCGTAACCATATAAATATTGACAAAGTTGAGAATGCCGGCTAAAAACATCATCAGACAAACTCCAGCCAATATGAGAAGATGAGAAAAACTACCGGAAGAAAAGATGCCTGACCTTTCTTTGACAATCGAACCTTCCCAATAAATCTGTTTAACAGGAATCAGTACATAAGTAAACTGACGACTGTCACCGGTTACGACTCGATTTACATAATGAGGAATACTTCCGGTTTTATTCAATCTGTTTATATCAATTCCTGGGAAAAATGAATAGAAATCCACAGCCATAGCGCTCCAACCCTCAGATAAGGAAAGCGACAAAACCATATCGAAGTTCAATGTTGTCTTGTTTTTCGGCTCTGTCAATATTCCTGAAACAGTCACATCCTTGCCATTGGAACACTGGATTATTTTTCCGATTGGATTGCTTTTCCCGAAAAGCTTGCGTGCAAACGGTTCCATCAACAAGGCTGATTGTGGAGCACTCAATGAATTTGTACCTTGTTTTATCGAATAGTGAAACAATTGAAAGAACGCACTGTCTGTTGCAATCACTTTCGCAGAGAACCTGTGATTATCGACTTTGATAAATTCTTTTTCTAAAGGAATAACACGCGTACAACAACTGATATTTCGAGGGTCGATATGAACGGTATCCGCTCTTTCCAAAATTCCGCCTAAATATTCATTATTGTCAACAGACATCTTGATTCCGTAAACGTTGTTTCTGTCAACGCAATTCGTATCGACGGTCAGTTCCCGATGAATGTAACGAAGCAGGATGATGCAACAAGCTAAACTGAGTGACAATCCCAAAAGATTTATAATCGTGTATGATTTCGAGCGCGTCAAATAACGCCATGCGTATTTCAATATTTTCATTTCTGTCTCTTATTTAAATATCAATTCTCCTGCCGTTCCAAAATTATCATATCCTGTCGTAACCACCCAATCTCCGGGTTTCAATCCACTTGTTATTTCATATTGCTGCGGATTTTGCCGTCCGATTGTAAGAGAAACTTTAACCGCCTTCGTTTTTGAAGCGTTCAACTTATAAATCCATTGTCCGCCGGTCGCCTGATAGAAGTTTCCTCGCGGAATGACGACGGCTTCTTCGGGCTGTCCAAGCTCAATCTGAACTCGGAAGCTCTTTCCAACACGAACATTGTCAGGCATTTCTCCAGTGAAGATCAAATCCACATCAAAGGTACGATCTTTGACTTCAGGCACAACCTTTGCGATGCGCAACGGAAATTTCTTGCCTTGATAATTGATTGCCGCAGGTAATCCGGTTGTGATTCTGTCTATATAATATTCACTGAGCGAAGCATGTATCTTATATTGGTCGAGAACCTTGATTTCAGCGATGCTTTCTCCGGCATTGACTTGTTGTCCTGGCGTAACGTTCACCAAGCTAAGTTGTCCGTCAACAGGAGCCTTTATAACAAGGTCATTCAACTGTTCACACGCACGCTCGTATTTCTTCCGTTCGCGTTCCCTATCGTTTCGGAGCAAATCTTTGCGGATAAGCGTTACAACAGAATCGTGCCTGAGACTCTCGCGCTGCAGACGTGCATTTTTCTCTTTAAAATTGTACTCATCTTCCGAAACCTCTAACTGAGCCTTGCTTTTGATACCCATTTTCAGTTCTTGTTTTTCAAGTTCAAAGCTTTTCCGTAATCGGCTAAGCTCATATTCAGTCAGCAAAGTCTGTTGTTGCAGACTCAAGCTCTTTTGCTCCATTTCAATTTCTTTTTCCTTATAAGTTATCAATTGCTTTTCCCAATCGTCCTTCTGGTCTTCTATGTTTCGAAGCAAATCGGGATTGTCGAGAAGGAGAATCGTATCACCTTTCCTCAACATATTTCCTTCTTCACCAATAATCTGTTTGACTGTTCCTGCTTCACGAGCATTAATCTTAATGGTCAGAATAGGCTGAATCAATCCTTCAACATCTACATATTCCAGGAACTTGCCTTTCTTTACTTCAGCAATCTGGATATTATCTCCGTCAATGCGTAATTTGCTTGGACTGAACGAAAGCGTTATGACATAGATGAGTAAGCAAAGAAATAGAATTCCTGCTATCAAATAATACCGATAACGAATGTACCAAGGTTTCTTTTCAAGATTTATATCCATATTTTTCCAATTTAATCATTGATGATTGATGATAAGTCTTCCGTCAAAGGCATTCTTTTATTGAAATCGTAAAGCGTCAAACTTCTTAATGTATAATAAAGGCTCCAGAAATTGTAAAGTGCTGTAAGATACGTGCGTCGCGAAGCATCTTTCTCAGTAATGGAAGCGTTGAGGTCGAGAACAGAAGATTTGCCCAAAAGATAAAGCTTCCGAGCGACTTCGGCTCTTCTCTGTGCTGTCGCATCGGCTCGTGAAGCTATAAGAACACGTTGCGCCTGCAGATTGAACTGACTGACAAGCTTACGTACATTCAACTCGAAATCAGTTTTGTCCTGTTCAATTTGCGAGTAAACCAAATCACGATTGGATTTTGCCACGCGAACCTGACCTTTTCCTCTTCCCCAATCCAAAAGAGGGAAAGTAATTCCTAAAGTGACATATTGCTGGTCCATTGGACTCCGATAAGCGTTTTTCAATTTTTCCGCTGTTTGCGAAAGGCCAAAACGCAAATAAATATCAGCTTTCAGTCCCGCATTTGCTCGCGCCACCGAGACTGCACTTTCACTTTCCAGTTTCCGACGAATCATATTCTGAATCTCAGGACTGTTTTCGTTAGCATATTGCAGCGCCGTTTCCAAATCGACGTGCAAAACAGGAACTGTGTCCTTCACATTAACCTTAAGTTCAACATTTTCTTTAATGCCTAAATAAGAACGCAGTTCCTGCATGGAATTCTCCATTTCAATTCGGACGTTCATTCGATTGGTTTCCTCCGTGAGTACATTCAATTCGAGCTGAAGCATTTCATTTTCACTGATTGTGCCGATATTATATCGTCCCTTTGCATAATTATATAATGTGTCTGCATTTGCATAATTGTTATTTGCTATTTCAAAGTTGCTTTGCGCCTGTGCTAAATTGAAAAACTTCTCGGTTGTGCTGGCCGCTACTAGTTCTAAGGTTTCTACGTATGTTTGCCGAGCTTCGCGATAGCGGACGGGTTCAATTTTCCGGTTCCATTTCAAGCTATTGTGACCGAACAATGATTGACTGTAACCGATATTAATCGGTGAAGTTTGCCACGAACTGCTTTTATCACTGAACAAATCAAGACGTTGAGCAACCGATTCAACGAACAGTTGGCCGCCTGTCAAAGAAACGTTCTGAGAGAGACTCAAGGTCAAATCGGTGCTCATCAAGTTTTGTTCGACAAACTTGACACTGCCATCGCTCATCGTCACTTTATTAATCGTACGATTCAAGTACGGGCCAGAAGTCAGTTTCAATGCCGGCAAATAATTTGCACGATAATATTTATAATTCCAGTAAGCCGAACGGAAACTATGACGCGCATTCCGAGCATCCGGAGAAAATTGACGAGCTCGTTGGATGGCTTGTTCCAATGTCAAAAGCATAATATTTCCCTGAGCATAATTATTAGCATTAAGACTGCAGATTATAAATATCAGAATCATAAATTTACGCATAGTTCAATTCTTTGTAATAACAATATCCAAAACCTATGCCATAAATGTAAAACATTGAATCTTAATTATGTCAACAAAGAAATGGATTTAATGGCTCGTGCATTAACGCACAAAAATCGTGCGGAATTGCACGTACAACACACTTGAATAATACATATCTTCGCAAAGTGAAGTTGATGTTTGCTTTTATATGGAACAAATTGGTAAAATATTAATCGTTGACGACAACAAAGATGTGCTTTTCGCGCTCAATCTTCTTCTGCAACCTTATGCGGAAGAGATTAAAGTTGCCGTAAATCCTGAGCGGATCGAACATTTCATGAATACTTTTCAGCCGGATATAATTCTGCTTGACATGAATTTCAGTCGTGATGCAATCAGCGGACAGGAAGGATTCGATTGTTTGAAACAGATTCTGAGCATCGACGCTCAAGCGGTTGTAATCTTCATGACTGCATACGCCGACACAGAGAAAGCTGTGCGAGCCATCAAAGCGGGAGCAACAGATTTCGTCCCAAAACCTTGGGAAAAAGATAAACTATTGGCGACTCTTTCATCCGGAATGAAACTTCGCCGTTCAAGACGAGAAGTCAACCTGCTAAAAGAACAGGTTGAAGTTTTGAGTAATAACGCAGCGGAAATCTCGGACGAAGAAATAATCGGAGAATCAGAAGCGATGCTTGAAATCTTTACTACTGTCGAGAAACTGAGTAATACTGATGCCAATATTTTGATCTTGGGAGAAAATGGAACGGGTAAAGACATTATCGCCCGATTGCTTTATAGAAATTCTCCCCGATTCGGAAAGCCTTTTGTCACAATCGATTTAGGAAGCATTCCTGAAACACTTTTTGAAAGCGAACTTTTCGGATATGAAAAGGGAGCTTTCACAGATGCACGAAAGGCTAAAATAGGTCGAATAGAAGTCGCCACAGGAGGAACGCTTTTCCTCGACGAAATCGGGAATCTTTCACTGCCAATGCAGACAAAACTTCTTACAGCGATTGAAAAGCGCCAAATCAGCCGATTAGGAAGCACACAAGTTCTGCCAATCGACGTTCGTCTTATAAGCGCAACAAATGCCGACATTCGTCGTATGGTCGATGAAGGTTCTTTCCGCCAAGATTTGCTTTATCGTATCAATACAATTGAAATTCACATTCCTCCTCTTCGTGAACGCGGAAACGACATCATTCTTTTAGCCGAATATTTTCTGCAACGTTATGCACGCAAATATCAAAAGGAAATGCGCGGATTGACAAGAGAAGCAAAAAGCAAACTCATGAAATACAGTTGGCCGGGAAACGTGAGAGAACTTCAACACGTAATCGAAAGAGCCGTTATTCTAGGCGGCGGTCCAATGCTGCATTCTGAAGATTTTCCTTTGCGTGCCAATCCTCCAAGACAGAATAAAGAAGAAAACACATTGAACTTGGAAGAATTGGAACGACAAGCAGTTGAACGAGCCATGCGTTTAAGTGAAGGGAACATAACTCGAGCTGCCGAATATTTGGGAATCACACGTTTTGCTCTATATCGTAAACTTGAAAAATTAGGCTTATGAAACGCTATTCTATTATAGTTGTCATCCATATTCTTGGAATCGCATTGTTTTCAGTGGCTATTTATCTGCTGATTTCAGCGGGACTATGGTTCAGCACAATTATAGCTTTTTTCATTCTTGTTGCCATTTGCATCCACCTTTATCGTCTGCAAATGGTTCAAATCAGATTAGTTCAGCATCTGACCGAAAGTCTTCGTTACGACGACATGATGCTTTCTTTCCGCACATCCTATCGCAATCGTCCGATGAATGAAATGATAAGCGAGATGTCAGACGCGATGAAAGATTTCCGTGCAAGGACTTTAGAACGTAATGAAATGGATGCTTGGCAAAAGCTGATTCGTGTTCTGACGCATGAAATCATGAATTCCATTACTCCAATAATTTCGCTTTCCGAAACATTAAGCGAGCGTGAAGTGGATGCAAAGAACTATCCTGTCATGCGACAAGGCATGGAAACGATACATCGGCGCAGCAAGGGTTTATTGAATTTTGTCGAAAACTACAGAAAACTGTCCCGCCTTCCTGAACCAAATCGACATCCTGAATCTGTAAAAGAATTGTTAGTGGATTTGCAAAAACTCTTCCCCGAAGATTACATCCATATCGAAATACCTATAGCCGATAAAACTATTCAGATTGACCGTATTCAAATAGAGCAGGTTTTAATCAATCTGATTAAAAACGCGCAAGAAGCATGCTGCAAGAAGGGAAATCCGAAAATTGAAGTCAGGATGAATTCTCTCTCATATAGACAATGTCAAATCATTGTCAATGATAATGGCGAAGGAATGCTTCCTGAAGTGATGGATAAAATATTCGTTCCTTTCTTCACGACGAAATCTAACGGTTCGGGCATCGGATTAAGTCTTTGCAAACAAATTATGAATCGGCACGGTGGAAGCATTTCCGCAACTTCTAATATCGGTCAAGGGAGCTCTTTCATCTTGCACTTTTGACTGAAAACTCTGGAAAAGCAAAAAAGGAAGTTCGACAATGTCGAACTTCCTTTTTTTAATTTAATGGATTACAAATAATCAATAAGTAACGATTGGTTGCAGCTCTTTAGCTTGAGCAATCATCGCTTCAATCTCCTTCTCAGCCGGTACACGTCCGCAAAGATGTTTTTCATCGTTTACGGTTACCAACTTCGGATACAGATTTGCGGCTACACGATTACGGAACTCTTTAACTGTGTCAACACCTGCAGCTTCGAGCAATTCAGCAAATTGTCCGGCAATGCCTTTAATTCTGAAAAGATCAGCATGGTTTGTCCACGTCAAAATAAGTTTCTCACTAATGCCGGTTTTTTCGGCAAGTTTGTCACGTCCTGAACGGCTGGCGCATTCCTTCAACAAATCGTCTGTGGTTTTAATTCCAACAGCAATCAGTTTTTCAGCATAAACAGCACCAATACCTTCGATTTCTTCGATTTTGTAACTCATAATGTATTGTGTTAATGGTACTACTCCATATTAAGAGTAAACCTCTTGAAAGCAACGACTGTCAAAGTCTTGCTTTGCTGATGCAAGTATTGTTCGATATTGAGTTTTGCATCACGAACAAATTCCTGCTGAAGAAGCGTATTCTCTTTGTAGTATTTCTGAAGTCCACCTTGAGCGATGCGATCAAGCAAATTCTCAGGTTTACCTGCTTCGCGAGCTTTATCGCGAGCGATTTCAAGTTCTTCATCAATAATATGTTGAGGAACATCTTCCGGACGAACAGAAACAGGGTTCATAGCTGCTACTTGCATAGCCACTTCATGAGCCGGATGGAAATCAACTACCTCATTGTATGCAACGACTGTAGCCAATTTGTTTCCCGGATGAATATAAGCAGTTGTATAAGCGCCAGTGACGAAATCATAATAACCGGCTTCCATCTTTTCGCCTGTTACACCGCTACGGTCAGTAATATGATCCTGAACTGTACGGCCATCAGCCAATTTAGATGCAAGCAAAGCCTCTAAGTTAGCAGGTTTTTCAGCCATAGCCAAAGCCATGATATCTTTTGTCAAAGCAATGAAATCTTCATTCTTAGCAACGAAATCAGTTTCGCATTTGAGAGCAAACACTGCACCAAAACCATCTTTAGCTTCTGCCAAAACGCAACCCTCAGATGCATCGCGATCCGAACGTTTAGCTGCAATCGCCTTACCTTTTTTGCGGATGATTTCCATCGCTTTCTCAAAATCGTTGTCTGCTTCTGTAAGAGCTGCCTTGCAATCCATCAAGCCAGCTCCGCTCATCTTGCGAAGATGAGCAATATCTGCCATTGTTACTGCCATAACTTATTCCTCAGTTTTAGTATTATTATCTTCTGTTTCTACGCTGTCTTCTTTAGCGACAACTTCTGTCTCCTCAGCAGCTTCTGCTTCGTCAGCATTTCTTCTGTGTTCTTTGCGTACAGCTGATTTTGCTCTTCGGTCACGACGAGGAGCTGCAGATTCGTCTTCAGCAGCGTTCTCATCGGCATTGTCAATCTTCTCAGCCTGACGCTCGTCAAGACCTTCTTTTACAGCTTGACAAACAGCAGCAGTAATCACTTCTATAGATTTTGTAGCATCATCATTTGCCGGGATAACGAAATCAATATCATTAGGATCAGAATTCGTATCGACCATACCGAATACAGGAATACCCAAACGTTTAGCTTCGCGAACTGCGATATGCTCTTTCATTACATCCACTACAAACAGAGCAGAAGGCAGACGGTTAAGGTCTGCGATTGAGCCTAAGTTCTTTTCAAGTTTAGCGCGCTGACGGGTAATCTGCAGTTTTTCACGCTTAGAAAGGTTATCGAATGTACCATCCTTGCTCATCTTGTCAATTGTTGTCATCTTCTTGACAGCTTTACGGATTGTTGGGAAGTTGGTGAGCATTCCGCCCGGCCAACGTTCGATAACGTAAGGCATGCCAACTGAAGTTGCCAAATCGGCAATAACTTGCTTGGCTTGTTTTTTAGTTGCAACGAAAAGCACTTTTTTACCCTCTTTTACAAGATTCTTCATTGCCTCCGCTGCTTCGTCTACTTTAGCGACTGTTTTATATAAATCAATGATATGGATACCATTGCGCTCCATAAAAATGTAGGGAGCCATTGCCGGATTCCACTTTCTTTTGAGGTGTCCAAAGTGTACACCAGCTTCTAATAATTGATCAAAATTTACTCTTGACATTTTTTCTTTGTTTAATCGTTTACTTTCTTTTGTTTAAACCAATCATCAGGTAGATCGCCGGCATTTCCTCATGCAAACGGAATCCTGATAATTTAGATACTAAACGCACTGTAACCTTTTCGAATAATCCAGATTAACGTTTACTGAACTGGAATCTTCTACGGGCTTTAGGACGTCCTGGTTTTTTACGTTCAACTTCACGTGGGTCACGTGTCATGAAACCTTCTGAGCGGAGAGCTGATTTATCTTCCGGATTAATTTTAACCAGAGCACGGGCGATTGCCAAACGTGCAGCTTCCGACTGTCCTTTAAATCCGCCTCCGAGGAGGTTGATCTGAATATCATACTGTCCTTCTACGTTCAGTTTGCTTAATGGTTGTTTAACAACAAACTGAAGTAAAGGTGATGGGAAATAAGCAGCCAATTCTTTGTCATTGATTTCGATTTTGCCTGTCCCCTCATTAACGAATACGCGAGCTACAGCAGCTTTGCGTCTTCCAATTGCATTTATTACTTCCATCTGCTTTATTTAAGAGTATTAATATCGATTGACTTAGGTTGCTGCGCCTGTTGATTATGTTCCGGGCCATCGTAAATATACAGATTGTTTATCAACTGTGCGCCTAAACGATTCTTTGGCAACATACCTTTTACTACTTTTCTGAACAGATGCTCACTGCCTTTCTTCTGCAGATCAGCCGGTGTATAGGCAACTTGTCCACCTGGATAACCAGAGTATCTCAAATAAATGCGGTCGTTCCATTTCTTCCCCGTGAGAACGACTTTGTCTGCATTGATAACTATGACGTTATCACCACAATCAACATGAGGAGTAAAGCTTGGTTTGTATTTGCCACGCAAAAGTTTTGCAACTTTTGTTCCCAGACGACCTAAAGTCTGTCCGTCAGCATCTACAACGACCCATTCTTTCTTAGCTGTTGCTTTGTTCGCAGAAACGGTCTTGTAACTTAAAGTATCCACTTCTTTTAAAATAATTAATTAATAAAACACTAAAAAACAAGATCCCAACTCCTATCCTCTTGCTGCAACGGACACTGTTTATGCGCAGCAATTCTTTAGGAATTAAAGTCTTAGTACATTTTTCCTAATATTCGGGTGGCAAAGGTACAACTTTTCAATGAATTGCAAAACTTTTATTGCGCTTTTTTTATTGCATTAACGAAACACATATCCAAGTGAGAAAGTAGCATTGTTCTGATAAAGAGGTGACTGATTGCTGTGTTTGCCAGGAAGGCGGTCAATCGTACCGAAAGTTCCGATAATCGAGAAAAAGCAATTCTTATATTCGACTATCAAACCTGCGTCAATACCTAAATCAAAAGGACGCAAATCTTTCCCATCCTTATTGCCAAAAGAGATGTCCTCATGCTGATTCTGAGTCTTTATTTTTCCAAAGAGAGGGACATCGGCAACAGGACCAGTCAGAAAACTGAGCTTCACATCATAGACCGGAAAAGTAAAAGACAGATTAACAGGAATCTGAAGCGAATAAACGCTACAGTCACTATATGTGTTGCGAACTCCATCAACTTCATAATCCGACAGGAAAGAACCTCCTTGTTTTACAAAAGCAACCTCCGGCCTTAACGACAGACGTTTATAAAGATGTATTTCAGCCAAACCTGCAACGCTGTATCCGAATTTGGAACCGACATGATAAACACCTTCAGTTTTTTGGACCATCGAAGAGTATGCCTCGCCTTCTCGTACACCAAAGACAACTTGAGCTGTCAATGACCAACTCGACAGCAAAAGCAGCAGAAAAATCGGTATAAGTTTTTTCATTTTTTTGTTTCTTTCTGTATTCCTGTACAAAGGTATGAAAATTTAAAGACTTCATCATTTTTTTCACCCAAATTGAAAATATAGACGTATCTTTATACCCGAAAAAGAGAGATAATAAATGATACCTTTTGTTCACCTGCACGTACACACACAATACTCACTCCTTGACGGACAAGCGTCTATCGATTCGCTGATTAAGAAAGCCAATAAAGACGGCATGCATGCCATTGCTGTCACTGATCACGGCAACATGTTCGGCATTAAGGAATTCTTCAATAAAGTCACCCGATTTAATGATTCCCACAAAGACGTGGTGAAAAAATTAGAGAATGAAAAGAAAGAACTTTCTGAAAAAAGTGAGTTGAGTGATGAAGAAAGGACTCGCCTTGATAGACTCGATGAAAAGATTGTCAATGAGAAGAATCAATTGTTCAAACCTATCATCGGGTGTGAATGCTATTGTGCTCGAAAAGGACGGCTCAAACGAGGCGATCATGAAGACCTCAACGGCTGGCACCTGATTGTTTTGGCAAAGAATCTGACTGGTTACAAGAACCTGATTAAGATGGTTTCCCTTTCCTGGACTGAAGGTTTTTACGGGAAACCGCGTATCGATAAGGAATTGTTAGAGGAATATCACGAAGGGCTGATTGTCAGTTCTGCATGTCTTGCCGGAGAAGTTCCACAGAACATCATGAAAGGCGATATCGCAAAAGCAGAAGAATCAGTTCTCTGGTTCAAAAATCTTTTTGGTGAAGATTATTATCTGGAAATGCAGCGCCACAAGACAACCGACCCGACGGCTGATCTTACTACTTATGAGAAACAGATGGAAGTCAATAAAGTCTTGATTGAATTAGCAAAGAAGCACAAAGTCAAGCTCATTGCTACCAATGATGTTCACTTCGTCAATGAAGAAGATGCCGAAGCTCACGACAGGCTTATCTGTTTAAGTACCGGAAAAGATTTGGATGATCCGAACCGCTTACGCTACACAAAGCAAGAATGGATGAAAACAACAGCCGAAATGAACGAGATTTTCGCCGACATTCCGGAAGCGTTGAGCAATACCCTTGAGATTGCAGACAAAGTTGATTTTTATTCTATCGACCACGGACCAATCATGCCGACATTTGCCATTCCTAAAGATTTCGGCACAGAAGAAGAATATCGCAAGAAATTCACCGAACAAGATTTATACGACGAATTCACTCGTGACGAACATGGAAAAGTTGTCCTCAGCGAAGAAGAAGGAAAAGCTAAAATCAAGAAACTTGGCGGCTACGACAAACTATATAGAATCAAGCTTGAAGCAGATTATCTGAAGAAACTTACTTACGACGGAGCAAAGAAGTGTTATGGCGATCCTTTAAATGATGAAACGAAGGAACGCATAGAATTCGAATTGCACGTCATGAAAACAATGGGTTTTCCGGGCTACTTCCTGATCGTACAAGATTTTATTTCCGCAGCGCGCAACAAACTGAATGTCTCAGTTGGTCCAGGGCGTGGTTCTGCAGCCGGTTCTGCGGTTGCTTTCTGTCTTGGAATCACACAAATAGACCCGATTAAATACGATTTGCTTTTCGAAAGATTCCTCAATCCCGATCGAATCTCTTTGCCAGATATTGATACAGACTTCGATGACGATGGACGTGGAGATGTTCTGCAATGGGTTACAGACAAATATGGAGCCGACAAAGTTGCACATATTATTACATACGGAACAATGGCTGCAAAAGGAGCCATTCGCGACGTTGCTCGCGTAGAGAAACTTCCGCTTGCTGAAGCCAACAGACTGGCAAAATTAGTTCCGGATAAATTAGGCGATTTAAAAAAGTTCACTTTAGCGGATGTCGTCGAACGTGTTCCTGAATTCCAAGAAGCTGCGAACAGCAATGACCAATTTGAACGCGATACAATAAAATATGCCCAAATGCTGGAAGGCAATGTCCGGAATACAGGCGTTCACGCTTGTGGCGTCATCATTGGCGCTCAACCGATTTCCGACGTTGTTCCGGTCAGTACAGCTAAAGATAAAGATACTGGACAGGAATTGCTCTGCACTCAATATGAAGGTTCTGTCATCGAGGAGACAGGACTGATTAAAATGGACTTTCTTGGACTGAAAACACTCTCTATTATCAAAGAAGCTCTGGAGAATATCCGTAGCACGACAGGAGAAATCGTCGATATCGATCACATCAGTCTTGATGACCCAGCAACTTATGCCCTTTATTGCAGCGGCAACACAACCGGCACTTTCCAATTCGAGTCAGCCGGAATGCAGAAGCATTTACGCGCACTTCAACCTTCAACATTCGAAGATTTAATTGCCATGAATGCTCTTTATCGTCCGGGACCAATGGATTATATTCCATCTTTTATCGACCGTAAACACGGAAAAGAAGAAATCAAATACGACATTCCTGTAATGGAAAGGTATTTGAAAGACACTTACGGAATCACGGTTTATCAAGAGCAGGTCATGCTTCTGTCGAGGCTTTTAGCCAATTTTACCAGAGGTGAAAGCGATACGCTTCGAAAAGCCATGGGAAAGAAGCAGATTGAAAAGATGAATCATCTGAAAACTAAATTTCTCGAAGGCGGTAAAGCAAATGGGCACGACGAACAAACACTACTGAAAATCTGGGGCGATTGGGAGAAGTTCGCTTCTTATGCATTCAATAAAAGCCATGCGACCTGCTATTCATGGGTCGCATATCAAACTGCTTATTTGAAAGCTCATTATCCTTCTGAATTCATGGCTGCTGTGTTAAGCAGAAGTTTAAATGAAATAACGACCATCACCAAATATATGGACGAATGTAAGGCTATGGGTATTAAGGTGCTCGGACCTGACATTAACGAATCGGTGGTTAAATTCGGTGTCGACAAAAACAAGAACATCCGTTTTGGTCTCGCAGCAGTCAAAGGCGTAGGTGAAGTACCTTCCAATCATATTATTGACGAGCGTAAAAAGAATGGTCCGTTCAAAGACATCTACGATTTTGTTGAACGAATCAATCTGTTTACCTGCAATAAAAAAAGCATTGAAGCACTTGCTTATGCAGGAGCTTTTGATAATCTTGGCATCAAACGTGAAGAGTTTTTCACTCCTTGCGGTAGCGATGAACTCTTCTCAGGAATGCTTATGCGCTATGGCGCCAAATTTAAGGAAGACAAAGAATCAGCATCTCTATCGCTTTTCGGAGGGAACGATATTGTAATCCTTCGTCCCAAGATACCGAAATGCGAGCCTTGGAGCGACTTGGAAAGGCTGAATAAAGAGAAAGAGATGATTGGGATGTATCTTTCCGCTCATCCGCTCGATGAATACAGAATCATTCTCGATTACGTTTGCAACACAAGCGCAATCGAACTTGCAGATAAAGATGCTCTCAAAGGACGCAAAATTACACTTGGTGGAATAGTAACAGGTGTGCGAGAAAGCGTTACAAAGAAAGGAATGCCTTACGCAATCATGAAGATTGAAGACTTCAAAGGCAGCGGTGAAATACCTTTGTTCGGCAATGATTATGTAAACTTCAGTAAATTCTGCAAAATCGGAATGTATCTATATATTGAAGGAACTGTTCAACCAAGACAGTGGAAAGAGAACGAACTTGAATTTCATATTAATTCGATGAGTCAACTGCAAAGCCTCAAAGACAATCTTATCGAGAAGCTCTCTATCACGGTTCCGGCTAGCGAACTTGACGAACAGACTTTATCTGATTTAGTCAGCGTAATCAAAGACAATCCTGGAAAAAGTTCACTCTTCTTTCACATTACTGACGGATTAAACAAAGTGTCTGTCAATCTGATTTCGAAAAGTGTCAACGTTGACGTAAACGACAAACTCGTCAATTTCCTTAAAGAAAACACAAGTATAAATTTTACAATCAATTAATTTAATCATAATAGAATATGGCAGTAGAAGTAACAGACAGCAATTACTCAGAGCTATTGAATGCGGGTTTGCCCGTTGTTTTGGATTTTTGGGCAGAATGGTGCGGACCATGCCGAATGGTAAGTCCAATCATTGACAAATTAGCCGAAGAATATGCAGGCCGCGTGACAATAGGGAAAGTTAATGTAGATGAGAACAATGACATCGTTTCGGAATTCGGTATCCGCAACATTCCGACAGTTCTTTTCTTCAACAATGGCAAGCAGGTCGACAAACAAGTCGGAGCAGCTCCTGAAAATGTTTTTGTCAAAAAAATCGAAGCGCTCCTCTAATCAGAGCTATTCATGAACAGAAAGAGCTTTCGTCCTATGGGCGAAAGCTCTTTCTGCGTTAATAAAACTGATATTTTTTTCTTGCCCAAAGATATGTCTGAACAATTCCTCGAAGCAACAGATAAAGGATGAAGGAAAGCCAAAGAGCATGATTACCCCAAATTGGGAAAAGTGAATAAAACAGAAGAAAGAAACAGATTGCTGCAATCATCGACGAGAACATCATATCACGCGTACGAGTAGCGCCGATGAAAATTCCATCCCAAAGAAAGGCGGCGAAACTACTCAGAGGGATAATCAAAATCCAGTAAAAATAATTCATTGACTCTTGAATCGTTTCAGTATCGTTGGTAAGCAGATTCAAGAAAGGTTTTCCGAAGAAGAGATAAACTGACGTGAACAGAATAGCTATCACAAATCCCCAACGGAAAATCATTTGGACCAATTCACGAAGTGAAGAGCTGTTTTGAGCACCGATAAATCGTCCCGAAAGTGCTTCTCCTGCATAAGCGAATCCATCCATAATATAAGAGAAGATTGTAAAAAATTGCATCAGCAAGGTATTAACTGCCAAAATCATATCCCCTTCGTGAGCTCCCATTGCAGTGAAAAAGCACATAACAGACACCAGAAAAAGCGTTCTAAAGAAAATGTTACTGTTTACTGAGAAGAAATGTTTCATCGCCTCTACATTGAAGACCTCTTTCCATAAGAACGAACGTTTGTGACGAAAATAAAATCTCAAATAGAGAAAGACAGCCATTGCCAAACCGCAATATTGAGCGGCAAGTGTTCCAAAAGCGACACCTTCCAGTTTCATCTTCAACGCATAAACAAGCGTAAGACTCACGGCAATGTTTATAATATTTTGTGCAATGGCAATCGCCATCGGAAATCGTGAATTCTGCATTCCGATAAACCAACCTATGAATCCGTAAAGTCCTAATACTGCCGGCGCGCCGAAGATGCAAATGCGAAAATAAATCGTCGCAAAGTGCTGAACTTCAGGCGAAGCATCAATAAAAGTAAAAGCCAATCGACAAATCGGACCTTGTAACGATACCAACAAGAGAGCCACTAGAATCGCTATCATTAACGAACGCATCAAGACTTGCGTTACTTCCGTAAAATCTCTTCGGCCAAGTGCTTGGGAAGTCATTCCGCTCGTTCCCATTCGAAAAAAGCCGAAAAGCCAATAAAGGATGTTGAAAAGCATTCCGCCAACAGCGATTGCTCCAATGTAAACAGCATTGCCAAGATGTCCGACAATAGCAACATCAACCAAACCCAACAAAGGAACAGTAATGTTGGAAATAATGGAGGGAACCGCTATCTGAAGAATCTTTCGGTTCACGACAACGAATGTATGATTGAAAACAGGTTTTTCCAATCGTCGGCAAGTGCTTTCATGTTCGGATATAGCAGACTTGCTCCTCTTCCAAGCAAAACATCATCTGGTAACGGTCCTGTGTTAACTGCAATCGTAAAAATATGAGCAGCAACTGCAGCTTGAACACCTAAAGGAGCATTCTCAATAACAACCGCTTGATTGGAAGAAATCTCAGCTTTTTTCAGACCTATCAGATAAGGCTCTGGATTAGGCTTCCCATTCTGAACGTCGAAAGCCGTGACCATTCGTTCGCGAGTAAAAAAGCCAGGGAAATTATTGTTTATTCTGTCAAGAAGTGTTTCCTGTCCGGAACCTGTGACAAGCACGATTTTAAATCCCGTTTGCTTGGCACACGTCAACACATCAAGTGCTCCTGGCATTACTTCGCCCGTGCTATATAAGGAAAAGAGTTGTGTTTTCTCGTGATAGATTTCTCTGATTTCCTCGTCAGTCGCATCTCGATGAAAAGTTCTTCTAAACAGTTCACTGATTGTATCATGACCTGTTTGACCTTCAAACATATAAAACTCTTCAGGGCGAACATCAAAATGGTATTTCTCAGCAACTGCTTTCCAAGAACGGACATGAAAAGGCATTGAATTATAAAGCACACCGTCCATATCGAACAGTGCCGCTTTGGGTTCAAAAGAAGTCGCTCCTTCACGCTTCAGATAACGTTCGACGGCTTCTTGAACTTTTCGTTTCTCCATCAGATAAATTCCTTTTCTGTGATGATATGATTCATACGGACATCTGTTTCCCCGGCTGGAACAGAATCGAAAAGCTGAAAACCATAGCAGATTCCGTATTTGGGAACTGACATATCGACAAGCAAACGGTCGTAAAAACCTTTTCCTCGTCCCATTCGATTCAGATTGCGGTCGAACGCAATTCCCGGAACAATAATAATATCAGGCTTTGAATCTTCATCTCCTTCGTTATTGATTGGTTCTGAAATGCCGAAAGCTCCGACATGAAGCATATCTATTCCCTTATATGCCACAAGCTTCAAGTTATTGTCAGGTTCTACAACCGGCAACAGGATTTTCTTCGTTGCATACCATTTGCGAATGAATGTTTCCGTTTGAACTTCGTCAGGTAAAGAATAATACAACGCTACACAACGAGCATTGATGAAATCCGGCAGCTTTTCTAAACAGGAAAAGATTTGTTGGGAAAACGCCATGCGCTCTTGCAAAGAAAGAGACTTCTTCATTGCAAAAATCTCTTTGCGTAAGCACTGTTTTTTTTCTCTCAAATCAATCTCTTCCATCAATCTTAATGTCTAATTGGTGACAAATTCTTGCTTGCAATCAGCTTTACAGCCTTTTGCAATGTAACATCGTCACTTAGATAAACCGGATAAAAACCTGCATTATCAAAGAAGTTACGTACAATATAAGCCCAAATTTGTTTCTCGATAAGTTGAGCCGACACATTTATCAGCATCGGACGCTTCGGAATTCCCTTGGTTGCGGCGAAGTTGGTGAAATCGTTCAACAATGGTTGACGCTTGAGATAAGAAAACATCTCTTGATAAGTCTTGAATGAAGCCAATTTGTCGTGATTATGCTCTGAATACTCCAATGCATAGAGCGAAACCATTCCTGAATTGACGACATTGGTAAAATAGGATGTAACACCGATTGTATCGCGAGGGATGAAAACATCAGGCATAATTCCGCCGCCACCGTAAACAATTCGGCCATTTTTGGTTTTATATTTTTCGACATTATCCTGATGGATGCTGTCAGCAGAATCGAATTCGCCGTGCATGAACCGATTGTATATGTCTTGTTCATAATCTTCTTCGTCGCCCAACGAATAAGGTTTCTGAATGCAACGTCCTGAAGGCGTGTAATAACGAGCAATAGTCAATCGAATCTCCGAACCGTCGTTCAAGTCGATTGCACTTTGGACAAGACCTTTACCAAAAGTACGGCGACCGATAATCAAACCTCGATCGTTGTCTTGAATAGCACCGGAGAAAATCTCACTAGCAGAAGCCGACAATTCGTCTGTCAGTACAACAACCGGTGAATTGATGCAAGTTCCTGTCCCATTGGTATAGATATCTTTTCTAGGAAACGCCTTGCCTTTCAGATATACAATCAGCTGACCATTCGGAAGGAACTCATTCACCATGTTTGCAGCTGCTTCCAAATAACCTCCCGTGTTTCCACGAAGGTCGATGATAAACGAATTGCAACCTTGAGCCTTGAGCTGAGCAATTGAAGTAATGAATTCTTTATAGGTCGTTTGTCCGAATGTGTTCACCTTGATAAATCCAATTCCAGGACTTACAGCATAAGCGACATCAATTGAACTTACAGGAACGTCTCCGCGCTTAACATTAAAATAGCGCAATTTCGATTCATGTCCGCGCAGAACACCGAGTTTGACCATGCTGTCTTTAGCTCCGCGAAGTGTCTTCATAATCAGAGCTTGGCTCGATTTATTGCCCGAATAAGTCTCGTTGTTAATGGTAATAATCCTATCGAATGGAAGCAATCCCGCCTTCTCGGAAGGACCGCCTTTGATGACACTGATAACCATAATCGTATCAGTCTGCATATTGAATGAAATTCCGATTCCGCTGAAAGAACCTTGCAGTTCTTCTTTAACATCGTCTACGCTGGAGGCGGGAATATAAACTGAATGCGGATCAAGCTCACTGAAGATTTTTGGAATTGCTTCCTCTACAAGCTGCTGCATGTTTACTGTATCCACATATTGTTCGTCGATAAGGTCAAGAATTGCATTGATCTTATTGCCACTTGTGTACATTCTATGTCTACCTTGCGTGATAGAAAGATAATGATTTCCAATAAATATACCGAGTGCAATGCTGGCTGCAATAATAACCGGAAGCCAGATACTCAGTCTTTTATTCTTATCCATATATTTGTGTTATTTATCAATCTCTATATAACAGACTTCAATTCCCGCACGTTCGAGTAAACGGAGACCGTCGTCGAGTCTGTATTTTTTTGAATAAACGAGCCGTTTGATTCCCGCCTGGATGATTAATTTGGCGCATTCCATACAAGGCGAATCTGTGACATAAATTGTTGCACCGCAACTACTGTTAGATGATGCGGCAACTTTTGTTATTGCATTAGCCTCAGCATGTAAAACATACGGCTTTGTCACGCCGTCTTCGTCTTCACAGATATTCTCAAAACCCGATGGTGTGCCATTGTAGCCATCAGAAATGATCATTTTATCTTTTACCAGCAGAGCTCCAACTTGACGGCGTTTGCAATAGGAATTTTCAGCCCAAACAGCCGCCATCCGAAGATAACGCCTATCCAATTCTGTTTGCTTATCGTTTATTTCTCCCAAAGTTTTTTCTTCGTTTAATATTGAAAATTCGTCATTTTCGGCTGCAAAATTAGATATAATTTCTATTGCAGTATACGTATTTTCTTGATGTTTTTTTCATAAAAAAAATTTTTGTCGCAAAGCTGTATTTATTTGCTTGCTATTAGGCCGCGAATGACGCTTGAAGTAAATCCTGAAAGCTCCATCTGATTCAGTCCTTTAATCGTGATTCCACCAGGAGTTGTCACTTTATCAATTTCATATTCAGGATTGCTTCCGTTATTTATCAGCAAGTCGACAGCACCTTTCACCGTATGAACAACAATCTCTTGCGCTTCCTTCGGATAAAAGCCGAGCTGAACGCCACCTTCAATCGATGCGCGAATATAACGCAAAGCAAATGCAATGCCGCTTGAAGCCAAAGCAGTCCCAGCAACCATCAATCTTTCTTCGACCAACATCGAGCAGCCCAATTCGTTGAATATCTTTAAAACAAGTTCTGTCTGCTCCGTCGTTGCATTGCAAGCGGAAATAAAAGTCATGCTGCTTCTAACTTCAATTGCCGTATTGGGGATTATACGGAAAAGTGTCAATTTAGAAGGGTCTTCGTGAGGAATGGTTTCTATACCGAAATAATTATAGAGCATTTCGAAAGACACTCCAGCAGCGACAGATACGATAATCTGTTTTGTGTAGTTGATTGAACCGCGAATCTGTTCGACAAGTTTCTCGACTCGCCAAGGTTTGACGCAAATGGCAATAATATCTGCGTTCTTTATGGCTTCAATGTTGTCGAGCGTAACGTTGAATTCAGCATTGCAAGCTTTCATTTTGTCAAGAGTCTGAGTAGAAAGCGCTGTACAAGTAATGTCTGAAGCTTTAAAAACTGAACCTTTAGCAAGGCCGCGGGCAATTGCACCGCCAATATTTCCGGAACCGATAATAGTAATGTTCATCTTTGATAAATTGTTTTCAATTGACGGCACAAAATTAGACATAAATCACAATAATCTGCTAATAATTCGTCAATTTGTCACAGGAATACAACTTTATCTTAATATCCGAAAGGTGCAAGAACAGGTATGCAATATTTTTTGAATATGATTCATTTGTCGCTTGGAGGAAAAATTTGTGAAATCTATAATCTTCATGCGGAGGAAGTAGGTTGACATCAAGTCTAAGTGCTTTTCCCGGTTGAAGAACGGACATTTTACTCTTCAAATGCGTAATCCGCACATGAAGATTGGACTTTTGAACCTTCAGAGATGATTCCGACGCATGAGGATTGGTGATTTGAAGCAATGGAAATAGTTCTCGCAAGTTGACGAATGGAGATTTGACGCAGCAGAAATGCTTCCGTCGCATGCAGATTTCATTTTTATGCATCGGACCTATAATCTTCATGCGGGGAAAGCACTTCAACCTCAAATCAACCTATATTCCCCGCATTACAAATATAAATAGGAGTTGAAAAGCTATTCCGTCATGAATCGGAAGTTATAAGCTGAGTACGACCACGTTTTTGCGCCTTTTGGAATGATAACTTTTCCTTGTTTCTTGCCTTTCTTATTTGTCACTTGCAGTTGAATGCGAGTGTACGCGCCATTTTCATAATCATAGCTGTCGCCATCATCGTCATATAGAGAATAAGAAGACGGTTTTTCGCCATAGAAACGCACTTCCAAAGGCTGCTTTGCCGTCGGTATTTTATTGGTTGACAGAGCAAGCGGAACGATTCCGCCATCGCGAACGAAAACAGGAATTGTATTCAAGCCGGGAGCAACGGTAATCACTTCTTCTTCGCCCACAAATTTGCCCGTATAAAAATCGTACCATTTACCTTTCGGAAGCACAACTTTTCGAGCCGAATCACCGGCGAATAACGGAGCGACCAGAAGATCGCGGCCAACCATAAATTGGTCCTTCATTTCATGCTTCTTTGCCATTGCATACGGATTGTCAGTCGCATCCAATTTGCCTGATTCAACTGTCGTCTGATTCACAAATCCGTCCTCCAAACTCATTGCACGGAATGGCGGAATACCTTCGAAAGCATAGTCGGCAAATGCGGTATATAAATAAGGAATCAGGCGCATACGGAGATGCATGATGTCGGAAATCTGCTCATTCACCTCCTTGAACGACCAAGGCTGAGTTCCGTCGGCCCAAGCATTGACCATCGCAACAGGCGAAAAACAAACGGTCTGCATACGTCGAAGCCACTCTTCAGCAGTCTTCGACGAACGAACTTCGGGTGTCCACAAAACACCAATGAACGAACTGTTGATAAGCGCCGTGATAAAGTCGTGATGATCGTAATAGTCGTTGTAAAGCACGAACGGGAAAGACGAAGTCCCGACATTGCCTGCACGCACCAAGCCATAAGTCCGATGATTAGTTGCACGATACATCTCGTAAGTGTTTTGCTGCATCAGCGAACCGTAAACCTGTCGAATCTGCTCTGCCGAATGTCCGGAAGGGAACGTTGCAACATCTGGCCAAAGCCAAGAATCGTAGCCGTCATTTTCATCCAATTTGATGCCGCTGACTCCAACATTTACCAAGTTAGTGGTAAGATGCTTCTTCACAATAGCTTGAACTGTATCCATCGAGTAATCGGGAACAATACCGCACCAAACAGTATGAGAAGCGGAAAACGGTTCGAGCGAATTATACAGTTGCGATTTAGGAGCGATATATGGATTCATCCAAACGTTCACCTTGACTTGACGTTCACTTAAATCGCGGACGAACTGCGAAGGATTCGGGAAACGGGTTTTGTCCCATTCGTATGTACAAGGATAAGAAGAACTTTGCCAACCAGGCTCAAGTCCGATGACCGAAAGCGGGCAATCATGTTTTTCAAACTCAGCGACTTCATTTTCAACTTCGTCACTAGACAGACGCATCCCAACGCGTTGCCAAAAACCAAGTCCCCATTTCGGAGGTAAAGTTCCACCGCCGTTCATCAGATTGAACCGACGCACGACATCGAGCATATTCTTACCGGCAAAGAGCGTGATTTCAACTCCTTCTGCTGGAACAAGGAACTCCAGATTGTCGGAATAAGGCTGTGCTTCCCATTTCGGGTCTGTATTTCTGTCACGAACAACCGGAGGGTTTTTGCTATCCTTACGAACGCTTGTCCCGACCCAACAATCGATATATCGAGCAGAATTAATCAGTGCGCCATAACCTTTCGACGAAACGAAGAACGGCTCCGGAGCATGATTCCTTCCATTATCTTTTCCTGCATAATGGTCCATGTGAAGACGTAAAACCGAACCTCGCATATCGACTTTTTTGAAGTTTAATCCTAGACCGTAAATATGCTCTCCTTTGTCCAGCGGGAAACGGATATAAGTCTTGCCGTCTATCATTCGAAAGGAGATTTCACCCGTTTGGAAAGGAAGCTCAGCAGCGTCCATGTGATTGATTGTCTCAATTCGAGGCGTAATATGCAAAGCAGTCGTGAGATTAAATGGCTCCGGTTTACCAACCGAAGCTTTCCAAACGCCGGAAGCCACTTCTGTCCATTGAACGTTATTTATTGGCGCTGTTGATTGCGCATCAATATTTTGGAAACTCGCCAGACTAACACAAAGCAATCCGACTGCTATTTTAATTATCCTTGTTTGCATACGTTTTATGTTTTCCGCACAATTGAATTTGTACAAAGATACAAAATAACGAATGGATACCCAAATCCGACGCGGGGAAAAGTCACATAAAGACACAATGAAAAAAATCTTCAGGCATTGGTACATTTGTATCTTCTTACTATCTTTGTTTCAAAGAAATCGACTAGTATATGACTCTAACATTCCGTTTCACGACATTTGCACTTCTAGCTGCATCAGTTCCTGTGTTTTCACAAGCAGCAAAGCCAAAGGCAGCCAGACCCAACGTCATCTATATTTATGCCGACGACCTTGGTAAAGGAATGCTTTCAGCTTACGGACAAAGGCATTTCTCAACGCCGAATATCGACTCACTCATTCATCACGGCGTTTCGTTTGCTAATGCTTACGGCTGCATGCTTTCCGCTCCAGCAAGAGCATCTCTTCTGACAGGTTATCACGATTGTCACACAGATAAATGGAGAATCAGCAGCGGTAGCCAATACATTGTCAATTCGCCCGAAGAAATAGCAACTGTTGAGCACAGATTAGATTCGGCTGACATTACACTTCCATCCGGTGATTATTATCTTCCTCAAGTCTTTAAGCAAGCAGGTTACACAACTGCTCAAATAGGGAAACTTGAATGGGGCTTTGCTGCTACAAGAGAGCAGATGAAAGCTCACGGCTGGGATTATTATTACGGTTATCTCGACCATGTCCGTTGTCACGGATATTATCCGCCTTGGCTTTTCGACAACGGAAGAATTGACACAATAGTCGGAAACACGTTGCCGAACTGCGGCAAATCGATTGAAAACGAAACTGAGGAAACTTATCGTGAAAGATGGGACCGAAACGGGAAGTCTGTCTATTCGCAAGATATCTTTGTAAAGAAAATCATCCAATTCATCGATGAACATCAAAACAAGCCTTTCTTCCTCTATCATCCTTCGCAACTTCCTCATGGACCTGTATCAGTGCCGGCAATCGATCCGGAACTAGCAAACAATCCGAATCTCACATCGCTGGAGAAAGAATATGCCACAATGGTAAAGATTCTCGACAATACGGTCGGCGCAATCACTGCAGAACTGCGCAGATTGGGAATGGAAGAAAACACAATCGTTATATTTGCTGCCGACAACGGCCATGAGATTTATTATTCACAAAAAGGAAGATGCGAGAAACCTTATAAGGATTTCGAAACCGGTCAGCTTTTCGACGACTACAACGATAAATTCTATAGCGAAAAAGGCGGCGACAGATTCAATGGCAATGCCGGAATGGCCGGACTTAAGCGCAGCAATCTCGAAGGCGGCGTTCATATTCCACTGGCTTTTTACTGGAAGAATCATCTTTCCAGCGGGAAAGTTGTCGAAGATATCGTTTCGAATTATGACTTTTTGCCGACAATGGCAGAAATGCTGAATGTCCGTCTTTCGACAAAAAAAGATGGACGTTCGTTCTTGAAACTATTTTCAGGTAAAGCCCATGAAGAAACATCGCGTTACATCGTCTTCGGTTCAAATTACGGTCCGGCGATTGTCACCAACGACGGATGGAAACTCCGTTATTATCAAGCAGAAAAGACGTTTGAGCTTTATAATGTGCGTAAAGATTATCGCGAAGAACACAACCTCATCAATCAATATCCTAAAAAAGCAGAGCAACTAAAAGCTATTCTTCTTCGCGAATGTGGCGGCGATTTGAGCAACGGAATAAATAAAGCCGGATAAAAAGAAATGATGTTAAAGATTTAATTTATATTTGCGACATGAATGTATTACTAAAAGATTAAATAAAATTTGAAATGAAAAGAATTATTATCTCAAGCCTGCTTCTTGTTTTTGCTATGAGTACAGCATTCGCTCAAGAAAACAAGGAAGAAAAGAAAGCCGATGAAGGCTTCGTTTTCACAACAGTTAAGGAGCTAAAAATCACTCCTGTTAAGAATCAGAACAGCACAGGAACTTGCTGGTGCTTCTCCGGCATGGGTTTCTTGGAATCAGAACTTCTCAGAACTGGCAAAGGCGAATTCGATTTGTCAGAAATGTTTATTGTAAGCAAGAATTACAAAGATAAAGCCGAAAAATACGTTCGTATGCACGGTAAGAATAATTTTGGACAAGGCGGCGCTTTCTCTGATGTAATCTGCGCATGGAGAGACTATGGAATTGTTCCTGAATCAGCTATGACAGGTTTGCTTAATGGTGAGACAAAGTATAATCACAGTGAAATGGAAGCGTTGTGTACTTCTTATCTTAACACTGTTATTCAGAATAAAGGAGGCAAACTTTCTCCATCTTGGAAGAAAGGTTACGATGGCATCGTTGACGCTTATCTTGGAGAAGCTCCTGAGACTTTCACATACAACGGCAAGCAATATACTCCAAAAAGCTTCGCTCAAGAGTTAGGCTTAAACATGGACGATTATGTTTCCCTGACTTCTTATACACATCATCCTTTCTATCAAACTTTCCCACTTGAAATCGAGGACAACTGGCGTTGGTCATCAACCTACAATGTTCCTCTGAACGAGTTCATGGAAGTTTTCGATTATGCAATCAACAATGGTTACACAATCGCTTGGGGTTCAGATGTAAGCGAGTCGGGTTTTACACGTAATGGTGTTGCTATTATGCCTGACATGGATGCAATCAAGAAAATGCAACAACCAGGAACAGACGAAGCAAAATGGACTGGAACAAATCCTCGTATGTTGATGAGACCTGAATTCAATAAACCAGTTCCTGAAATTACTCCAACTCAAGAAATGCGTCAGGAAGCTTTCAACAACTATCAGACAACTGACGACCACGGAATGCAAATCTTCGGTATTGCAAAAGACCAAACTGGCAAGAAATATTACATGGTTAAGAACTCTTGGGGAACAGACAGCAAATACAAAGGAATCTGGTATGCATCGGAGAACTTCGTAGCTTACAAAACAATGAATATCGTTGTTAACAAGAATGCCATTCCTAAAGAAATCAGAAAGAAATTAGGTCTCTAATTTCCGGCTAAACAATAAAAAAGGAGAGAATTTTCATTCTCTCCTTTTTTATTTCCCTTTGTCAGATTATTTTCCTCCAGCAGGCAGATGCTCCAGCCAAAATTTAACCATTGATTTACGAAGATGTCTTGTTGTGCCTTCGCCTTCATAAATTCCATGAGTACGCATCGGATAACTCAGTTGATTAAACATCTTGCCGTTCTTAACCAACTCGTTGACCAACATTTCAGTATTTTGATAATGAACATTGTCGTCGCCGGTCCCATGTATGAGCAGCAATTCGCCTTCAAGACCTGAAGCATAAGTGATTGGCGAGCCCTTCTTATAACCTTCCGGATTAGCTTGAGGTGTATTCATATAACGTTCCTGATAGATTGTATCATAAAGACGTTGGTCGGCTACGAAAGCTACAGCAATTCCAGCTTTGAAAACTTTCGGATAACGGAACATACAGTTGAGAGTCTGACTTCCGCCGCCGCTCCAACCTGTGATGCCGATGCGCGTGCTGTCAATGAACGAATATTGACGAGCAAGATCCATTATACCACGCGATTGGTCTTCAGATGCTGCCGTTCCAACTTCTCCATAAATGCATTTGCGCCATTCGCGGCCGCGAGGAGCTTTTGCTCCGCGATTATCTATACTGACAATAATATAACCCTGACCGGCAAGGAATTGATCCCAAAGGTCGCCACCGCCCCACGAATCCATAACCGTTGAACTTGCAGGTTCTCCGTAAACTTCAATAATAACCGGATATTTCTTAGTTGCATCAAATCCAATCGGTTTAATCATCCATGCGTCAAGCATCAAATCGCCGGACTTAACCTTAACGAACTCTTTCGGATGAAGGCCAAGTTTGGCATAATCTTCACGCGCCTGCTTATTCTCTTCAATCAGACGAACATGTTTGTTGTTCGGGAACGACAACATTTCAATTACCGGAGGCGTTGCAGCATTACTGAACGAATGCGATGCCCATTTGCCTGTCGGAGACATATTGTAGGAATGAATGCCCTTTTGATTTGCGTCACTGACCAACTTGACGCTTCCGTCACCGAAAAGGCGCGCACTGTAAAGATAACGCTGTGTAAAATTGTCGGGTGAAGCCATGAAATAGGTGATTCCCTTTTCCATATCAGTTGCGACAGGCTCGATATAATCGAAGTTACCTTTCGTAATCGGTTTGATTTCTTTACCGTCACGACTGACGCGATAAAGATGATTCCAACCGCTGCGTTCACTTTCCCAAGTAAAATACTTGTTACCTTTCAGCCATTGAACATTGTCATTAACTTCAACCCAAGCGTCGTCTTTATCTGTAAAGATATTCTTGGCTGCAGAAGAACCGATTGTTGCTATCCACACCTTGTTCGTGTTTTGCGGACGATTGAGTTGCTGAATGAACAAATCATTTGTTCCCGGAACAAAGTTCATACGTGGAATATAATTGTTGCGCGGATCGCCTGGAATGTCAATCCATGAAGTATTTCCACCTGCAGCAGAAACATAACCGACTTTTACTGCAGAGTTTGTAGTTCCTGCTTTCGGATAAGGGAAATGATGGATAGTCGGATAAAGAGAATCGACATTATCGATAATGTCAAATACACCTGTTCCTTCTGTATCACTTTGCCAATAAGCGATATAGTTACCATCAGGACTCCAGCGGAAGCCATCGCGGCAATCGAATTCCTCTTCATAAACCCAATCGAAGGTGCCATTCACAATGCGTTCGCTTCCATCGTTGGTCAACTGAAGGATTTTTCCGTCAGAAACGTTCTCTACATACAGATTATTCTTTGAAACATAGGCGACACGAGTACCATCGGGAGAAAACTTTGCAAACATCAATGATGATTCAGGAAGACCTTTGCCAAGTTGCCGAAGCGAACCGTCGGCCAAAGTCAAAACCCAATAATCGCCACGTGTATCCATTCTCCATACTCTACGCGTATTATTATAAATCAGCAGTTCTTTGTTGTCATCGCTCCATGAAAAGCTCCGAATCTGAAGAGGCTTTCCAGTCGTTTTGTTAATCAACATGCTTTCGGGTACAAGCACCTCGCGCTTCTCATCAGATGCTCGAACTGCAACGATTGAAGCACCGCGCGTCTCACGGTTAAACTCGATGTTCGAATAACGTTCGCCATCTTTCATCCACGAAACATAACCTCCGCCGCGTTGACGAATCAACATTCTGCCGAACACATCGTCGAAAGTAAGCGGCTTCTGAGAAAAGATTTGTCCTGTTGGAAAACAAAGCAACAGAGCAATAAATGCTAATAGAATTGTACTTTTCCTATTCATAAATCATTAATTATTTAATGCCATAAAATTAAAACTACCTTTGCTGCGATGCAACAAAGGTAGTTAATTTAACGTTGGGACAAAACTTCTATCTTATTTCTTCTCCACTGCAATCGAATCTTTTGAAGTTACAGCAGCAATCGAATCGTCAACGTGTTTCACGGAACCACCGCCAATGATTTTTTGATTAATCTCGTTAGCGGTTCCTTTGTAATCAATTAAACCGCCGCCGATTATCTTCGCATTGATAGATTTCATGACTGTCATCTCAATTCGATTTCCTCCAACGGTTTTTGCATCTAATTTATCAGCAACAAAATTGAAGGCTCTCACAGCTGAACCGCCAACATTATTAAAATCGACACTCGAAGCACTTCCGTGCAACAGAATCTCTACATTTCCAATAATATTGCAATCAAGATTTTCCGTAACCAAAGAATCCACATCCACTATACCTTTCCCGACCAAAGCAAATTCCATGTTGTCAGGAGTTAACGTTCCCGATAAATGAGCATCATAAAAGCCTGCAATCTTCAGCGACTTCAACTCTTTAGAATTTGTTGTAATCACAAAACGAGTTGGGAATAAAGCTATTGCATTATTTACTTGAGAGATGTCGAGTGTGCTATCGTTAACGGAAACAACGAACCGATCAAGGATATTCTTATCACATTCGATTTTCAAATATGGCTTGACACTGTCATCTTTGACATAATTAAGCTTGATGCAGCATCCTCGGATCTTTAATGTTCCATTCTTAGCCCCGATATTCAAGGCATTGTAATCACTGATATCATATTGTCTATACACAACATGACCGTTTCCTTTTTCATGAGCAAAACCGCAAGATGAGAGCGGAACCAGAAGAAGAGCTGCTGTTGCAAGTAAGAATATTTTAGTTTTCATATTGTTATGCCATTAAAATCTGAAAGAAATGGAAATACCGAATAACCGTAAAAAAGAAAGAAGATTATCAATGCTACAACCGAAACAATCCACAAGATAAGCAATGTCCATTTAACGGCTTTCTGCATTGGTTTAGCTTTGAAGAATTTCTGTGCAATCAGATATATCAATGAGAAGAGAGGAATTCCGAGAGCTAGAGCTATTGAAATACATCCCAAAACAGCTGCCGCTGTAGGTGCACCAGAGAAAAACCCAGGAACGATAGGCGAAGTGTTATATAGGAAACCCAAACCTCCAATAGGAAGAGCGAATATCACTACAACCAAAATAAAGATTACAAATAAAAATATCGGCACAATAATAACGCCTATAAGTATCGCCAAGCACTTCATAATAACGCCAACAACTGAAACAAAGAAATCAGCTAATTTCTGTAATCTTGTTCTGGACTTTTCCACACCTTTTTCAGCTCCATTAATTCCGCTCTTAAAACCGTCGGCAACTGTTCTCCCGATATTTTCGACAGTAGGATTTTCTCCTCGCATCTCCAATCTGTCTGTAGCAGTTTTGGCTGCAGGAACGACTATCCAAAGAATAAGATAAGCCAAAACTATACCGCGAATATACGGGATAAACAATAAGACAATAAATAGTAAACGAACCGCTGTAACATCCCAACCAAGATAAGCGGCAAGTCCACTTGCAACACCGCCGATAATCTTATTGTCCATATCGCGCATCAAGCGTTTCTTACCAGTCTTCGTTTCTGTTTGGGCCGAAGCAGAAGAAGTGCGCTGTTCAGAGCCTTCGTTTTCATCCCCGAAAATTTCTTCCGGTTTCCCCATCTTATCAATCATGTTATTCACATGCTCAATTGTTATCACTTCGTTTCCGAGGCGAACGCGCTCCCTGAACAATTCTGCAATACGCGATTCAAAATCGTTCATAATTTCTTCCGAACCTTCCTCTTTTTGGAAATGGAGACGCAAATTGGATAAATATTTGTCGAGTAACTGATAAGCATCCTCATCAATGTTAAATACAGTTCCTCCCAAATTAACAGTTAGAGTTTTCTTCATCGTATGATTATTTTTTAATTGTTTCTTAAGTGATTAATAGTATCATTTAGTTCAATCCAAGCTGTTTCCAGCTCACCCAAACAAGATTCGCCTTCTTCGGTCAACTTATAATACTTGCGTGGCGGACCTTGAGTCGACTCAATCCATTGATAACTGAGCAATTGATCGTTCTTCAATCTCGTCAGCAAAGGATAAAGCGTACCTTCTACAACTATTAACTTTGCTTCCTGAAATCTCTGAATGATATCTGATGCATAAGCAGGCTCTTTGCGAAGGAGCAAAAGTATGCAGTATTCCAGCGTACCTTTCCGCATTTGAGATTTTACATTTTCTACGTTCATTTTTCTTGAGTTCTTTTGATGGCACAAATGTATGTATAATTTATGTACTATGTATCGCATAGTACCATATTTATGATAATTTAACCATTCGGGACGCCAAGAAATGGGTTAAGAGATTCGTGCATTCATTTATAAATAGGTTAAATAACCATAAACCGAAGGGAAAATCACAAATAATTCTTTCTTTTGCAGAAAATTTGGGAGTAATGTATTAGAAGGTACCGTTTCATGTCTGAGAAAAAGAAAATTAGCGTTTATTCGTTCTTTAATTCCCGACTTACATCCATCATTAGCATAGCTCTACTGCTATTTCTTTTAGGTGTGATTTTATTGTTGGGACTCATCGGAGATAGACTGTCCACATTCGTAAGAGAAAACATGTCATTTTCAATTGTATTGAAAGATAACGTTTCTGATGCTGACATATCAAAGATACGGCATGATCTCGAAAGTGAACCATTTATCAAATCACTCGAATACATCTCAAAAGAACAGGCTGCGCATGAACTGGAACAAGAGTTGGGTGAAAATCCTGCAACGTTTTTAGGGTTCAATCCTCTTCAAGCTTCATTGGAGGTCAAGTTGCATTCAGATTATGCGAACCAAGACAGCCTCAAATTAGTAGAAAAGAAAATAAGGAAATATACATCTGTCCAAGATTTACTCTATAGGAAAGACATGATGAATATCGTTAACAGCAATATGAAACGAATCGGTCTTGTACTATTTTGTTTGGCAATTGTTCTTATGATTATTTCCTTCATGCTAATCAACAATACAATCCGGCTGCTCATCTACTCAAAGAGATTTTTAATTCATACGATGAAACTGGTCGGAGCAACTTCCGGATTCATACGACGACCTTTTGTGAGATATAATCTGGTCAGCGGATTCATAGCGGGACTTTTGGCCATATTACTTCTTGCCGGCTCCTTATATGTTTTACAAGGAGAGTTAAACGGTTTCGCCGAATTGCTCGATTACCAATCTCTGGGCATAGTATTTGGAGCAGTCCTTGTTATCGGACTTTTGATTTCGGCTATAGCCACATTTTTCGCGGTTAACAAATACCTCCGCATGAATGATGATAAATTATATTACATCTAATAATATGAACAAGAATTTAGCATTTGGAAAAGAGAATTTCATTATAATCGGTATAGCCGTTGTGATAATAACAATCGGTTTTATACTCATGAGTGGAGGCGGTTCGGCCAATCCAACTGACTTCAATCCACAGATATTCAGTTCTCGACGCATCATTGTCGCCCCTATCGTAACTATGATTGGATTTGTACTGATGATTTACGGAATCTTAAAGAGAAATAAAGACAAAGAGAACAATTGATGAATACATTCGAAGCTCTCGTATTAGGTATTGTCCAAGGTTTGACTGAGTTCCTGCCTGTTAGCAGCAGCGGACATCTTGCAATCGGAAGTGCTCTTTTCGGCGTTGACGCTGAAGGGAACTTGACATTTGCAATTGCCGTACATGCAGCTACAGTCCTCAGCACACTTGTAGTTTTATGGCATGAAGTTTCAAAGCTATTCACTGGCTTTTTCAAGTTTACATGGAATGAAGACATGCAAATGGTTTGCAAAATCCTGCTGTCAATGGTTCCTGTAGCTATCGTCGGTTTCTTTTTTAAGGATTATGTAGAAAAGGTTTTCGGCAGCGGCTTGCTTTTGGTAGGCATAATGCTGATTGTTACTGCAATACTGCTAACTTTCTCCTACTTTGCCCGTCCAAGGACAAGAGAAAAAATAACCTTTCGCGATGCATTTATTATAGGTTTGTCTCAAGCAGTCGCTATTCTTCCAGGTCTTTCGCGTTCCGGCACAACAATTTCGACCGGTTTGTTGTTAGGTTGTAAAAAGGAGCAAATTGCAAGCTTTTCATTTTTGATGGTAATCATTCCTATCTTGGGCGAAGCCGCTATGGACTTGATGAAAGGGGACTTTTCTGCAAGCGCATCGGGAATAAGCACAACCGCTTTGGTTGTCGGTTTTCTTGCTGCTTTTATAAGTGGAATGCTTGCTTGCCGTTGGATGATAAACATCGTAAAAAGAGGTAAACTGATTTGGTTTGCAGCATATTGTGTAATTATAGGTGCTTTTGCAATAATATATTCGTTTGTTGGATGAGAGATTTTATCGAAGGCGAGATTGTTTGTTTCGACAAACCTCTCAGGTGGACTTCATTCGATTTAGTTAACAAGTTTAGAGGCAAACTGACTCACAAACTTGGAATAAAAAGTGTAAAAGTTGGGCATGCAGGAACATTAGATCCGCTTGCAACGGGCGTTTTGATACTTTGCACCGGTAAAGCGACAAAACGTATCGAAGAATTGCAATACGAAACGAAGGAATATATCGCCACGCTTAAATTGGGCGAAACTACTCCTTCCTTTGATTTGGAAAAACCTGTCGATGCCGTTTATCCGACGGAGCACATAACACGTGAGTTGGTTGAATCAGTCCTGAAAAGTTTTGTTGGGACAATCCAACAGATTCCTCCGGTTTACTCCGCATGCAAAATCGGTGGAAAAAGAGCTTACGAAATGGCTCGCACAGGAATGGATGTTAAGATGAGGCCAAAGACATTGGTCATCGACGAAATAGAATTAATAAGCTACGAAATGCCAGTCGTTGTCATCCGCGTTGTTTGCAGCAAAGGGACATACATTCGCGCTTTGGCCCGCGACATTGGTGTTGCGCTCAATTCTGGAGCACATTTATTGGCTCTAAGACGCACTCGGGTTGGTGACATCACCGTAGATAAATGTCTTTCTCCTGAAGAGATAGATAAATTTCTAGATGAAGCCATTCCTGACAATGTGGATATAAAAAACAAAACAATTAATCAATAATAAACAATGAAGCTTTCAAAGTTTAAGTTTACTCTACCTAATGAGCTTATCGCTCAATATCCTTCGAAGAACCGCGACGAATGCCGTTTGATGGTTGTTCATCGTAAATCTGGTGAGATAGAGCATAAAATCTTCAAAGATATTCTTGACTATTTCAATCCCGGAGACGTTCTAGTGTTCAACAACACGAAAGTTTTCCCTGCAAGACTTTACGGAACGAAAGAAAAAACCGGAGCAAGGATTGAAGTTTTCCTGCTTCGCGAATTGAATCCTGATGTCCGCTTATGGGACGTTTTGGTCGATCCTGCCCGTAAAATCCGTATTGGAAACAAGCTGTACTTTGGAGGTGAAGAACTTGTCGCTGAAGTCATCGACAATACGACTTCCCGCGGCCGCACAATTCGCTTCCTCTATGACGGAAAACATGAGGATTTCAAACGCGAACTGTTCCATCTTGGACAAACACCGATTCCTAAATATATCAACCGTCCGGCAGAGCCTGATGATGAAGACCGTTATCAGAACATCTTCGCAACAGAAGAAGGTGCAGTTGTAGCGCCTGCTGCTGGGCTGCACTTCAGTCGCGAACTGATGAAACGCTGCGAGATTCATGATTGCAAATTCGCATTCCTTACTCTTCACAGCGGTTTAGGCAATTATCGCGAAATTGATGTCGAAGATTTGACAAAGCACAAAATGGATTCAGAAGAGATGATTATTAACCAGGATATCTGTGACACAGTTAATTCGGCCATCGATGAAGGCCGTCATGTCTGTGCAGTCGGAACTTCTGTGATGAGAGCTTTGGAAACAGCGGTCAGCACCGACGGACATATTAAGGAATATGAAGGCTGGACAAACAAGTTCATCTTTCCGCCTTACGATTTCGGAGTTGCTTCAAGCATGATTACCAACTTCCACATGCCTTTATCAACTTTGCTGATGATGGCTGCTTCGTTCGGCGGTTACGATTTGATTATGCATGCTTACGATGTTGCACTGAAGGAGAAATATAAATTCGGCGCATACGGAGACGCAATGCTCATCCTTGACTAGCCAACACAAATGGCTGCCGTGTTTCTTGGACTCGGTTCTAATCTCGGCGATTGTCGGGAAAATCTAAATAAAGCAATCGAATTGTTGTCTCAATCGATATGTAAAGTTATAGCCGTTTCGGCATTCCGTGTAACGGAGCCGAGCGGCTTTTATTCTAAACACGACTTTCTTAATGCTGCCATTGAAATTGAGACATCCCTTTCTCCAGATGAACTCTTAAATCAGACTCAACACATCGAGCGGGAAATGGGAAGAACAGAAAAGAGTGTTAATGGGAATTATCACGACCGAATCATCGATATCGACATCTTGCTCTACAATGATTCAGCCATCGATATGCCAACTTTAAAGATTCCACATCCCTTGATGCATAAACGTCTGTTTGTAATGGAACCTTTGGCTGAAATCGCACCAAACTTTGTCCATCCAACTATCCATCATACATTATATTATATATATAATGAGCTAAAAACTTGCGAGAAATAAAAAAGATAACTTAATTTGCAGCCGAATTGACGTGGATAGATTTGTCTTGCTTGCAACCACGAGAAAAAATGCTAAAATACTTCCTGCCGTTCGGCAAATACATCCCATTCACAGTCAGTTCATTACTTTTAATAAAACATTTTCTGTAATGAGTTATTTTTTCACCTCCGAATCGGTGTCTGAAGGACACCCTGATAAAGTAGCCGATCAAATTTCGGATGCTTTGCTTGATCAGTTTCTTGCCTATGACAAGAATTCTAGAGTCGCTTGCGAAACGCTGGTTACGACAGGACAAGTCGTGCTGGCAGGAGAAGTTAGTTCAGACGCTTACGTCGACGTCCAAGAAGTCGTACGTAATGTTATTACAAAAATCGGCTATACCAAAAGCGAGTATCAGTTCGAAGCCAATTCATGCGGTATTTTCTCCGCTATTCATGAACAAAGTCCCGACATTCATCGCGGAGTTGACAGAAGCGATCCTTATCAGCAAGGTGCTGGAGATCAAGGGATGATGTTCGGCTATGCAACCAACGAAACTGATAATTACATGCCATTGCCTCTTGACCTCGCTCACAGCTTGTTGATTGAGTTGGCACAAATACGCAAGAAAGGCGAAGAAATGACATATCTCCGTCCAGATGCAAAAAGTCAAGTTACAATTGAATACGACGACAATGGCTGCCCAAAACGTATCGACACAATTGTCATATCTACCCAACACGACGAATTTATTACAGCTAAAGGAATCAGTCAAGATGAAGCCGACGCAGCAATGCAGCAACGCATTGAACACGACGTTATTGGCATTCTCATTCCTCGCGTTCGCGCTCAATATCCGGAGAAAGTTCAAAAATTGTTTGGCGACGACATCAAGTATTTTGTCAATCCGACAGGAAAGTTCGTTATCGGCGGCCCCGCAGGTGACACAGGTTTAACAGGCCGGAAAATCATCGTTGACACTTTTGGCGGCAAAGGCGCTCACGGCGGAGGAGCCTTCTCAGGAAAAGATCCGTCGAAAGTAGATCGTTCAGCAGCTTATGCAGCACGTCACATCGCCAAAAATATGGTTGCCGCAGGAGTTGCAGATGAAATGCTAGTTCAAATATCTTACGCAATTGGAGTTGCTGAACCGATGAGTATTTTCGTCAATACTTACGGGCGTTCAAATGTCAAGATGAGCGACGGCGAGATTGCTTCTATGATTGCAAAACTCTTCGACCTGCGTCCAAAAGCAATAGAAGAACGACTTAAACTCCGTAATCCGATATACTTTGAAACAGCTGCTTATGGTCACATGGGCCGTAAACCTGAGACAGTGACCAAGAGATTTGTGTCACGATACAACGAAACTGTAGAGTGCAAGGTTGAACTTTTCACTTGGGAGAAACTCGATTATGTCGACAGGATTCGCGAAGCTTTCGGAATCTAAAAGCACCTGCGTGCAGGTTTAAATTCTCTTTTCTATATTCTTTACGCGGGAAAAGGAGCTTTTCTCGGAGTAAAAATGCTTTTCCCGCAGGAGGGAAGTACATTCACTCAAGAAAATGTCCATTTCCCAAGTGGGAAAAGCACATTCACTTGAGATTATATATTATCCCCGATTGGGAGAGACACATTTGCTCGGAGTTATTATCAATTCTCCGGCGGGAAAAGGACATTCACTCCGAATGGAACACAATCTCCCGCACAGGAAATCTATTTCAACTGAATCAAATGTTATATTCCCAAGCGGGAAATGCACATTTACTCCAAGTACACCCATCTTTCCCACTCGAAGATTACATTTCCGTTTCATTTTACATATCTGCGTCAAGGAAAGATTTAATATGTGGAATTTTTGACCTATAAGAACACAAAAAAGGAGCGACTTCAAATGAAGTCGCTCCTTTTCCACAATAATTTTGACTGTATTATTTCATTGCAGCATTTATCTTAGCTGCTGTCTCTTTCATTTCTTCGGCTGTAAACTCTTTCTTCGGTCCGCCGAAATGCATATCAGATTCTTTGCTTATCGGAACAAGATGAATATGTGCATGAGGCACTTCAAGTCCTAACACCGCAACTGCAACACGTTTGCATGGAATGACAGTTTTCTGAGCTTTTGCAATGCTTTTAGCAAAAGCCATCATACGCCCCAATTTGTCGTCTGCAATATCAAAGATATAATCCACTTCCTCTTTAGGAACGACCAAAGTGTGTCCTAAAGCAACAGGATTAATATCCAAGAAAGCGAAGAACTCATCATTCTCAGCTACTTTATAGCAGGGAATTTCACCAGCAATGATTCTACTGAATATTGTTGCCATAATGATTATTGTTTTAAATAGAAATTTCCATAATCTCGAAACTCATCATACCTGAAGGAACTTTAATTTCGGCAATATCACCGACTTTCTTTCCTATCAAACCTTTTGCAATCGGTGTGCTGACGGCAATCTTACCCTCTTTTAAATTAGCCTCCGAATCAGAGACGAGAGTGTAAGTCATCACAGCATTATTCTTGACATTCTTGATTTTCACTTTGTTCAAAATCTGAACTTCGTCAGTCTTTACACGAGCGGAATCAATAATACGTGCATTTGAAATAAGGTCTTTCAATTGTGCAAGTTTTGTTTCCATGATACCTTGAGCTTCCTTAGCAGCATCATACTCGGCATTTTCCGACAAATCACCTTTTTCACGAGCTTCGGCAATCTGAGCAGAAATCTCAGGACGTTTTACAGATTCCATGTAATTGATTTCCGCCATAATTTTATCATAGCCTTCTTGAGTCATATAGTTATAAGCCATATCAACCTCCTTTTAAAATTAACTTATTATTCTTTCTAAATTTTTTATCTGTCAGAATAAAAAAAGAATCCCGGCCATAACTAATTGACCGGAACTCTTATATTCCATATTTTCAGCAGCAAAGATAATCGCTTATTTTCAAAAAAGCAAATTATCAGCTGTTTTTATTTTTAAAGCAAACTTTTTATGTCGTTCTCCAAACTTTTAATATCATCAACACGCTTAACCATATTTCCGTTCTTGTCAATCAAGAAAATAGCAGGTAATTTTTTGACATTATAAAGTCCTGCCACTTGAGAATAAACCGATTGCGGATCGCGTACACAAATCCACGGAAGATTAGATGCACCATTCTTCCAAAAGTTATCGTCTGAATCGAGCGAAATCTGATAAATATTAAATCCTTGATTGTGATATTTCAGATAAAGATCACCAAGCGTCATATTCAAAGCGGCAGACCATTCTGTCTGATAAGCGGTGAAATTGACTGCAATCACATTTCCTTTGGAAATAGACGAAAGTTTAATCGGAGTGCTATTTATATCCGGTAATTCTATATCAATAAATCCGACCTCACTTGTTTTGACATCTGCCAAGGAATTCGAAGTCTGCTGCTGGCGCATAACCTTTATTGCCTGAAGCGTCAAATTGTAAAGGTGTTTTGAACGAGGACTGTCTTTATAGAAATGGTCAAAACTTGTTGCTACAGCTGCATAAGCCTTCAAATCAGTTCTATCGTAAAGGTCAAAGAAAAGTAAACCGTCGATTTGCTGAAACAACGCATAATAGGCCACTGACGACATGGGCTTCGTATAAATATATTTCAATGCAACTTTTTTATAAGCATTTGCCGCTTCAAGAACTTTCTTACGATATGTAGAATCAGGAATCATCTTTTCCTCAAAGTCTTTTCTCAAACGATTAATGACTTGATTTGCATCAAGCTGAGCAAGCGTGATATCCTTCATCTGCTTGCAATTCTCAGAGCCCTCAATAGTATAAGATTGCGCGAATGTTCCTGCATCTGCTGTTATATCGACCGTTTCAGTTGAATCAATTGCAAAATTGATCAACTGGTTGTTCAGACGCAGACGATAAAAATCAGGATATTCCGGACGTTTGCGTTTGAACTTGAATTTTCCTGTAGCCGTCAATTTAATAGAATCAAGCGTCTCTATCGAAGAAACACCGACATTTTCCAAAAAAAGTGTTTGCCCTTCAGCTCCAGAGACTACGCCTTTTGCCGTAAACTCAGTTTTGCCTTTACAACCAGCAAGCATAAGCATAAGCACAAATACAGGAATTAATCGTAATGATATCTGTTTCATGATAAAAATATTTATCTTAAAGGAAAAATTTCTTTTTTACAGCGCAAAGATACAAGATTTCATAACGAATTCGGCATTAACCTTGAAAAACTTTTGAACAGTATAGAAAAAAACTGATTAAATCAATGATTTATTAAAAATATCAAAGAACAACATCTTATTTTCATTACCTTTGCAGCAATTTTAAAGATAAAAGAAATAATAATTGTTTATGCTTAATCCAATTTCAAAGACGATTGAACTTGCTGATGGACGTACCATCACTATTGAAACCGGGAAATTGGCCAAACAAGCTGATGGTGCAGTCACCGTCACAATGGGCAACACTGTGTTGCTAGCTACTGTTTGTGCCGCTAAAGATGCCGTTCCCGGAACTGATTTCATGCCATTGCAAGTAGAGTACAAAGAAAAATACTCTGCTTTTGGCCGTTTCCCCGGTGGTTTCACAAAAAGAGAAGGGAAAGCTTCCGATAACGAAATTCTGACTGCACGTCTTGTTGACCGTGCTCTCCGACCATTGTTCCCGGAAAATTACCACGCAGAAGTCTACGTAAATATCATTCTATTCTCAGCCGATGGAAAAGATATGCCTGACGCATTGGCTGGTTTAGCTGCTTCAGCTGCTTTGGCAGTTTCGGATATTCCCTTTGAAGGTCCGATTTCGGAAGCACGTGTCGCTCGTATCGACGGTAAATTTGTAATCAATCCAACATTTGAAGATTTGGAAAAAGCAGACATTGACATCATGGTCGGCGCAACATTAGAAAATATCATGATGGTTGAAGGTGAAATGGGTGAAGTCCAAGAATCTGAAATGCTTGATGCTATCAAATTCGCTCACGAAACCATCAAGTTACAATGTAAAGCTCAAATGGAACTGACTGAAGCTTGCGGAAAAACCGTTAAGCGTGAATATTGCCATGAAGTAAATGACGAAGATCTTCGCAAAGACGTGCATGACAAATGCTTTGCTAAAGCATACGAAATCTCGACACACCCTACCGGTAAACACGAACGAGAAGAAGCTTTAAATAAAATAGTTGAAGACTTCAAGGCTCAGTTCACTGAAGAAGAATTGACCGATGAGAAAGTCGAAATGATTAACCGTTATTATTTTGCTGTCGAAAGAGAAGCTATGCGTCGCGCAATTCTCGACGAAGGCAAACGTTTGGATGGCCGTAAAACCACAGACATTCGTCCGATTTGGATTGAAACCAACTGTCTGCCCTGGCCGCACGGCTCTGCTATCTTCACACGTGGTGAAACGCAATCACTTTCGACTGTTACTCTTGGAACAAAAGCTGATGAGAAACTGGTTGACGATGTATTAGTTCATGATAAAGAACGTTTCTTACTCCATTATAATTTTCCACCATTCTCAACAGGCGAAGCAAAGGCTCAAAGAGGCGTTGGCCGTCGAGAAATCGGTCACGGGAACTTAGCTCATCGCGCGCTAAAACGGATGATTCCAGAAGATTATCCTTACGTCGTTCGCGTTATCTCAGATATATTGGAATCTAATGGTTCTTCTTCTATGGCAACAGTTTGTGCCGGAACATTAGCTCTTCGTGACGCCGGCGTTCCAATGAAGAAACCTGTTTCAGGCATAGCAATGGGACTCATCTCAGAGAATAATGCTCAGAATTACGCTATTCTGTCCGATATTCTTGGAGACGAAGATCACCTCGGCGATATGGACTTTAAAGTTACTGGAACTGCCGATGGCATTACTGCAACTCAAATGGATATTAAAGTCGATGGACTCTCATACGAGATTCTGGAAAAAGCACTTGCTCAAGCAAAGGCAGGACGTCTTTATATCCTCGGGAAGATTCTTGAGGCTCAACCTGAAGTTCGTGCTGAACTGAAACCGAATGCTCCACGCATTGAGACAATGACAATTCCTAAAGAGTTTATCGGTGCTGTCATTGGCCCGGGTGGAAAGATCATTCAGGGAATTCAAGAACAGACGGGCGCTATCGTTACTATTGAAGAAGCTAACGGCGTTGGTAACATCGAAATTGCAGGTTGCAATAAAGATACTATTGAAGCTGCTATTCGCGCTATTAAACGCATTGTTGCAGTTCCAGAAGTTGGCGATACTTATGAAGGGAAGATTTCTTCTATCATGCCTTACGGAGCATTTGTTGAATTCATGCCAGGCAAAGACGGTCTGCTTCACATCTCTGAGATAGACTGGAAACGTTTCGAAACTATAGAAGAAACAGGACTTCACGAAGGTGATCCTATTCAAGTAAAATTGATTGATATCGACGAGAAGACTGGAAAATTCAAACTTTCTCATAGAGCACTGCTTCCTAAACCTGAAGGTTACGAAGAGCCGCAAAGACCGCAACGTCAAGATCGCGGACCTCGTCAAGACCGTGGTGATCGCGGAGATCGTGGAAACAGAGGAGGAAATGATCATCGTCGCAATGATCGTAACGACCGTGGAGATCGTGGAAACCGTTCTTTTAATCACGACCACGAAAATCGCAACAAAGAAGAAGATCAACAATAAAAAACTTAGAATGTTTAAACGCCGTACTGATACAGTACGGCGTTTTTTTATTCCAATTAAGAAAAAGGTAATAAAATCTAGAATGGATAACCTACAGCAAGGTGCAAACCAAGATTATCTTTGAACTTAGGAATATTATAATAACCACTTTTTCCAGTATCGTAAGGAACATGAAGCGCAATACCCAAATCAAGACGGATTACAATAAAATCGAGGTCATAACGGAATCCGAATCCCGAGCCAAGTGCAAGATCCTTCAAAAAATGAGAAGCTTTGAATTGTCCACCTGGACGTTTTTCATCATTGCGAAGAAGCCATATATTTCCGCTGTCGAGAAATGCAGCTCCACGAAGGTCTCCAAAAATAGGGAAGCGATATTCCAGATTAGCCTCAAATTTTAAATCTCCAGTTTGGTCTATATATCCATATTTGTTATTCAAATCAGGGACAAATCTTCCCGGTCCGATACTTCGAATCGTAAATGCACGAATACTGTTGGCTCCTCCAATATAAAATTGTTCAGAGTATGGAGTTGTATGAGAATTTCCATAACTCCAAGCTACTCCAGCCTGAACGCGACCAACAAGATGTTGATCAACGCCTATTATTTTATCATAACGAATCTCACTGCTCAATTTCAAGAACTGTGCAAACTTGTTACCAAAAAGTTTTTTGTCCACTTTGTTAAAACCATTTCCAGCAATAGCATAACCTGCCGCCAATAGATTTCCAGCTTGACGTACTGAAGTCTGGAACCAAATATGATTACGTTTTGTTGTCTGATAAGAATCATCATATGTATAAGTATAGCCAATAGATGGAATAAACTGATTCTCGAGACTCTTGCGTAGTGCAGGATTGGCTTTTGTGATAGAATCAAAAGTTGCCGTTGTACTCTGAAGTAATGTATATGTCAATTTAAAAGGCATAATTGAATGACGACTTTTTGCCGAAGTTTGGAAATCATAAGAAGATTCACCCCCAAAAGCAAGCATCTTGAAGAATCTGGCACGATTAAGTTGATTCACATATACTTTCAAAGATGTACTATTGGGATATTCTGAATTCTCATTGACAATTGAAGCCCAAATAATACGAGGAAAAGTAAGTGTTGCAGAAGTTCCAAGTTCCCAACTATTAATTGCTGAATTGTTCCCGCTTACACGATTCCCTGTCTGCCACTCATAAGAACCGCTCAAGTCAAGGCCAAGAGTTTCACCACCACCAAAAATATTTCGTCTTGTAATACTGTACTTTGCCCCCGGTCCAGCTTGATCATCACTTCTTGCCTTAAAGTTGAATTCAAGTTCTCCATCCCATGGCAAATCATAAGATGTATTAATCTTCAAGTTCAGAGTGTCCTGACGACGAACAGCATTTAACGGAGAGAACTGCAAATCTGAATACTGAAAAATACCAAGACGAGAAAGTGTATTCTGTGTCTTTATTTGTTGAGTTTGCGTATATAAATCACCGCTATGGAATTTGATGCTTTTATACAAAACTCTTGGACGGACACGCAAACCATTTCCATAATGAATCATTAATCCATGGTATAAAAGAGAGTCTGTTATCTGATCATTCTCATTGTCATGAAGCCAAACAGAAACATTCCCAATCTTCCAAGGACGCAAGGCTAAAACAGGAATATCACTTTTCATAGCAAAACGTAACGCGACCTTCCCTGGATGATTGATTGTATCAGCCTGATATACTATGTACTGAGGACTGAAATAAAAATATCCGTTATCACGGAGCAAAGCACTTATGCGTTGACGCTCAGCTTCAAGCTGTGTAACATTGAAATTGTCTCCTTCATTGATAAGCCTGTCTTTATTGGTCGTTTCGACCAAAGAATCGATGCGATGTCTTAATCGGACATAAGAGATTGTATCATAAGTATAAGGTTGGTTCATTACCAATCGATAAGAAACGCTTGCCTGTCGAGGATCTTTCGGATTATAATTGAGAGCATATGAAGTCGCAGCATTAAAATATCCATATTCACGAAGTAGATTATATGCAACTTTTGTGCGGACTTGAGGATTCACATTCGAAATCAATTTAGGCTTCGTGGCCAAGTGTCGAAGTAACCAATGGTTTAGTTTGCCCCGTTTATTTACTAATGAATTATACATCCAAAGTCCGAAAGGGACAGGAAATCGGAGAGAAGAACTTCCAAGTACTGCATTGTTTGGGGCATAAGCAAGCGCTGCATTAACTTCTGTTAAAGCAGCATCTCCAGCCGGAGTGTTATCTCGGTTATCAACTTGAATTTCTTTAATGCCAGTATAAAGCACTTCCTCTTCAGGAAGATTTTTCGTTACGGAACAAGCCACAAACAGCAAGGGAAACGAACAAGCAATTATAGTATTTATGATTTTCATTCTTTTTCTTCTGTTTCGTTAGTTCGTTCTTCTGAAGTAGGAGTCATTTTGTTCCGCTTAAAAATGAACATTTCGCGAAGACGATTCATTTTTCGACGTAAAATAATGCCAACTCCCGTTTCTGTGACTTCTCCTTCAAGCAAGCTCTCATAATTTTTATCGTGGAACACTCGCACGTAACGAGTACCTGTAGGATCAAGCCTATACTCAACAGAAACGTCATCTATGAAAGCTTGTGATTGACCTTTATTGACATTTTCACCCGTAGATATTCTTCCGCCCAAGACAACTCTAACCCGGTCGTTCAAAAATCGTTTTGAGAATCGGAATGAATAATCAGTCCTCATAGAAGAAGCGTTTGAAGCATCAGTGTCATAACTATCCATTCCGAAAGTAATATCGACTGTTTTAAGTGCACTTCCCGCGATAGTATTGATTTCACTCTGAAGGAAACTGTTCAAAGCCGCACCCATATTGAGATTTGTCTTCGTTCCATTTCCTGCTAAATATAAACCTGTCACAAGCATTGTGACCGCTTGTTTCGCCCTCTCTTCCTCTCCCATCGCTGTCAGTTCGCTTTGAAGAGTTTGGTCCTCTGGAGCTGAGAGGATAAACTGCAGTTTCATGTTGTCGAGAGTATTCTTAATTGAAACACCAACATCAAAGTTCACCATTCTGGAAGTTCCGTTAGATGTGACAGTGCTCCGCATTCGCTCCGTTGCAGTCAAGTTTAAGACCGGTTCCATAACGTCTCCATTCCATTGCACATAGCTTCCTTCGTGAATATCAAACTCTTTGAGAGGAATCACAGGCATTGCATATTTCACCATTCCGCCGGAAAGTGTGTATCGACCATTCATCAACATTTCTCCCTGACGAGTATACTGGAAAGACAGATTTCCACCGCCTTCCAATTCTATTCTGCTTGAGCGATCAGGAGTAATATCAGCATTGATACGGACTGATTGATCAAGATGAATAGTCATCAACATATCAATTCCGGTAACTGGCACAGCATTGTACGTTCCTCTTCGCCTACCCATCCCCGTCGTATCAGTAAAATCTGTAAAAGTGACTAAACCTGTGAGTCGGTCCTGGACTGTGAGAGGAGATTCTTGCATGACATAAGTAACATCAGTCCCGCCAAGAATTTTCAAGTCGCCACGCATAGTCAATGCATTCAGTGGTCCTTTCAAAGTACTATTCAGATTGGCTATAAGTTTACCATAAATCAGACTTTCACGTGTTCTTTTCGCGTCAAGCACCTGCATCTGATTTGCTGTCAACTTCAAATCAGCAGTCATTTTTTCCAGATTCCGGCAATCGATGAGACCATCGATAACAAAAGGTGTTTTGCCAGCGGAAGAATGAATATGATATTTGTCGAACAGGATTTGATTATTCTTAACATCAATCTTATCTTCGTCAACTCTGAAACTGGAACCTAAAGATGCCACATAAACAGACGAGGTATCCATTTTAAGGAATCCATTCGCCAATGGGTTGTCACTCGTGCCGCGAATGGTCATATCTCCTTGCATAGAACCATGAAGACTTGCCATGTTACCTGGAATAAATGGATTGAACATTGCGAGAGGAAGACTAGTTAACTGCATGCTTCCCTCAATATAATCGGTTTTCTTTCCTGGGCGATAAAGAGCTGTAATTGCCCCGACTTCCTGTCTGTCATGAAAAAGATGAAGATCGACCTGATGACTATTATTTCCCAATGGAAGATAAACCGCATTCAGCATTATTTCACCCACTTTTCCTTCATTGTATTTTAAAGTATCCACATTCGCATCAACCACAACCATAAAAGCGCTATCAGTCGGAGCATATTGAATATCCGCATTTAAAATGCCACCAAGATTCGGCATTCCAACAAAGCCGCTGGTCCACATTTTCAAATCAATCTGATTCAACTCTGCATGAAGTTCATCCATCTTTCCTGTTTCAGGCACAGAATGAAGCCACAAGGACATATTCTTTTCACCTTTAAGACGCAAATTCGCTGATATATCTTTCTTGCTCTTAAACCAGATTTCATTATCATTGTTGATAGTAAAATCACGATATGCTAAAATAGGATTATCTGGAAACACATGGAATCGGAATCCTTCCTTCGCCATTTCAGCGCGAACTCCTAACAGGACTCCTGTCTTGCCGGTGCCGTCTGCATATCGGAAGAGTGCGTCGGCAAAATCATCGCGGACTTTCCCAGAGACAGTAGCCGTGAACGACGTCTGTTGACGATATGGTTTCTTTATAAGCGCAGCATTATATAGTAGTCCCACAGAATCTTGACGAACAACAACACGAATTGTATCATAGCGAGAAGTATCACGCATCAACACATATAACCCACCATCCATATTAAAACCTTCTTTTGGCGATGTTGTTGCTTCAAAATGGAGACTATTAAAACCAATATTATACTGGTCCATAAATGTATATAATGGATTATCCCTTGCTGCAGTCAGAGACAATTTCATATCTGGCAGCAAATTGCGAAAATGAGATAAATGGATTGTGGAATCTTTCTTCATTTCACCACTAAGATGCTCACCGATTCGAGAGAAACGATTCATCATCGTTTCCAAATCGGAATTGCCAGTCAAAGTCAGTGCGAGATCTCCAGCCTGTAAAACCATTCGAGTCGTGTCACGAGTCGTATTGGCATGAAGTGTAATATCCTTCGGATTAAATTTACCAGAAGGCATATCAATAACCCAATCACCCATGACCATATCCAAGTGATTGTTCCTTTTCATATCGGTCTCCAATTTTGCCGTTAAATGAAAAGAGGTCATGATGGTATCCTCGGTGAATTGCAATCCATTGAAATCTAGCATTCCTACATCAGCGGTCAAAGAAGCAGTTGTTTTCTTCCGATTAAGTAATGCCTGTAATGACGCGTTCATTCTAGCATAAGGATAATCACTGATTAGATTAAGCAGAAGGTTGCATTTTTTCAAAGAGCCGTCGAACTGAATTCCTGAAATTGACCGAGAGCCATAACGGACATTCTTTATCGTACCTTGGAGATTAGCAAAAGTTGAAGCACGGAACACATCTGTTCCTCGACCTTCGGCTGTCAACGAAGCATTGACCCAATAAAGTGAATCATGCGGCATAAAATGGTTAGGCTGCAAACTGTCAATCACAAGGTCAGCCTTATAACTGTTTAGGAGAGATTTATAGTTTCCGTTGAATCTTATGGTTCCGCGACTTTCTTTAAAAAGGCAATTGGCTTTGTATGCACCATTTTCCATCGAGGCATCAGCTACCAAGGACATTCCGACAGGAAGACGATAGCGACTTCTGTTTTCCTTGGAAAGCATTGCGAGCATGAAATTAATATTCCCAGTAGACACTTTCATCTGAACATTTCCACCACGACGTACACTATCCATCATGTCATGGATTTCACCAGTAATATTCGCATGTAAAGTCCCTGGCAATTCACCTTTGAATTGGCGAATCAATAGTTTCTTTGAGTTACCTTCAAGACCTGCTACAATTTCAAAATCCTTATTTGGATAAAGTTTCTCCAACGCTTTTGATTTCAAGCCTAAAAGAGTCATAATATCCGAACGGCCAACAGATGCGCGGAGTAAGGCTCGGATATTTCCTTTCGGATTTGTCTCATTAAGAGCTAGCCATGGACAATAACACAATAGTCGGAAATCAGAATTAGGTGTAGTTAAATGCAATTGAGGTACATTCAAAAGAGTTGAATCATTAGTAAGAGAACCTGTTATAGATGAGATAATCAATCCACTGCGCTCGACAGCATCTCCCGAACAGATATTCGCACACATGAAAGCCTCGCTATAAGACAATGAATCAACCTCAAGATTCAGTTTATTCAATTGAACGTGCATCGGGTCGAGACCAGACATAGCTTTTTGTGAATTTCCATTATAAGAAACCATCGAATTCTTTATAACGACCTTTTGTGCACTATATTTAGAATTATAAAGGTCTAGTATCCCATCGTACAAATCAGCCTTACCGATAAAAGAATTCAGATGAAGAGAATCTGCAGGCATATCCATAGCATATGCAACGTTTCGGACGTGGACCTTCTTTAATGCAATGAAATAATCGGTTCTTGAAGTATCCGGAGGAATAACAGTATCTTTCATCAACAGATAAACATTACCGCCGCTAGCAAAAACATCTTCTAACCTAATTTTGTCAGTGTCAAAATGAAAGCTGTTGGAACAAGCCTTGAGTTTCCTAACAAAGCCTCTAACAATCATACCTTCGAGAATACTTCCTGTGTTGAAACAGGTATTATGGAAGGTGAGTGCATCAGATTTAATCTCCTTATGGAATAAAGGAAAGAATTTAATACTGGCATCAAGGCATTTTATTCCAGCTATAGTATCAAGAGAATCTATAATAATAACATCTTTAGCTGAGATATTTAGAGGGAGAGTAAGACGAAGTTTGTCAATAGATATTTTTAATCCAGTTGTCTGGGAAAGATAAGAAGTAGCTTTATGCACAGCCCAATCTTGTATAAATGGAATGTACAGAAGAATCGACAGAATTAACACCAACGCAAAGGGTGATAAACCAACCGCGACCAACCACTTAATAAACCTTTTTACTTTCAAACGCATTGTATTACAAAGTTAAGCTATAAAATACAATGAGCAAAACCATTAAGGGAAAAGTTAGAATGAAAGAAATTTCTTTTGTATTCATGGTTTTATACATCTGCTTAGCTTAGCATGTTTTTCTAATTTAAAGCAAAGATAATAAATAAAAATGATTGGTGCAAAAAAGGGAGGCAGATAAAAGAGAAAGGGGAGCGGACTGACAGTCCGTTCCCCCTCGCTTCAAAAACCGGCGGCGTTCTACTCTCCCACTTTGCGGGCAGTACCATCGACGCTATCGGGCTTAACTTCTCTGTTCGGAATGGGAAGAGGTGGA
>Ga0183095_10088_pt1 | contig 151427 bp, 144 predicted proteins | sample BioMet4_FD_130346 | JGI IMG/M metagenome (GOLD analysis project Ga0183095, IMG submission 130346) | Microbial communities from bioreactor (seeded with sewage sludge) at LBNL, California, USA - Biofuel metagenome 4 (v2) (version 3) | ecosystem: Engineered > Bioreactor > Anaerobic > Unclassified ...
TCCCCACTGCTGCCTCCCGTAGGAGTTTGGACCGTGTCTCAGTTCCAATGTGGCCGATCACCCTCTCAGGTCGGCTACTGATCGTTGCTTTGGTGGGCCGTTACCCCGCCAACTGGCTAATCAGACGCAGGCCCATCCCGTACCGATAAATCTTTGGCAGACTGACCATGTGGTCATTCTGCGTTATGGGGTATTAATCATCGTTTCCAATGGCTATCCCCCGGTCCGGGGCAGGTTGCCTACGCGTTACTCACCCGTCCGCCGCTTTCCACTGAATCATTCAACCGAAGTATCATTCATCAGCTTCTCGCTCGACTTGCATGTGTTAGGCACGCCGCCAGCGTTCATCCTGAGCCAGGATCGAACTCTTGATTAAAATTGTATGTTAAGCTTTCGCTTATCATCTTTCTCAAAGAGATCCTCTTGGATCATGAACGCTATCGCGCTCTTCAATAAATCTTTATCTGAATTATTGTTTTTTTCTTTTAGAAATTGTCGTGAACCATTTCGGTTCTACCTTACCTAGTCTTTCGACTGGTATATGTATTTGTCTGACTTTATTTCCATGCTATGAAGTTTTCTAGGTCCGCGTCCGCATTCATTTTCCAACGTTTGCGAACTCATTCATTCTATCACGCGGCCGGCGGTTTGTCAACTACTTTTTTTAACTTTTTCAGTTTTCAAAGTGTTGCGCCTCTTTGTGACAGCCTGTATATATTACCATCTTTCAGGGCTTGTGTCAATACCTTTTTTTCATCTTTTTTCAGGATGTTTTCGGTACCGCTCTGCTCTTTCGGACAGCTTGTCTATATTATCATCTGACGGCTTAATTGTCAATATAAAATCCGAAGAAAAATCAAAAATAATTGAGTCCCTTTTAAGGGCGTTGAAATATAGGGCTTTTCATGCACGAATGGCAGCAATATGGATATTTAATAATGTGATTCATAGTATAATACATACATATATATATGAATATTACTTGAAAAAACCTTTACATTATGTTAGTATCATTTGCGGTAGAGTAAATATTACGCGTTAAGTGTCATAAGATGGGATGTTGCTTATGAACGAAGGCAGAAGCTGCGGTGTAATGTTGCGTCCACTACTACACCGCATGTGAAGATTGCAATACAAGCTCTCCTTCCGGTATTTGGTGTAGTTGCACTGAATATTAGAGAGGAGTGTTTTTTTATGGACAGAAGTTCCAAAACCACCAAGATTATTCTTATTGCTTTTTTCATTGCTGTTGAGATAGTACTTACAAGGTTTCTATCGATCAACACAGGCATTGTGAGGATCGGCTTCGGCTTCCTCCCAGTCGCCCTGCTCGGCATCATGTACGGCCCTCTGTGGGCAGGCGCTGCCTATGCCATTGGCGACATACTGGGAATGATGATCTTCCCTTCGGGGGCATACTTCCCTGGATTCACGCTTTCAGCGTTTCTGACAGGACTTGTATTCGGACTTGTATTATATAAGAAGGATATCACCTGGACGAGAGTCCTGATTGCCAGCCTGATAGTAGTGCTTGGCATCAATCTCTGCCTCGATACTTTCTGGCTGCACATACTGATGGGTCAGGGCTACATGGCAATGCTGCCAGCCAGGATCCTCAAGTGCGCAATTGCAATCCCTGTGCAAACCTTCCTGATTCCTGCAGTATGGCATGGCGTTATGAAAAACGTACCATATGTAAGAGCAATCCGGGCACATGTTTAGGCACTATGATACGGATCATGCTTAAACAAACATCCAATTAAGAGCCCCACCCTTCCACGAAGCTAAAGCTTCGGGCGGGACCCCGGGAACCTTGTTGCCTACGACAATAGATAACAAAAGAGCTGCATCGCCACGCTTATCAAAGCGCAGGCGGTCAGCTCTTTTTCTATTCTATCACTTCGTACATGTTCTCGGCATCTTCTTTACGGACTACCTCAGGTACCGAGATGACCTTAACGGTCAGTGAACTGTTACCGAACTCAATATGTATCATATCTCCCGGTTTCACATCGTCTCCGGCTTTTGCAGGCTTGTCGTTGATCGACACCCTGCCCTGATCACAGGCTTCCTTTGCAACTGTACGGCGCTTTATCAGCCTGGAATTCTTAAGATATTTGTCAATTCTCACGTTTTTACCCCTCTTCCCATATTACAGGATTTCTAAAAAAAAGGACAGCATCTTGCAATGCTGCCCCATTAATAGTCTTACTATTTGTTTACTGCATCTTTAAGTGCCTTACCTGCTTTGAATACAGGAGCTTTTGAAGCAGCAATGCTGATCGTCTCTTCTGGCTTCCTAGGATTTCTTCCCTGTCTAGCCTTTCTTTCTCTTGTCTCGAAAGTACCGAATCCAATCAACTGTACCTTTTCTCCCTTAACGAGTGCTTCCTCAACGCTTGAAAGAAATGCACTGATAGCAACCTCTGCATCCTTCTTAGTAAAGTTAGTTTTCTCTGCTACAGCAGCAACTAGTTCAGCTTTATTCATTGTAAATCCTCCTTAAATTTGTAAGCTTTACTTACTTTTTTTTGCCTCTTCCCAAAGCTCATTCATCTGCTCAAGACTCATGTCAATCAGAGATATCTCCTTTTCAGCAGACATTTTCTCCATCTTGTCAAATCGCTGGATAAACTTATTTGTTGATTTAGTCAGCGATTCCTCCGGGTCCACTTTCAAAAATCTAGAAAGGTTGACCACAGAAAAAAGCAAATCACCAAGTTCTTCTTCAATGCCCTGCTCATCGCTCTGATCATATGACGTTCTGAGTTCGCCATACTCTTCCTGAACCTTACTGAAAACATCCTCAATATTATCCCAGTCGAATCCAAACTTGGACGCCCTGCTCTGTACCTTACAACTTCGCATAAGCGCCGGGAGTGCTTTCGGAACATCTTCCAGCCGGTCGGTGCATGTCTGATTCACATGTTCATCGCTCTTCATATTCTCCCATTTTTCAAGGGCTTTGTCAATACTTTTTGCACTTTCTTCTAAAAAAACATGGGGGTGTCGGCGTATCATTTTTTCACATTCTTCATTGATTACATCTGTAAGGGAAAAAGCATCATCTTCTTCCGCCAACATACCATGAAAGATAACCTGAAGCATTACATCTCCCAGTTCCTCTCTGAGGTTCGGCACATCTTTGTTATCGATTGCTTCGATCGTCTCATATGCTTCCTCAAGCATACATGTTCTCAAGCTCTCATGGGTCTGCACTTTATCCCATGGGCACTTCTGCCTCAATATGCCAACGATAGTCCTCAGCCGTTCGAAAGCTTCGCCCTCATTGTCCTTGGTTTCAGTAAGGTATTCGTATTCTTTAAGCATTTTTAATGACCTTTCTCATCAATCTTGCCAGCTTGTTTCCTCCTGGCATCGTCTGCAATTCTTCCATAGTTATTGCCCTAAGCGCAAAGATAAGCGCAACATATACTACCATGCCGATAAGGATCGCCAGAAGTGTTGCCAGGCTTGTCTGGGCATAGCCCGTGTCAAGGAATGACGCCAGCCCTTTATGTACGGCATAAACCACAACGCCCATTATCATGGCTGCCACACAAGGTTTGGCATATGTCAGTTTATAATCTATCTTAGTATTTGTGTATTTATGTACGGATCTGTTGTTGAGCACCAATGCAACGCAGTAAGCAAACATAGTTCCCCAGGCTGCACCTTTAACGTTTATTGCCGGAATTCCAACCAGTACAAAGGTCACTATAACTTTGCCGACGCATCCTAAAGCAAGATGCTTCACAGGTACCATCTGTCTGTCGATTGACTGCAGCACTCCTGTTGAAGTCTGTGTTATTGCCAGGAAGATGATGCTTATAGCCATGATCATCAAAATTGGAACTGCTTCATGAGCAGATTCAGGCTGTTTAGGATAGAGCAGCAGAAGGATCGGCTCAGCCAGTGCAAATATTCCAAATGCACAAGGGAAGGCCATTATCATCGTTGTCCTGTATCCCAGCTTGATGTTTGACTTTATGCCGCCTTTGTCTCTCAGTTTAAAGCATGCAGCAACAGCCGGTACCAGACTTACTGCTACCGCCTGAGTGAATACCTGAGGGAATGCAATCAGTGAATTACAGAATCCGCTGAACAGTCCGTAAAGGCTGTTTGCCTGTTCATAACTCCAGCCAGTGTCCTGAAGCCTGTTCATGATGATGGCCGTATCGATAAGCGTCATTATCGGCATGATCTCGCAGCCGATGATGATCGGAACGGCTATTTTCACGATATTCTTCATTATAACAGAAGCCTCTTCAACCTCCTGGTTGTTGAGATCTATCTTTCTGTGTATCGTCTTGCGGTTCAGCAAATATATGAGGAAAATCACTGCCAGTCCTGCTAAAGAACCTGCCGAAGCACCGAAGGATGCTCCTGCCGCAGCTTCCTTTAACCCAACATGCAGCAGTTTCCAGGCCAGTGCAAGTCCTACTATTACCCTGACCAGCTGCTCGGTTATCTCTGAGATCGCCGTCGGGTTCATATTCTGCCTGCCGTTGAAATATCCTCTAAACGCTGAAAAGATCGGCACGATCAGCAGTGCCGGTGAAATCGCCTTTACCGCCATTGCCGCGTCTGGATTGCCAAGTTTAGCCGTTATCCAGTCACCGCCAAAGTAGCAGATCACAAAAGACACCAGTCCTATCATGGCCAGCAGCAGCGTTGCCATTTTGAATACTTTGTGTGCGTTCTTATAGGCTCCGACTGCAATGTTTTCCGACACCAGTCTAGACACCGCAACAGGGACCCCCGCTGTCGAAAGGACAAGCAGCGCCCCGTAAATCGAATACGCAAATCCATAATATGCCATACCGTCATCGCCTATCCAGTTAGTCAGCGGTATTCTAAACACCGCTCCCAGAAGCTTGATGACTACTCCTGCGACGCCAAGCACCGCAGCACCTTTTATTAACTTGTTTCCCCTTTGATCAGACATATTTCCCCTTCATCTTTCTCTCTCATTACCGTCTTACAGCTGGTGCAGTATGCCTTCTGTCGCCTTTTCGGTCTCAAAAATAGTCTTTTCTATATCTAATGTAAGATATTCTCCATCTCTGTACAGCACTTTGCCATCGACCATGGTCATTGTTATGTCGCTTCCAGAAGCAGAATACACTATGTTATTCACCATGTTATGAACCGGATGCATGTTAGGAACGTCCGTACGCATCATGATAAGGTCGGCCCTAAATCCTTCCCTGATCAAACCGCAGTCTTCCCTTCCCTGTGACATTGCGCCGTCATATGTTGCAGCACGAATTACTTCTGCAGGCGATATGACTGTCGGATCTCCGGCTTTTACCTTACTGATCAAAGCAAGAGTCTTCATCTCTTTCACAAAATCCAGGCTGTTGTTGCTCGCCACGCTGTCTGTACCAATGGCGACTCTGATGCCGCGTTTCAGCAGCTGCGGAACATTGCATATGCCGCTTGCCAGTTTCAGGTTGCTCACCGGGTTTGTTGCCACAGTCACACCTTTTTCCTTTATGATATCAAAGTCATCGCCCTCCAGCCATACGCAGTGTGCAGCCGTTGTCGGCGTGTCGAAGATACCGCAGCTGTTAAGATATTCCACCGGCGTCATGCCGCCGTGCCTTCCTTTGCATTCCTCGTGCTCCAGACTAGTTTCAGAAACATGCACATGCATCCTCAGACCCTCTGACTTCGTATACTCAGCAAGGGCTCTGGCTGTTTTCTCGTCAGAAGTATACTCTGCATGCAGGCTTGTGTCAATGATTATTCTTCCATCTGCACAACCGTTGTACAATCTGACTGCCTCCTTCATTTCCGCCACAGATTCCATTTTATCAAAATCTTCTCCGGTGAAGTTAGTCAGTGATCTTGAGATGTTGTTCTTTGCACCACTCTCTTCTACAGCTCTAACCATGTCAGAAGTGAAATAATACATATCCGTTGTCGATACGATGCCAAACCTCAGCGATTCCGCCATGCACAGCATAGTCCCCCAGTATACGGCATTGCTGTTCAGTTTTGCTTCAAATGGGAATATTCTCGTATTCAGCCAGTCCTGCAGCGCCATGTTCTCCCCATAACCACGCATCATGGCCATCGGCGAATGGGCGTGAGCATTATAAAATCCCGGCATCAGCAGTCTGCCTTTGCCATCTACCGTCTCGCCGAAATCTCCGGCAGGCTTTTCTCTGCCGACATATGCTATACGCTTGTCTTTAACTCCAACGTACATGCCCTCCTCGGCTTCAAATTTATCATTTATTATCGTGATTTTTTCAAACAGCATTGCTCTGTCCTCCTTCTCTTTCATCAAATAATATCTTCAGCAGTCTTATTGTGTCATCCAGTTTTGCTATCGGCTTTGTCGTCAGCCTGATATAAGGCTCTACTCCGCCATGGAAAAATGCCAGCTGGCCGAAATCGGCATTGACCTTCATCAGCGCATAACCCTTGAGCGGATTCTTTTCGCCAAAGGCAATGATTACCCTGCCCTGCTGCTCGTAAATCCTCTTCACCGACAGTTCCTCTGCATAGCCTCTTATCCTGGAGACTTTGATCAGATTAAGGGTCTCCTTCGGCAGATCGCCAAAACGGTCCAGCATCTCGTCTATCATCTCTTCTTCGTCTTCATCGCTTCTGACTACGGCAATCTTCTTATACATCTGCAGCTTCAGGGATTCATTCTCAATATACCAGTCCGGTATGTTGGCCGTGACAACAAGTTCGACAGACGTTTCAGCCCTGTCTTCATTGACGATCTCGCCTTTGAGCGACCTGATTGCATCGTCGACCAGTTTGCAGTACAGCTCGTATCCGATGTTCATCATGTGTCCGCTTTGCTCGCTGCCTAATAGATTGCCGGCCCCCCTGATTTCCAGATCACGCATGGCGATTTTGAAACCGGCGCCAAACTCCGTGAACTCTTTGATGGCCTTAAGCCTCTTCTCTGCGACTTCAGTCAGCACCTTGTCCTTTTGATACATAAGGTAAGCATACGCCATACGATTCGACCTGCCGACGCGGCCTCTCAGCTGATAGAGCTGCGACAGTCCGTATCTGTCTGAGTCTATGACGATCAAAGTGTTGGCATTAGGTATGTCAATGCCGGACTCAATGATCGTCGTGGCAACTAGCACATTGTATTCATGATTGATGAAACTCATCATCACATCTTCAAGTACGTGTTCATTCATCTGTCCGTGACCGACTACTACCTCCGCTTCGGGCACCAGTTCGCTGATTTTGTCTGCGATGTGGTTGATTCCCCTAACTCTGTTATACACTACGAACACTTGTCCGCCACGATCCAATTCTCGCTGTATCGTCTCGCGAATCGTCGAGTCGTCCTGTTCCATTACATATGTCTGGACAGGATATCTTTCTTCAGGCGGTTCTTCTATCAGGCTCATGTCCTTGATGCCTGTCAGTGACATGTTAAGCGTACGCGGGATCGGTGTTGCGCTCAGCGTCAGCACGTCTACGTTCTTTTTCATGTCCTTGATTTTTTCCTTATGGGCAACGCCAAATCGCTGCTCTTCATCTATCACCAATAGTCCCAGGTCCTTGAACTTTACATCACTGGACAGCAAACGGTGAGTCCCGATGATCAGATCCACCTGCCCTTTTGAAAGCTGTGTGACGATCTCATCCTGCTGGCTTTCTGAACGGAAACGCGACAGCATCTCAACCTTGAACGGGAAATTCTGAAACCTTTCTTTCATGGTATAAAAATGCTGGTTGGCAAGGATCGTTGTCGGCACCAGCACAGCGGCCTGTTTGCCGTCTGCCAGACACTTGAATATTGCGCGGGCAGCTACCTCAGTCTTGCCATAACCCACATCTCCGCAAAGCAGCCTGTCCATAGAAATCGGCTTCTCCATGTCTGCCTTTATCTCTTCAATGGCTCTGAGCTGATCATCTGTCTCGTTGTACGGAAATGCGTCTTCAAATTCCTGCTGCCATACGCTGTCAGACGAGAAAGCGAAACCCTTCTGCACAGATCTTTCTGCATATAACCTTAAGAGATCCTGCGCCATATCGGCTATGGCTGCCTTGGCCTTAGCCTTAGTCGTCTTCCATTCACCGCCGGAAAGCTTATTTACTTTAGGAGCAGCGCCTTCGGAACCTATGTATTTCTGCACTATGTCCATCTGCTCGACAGGTACATACAGGTAATCGTTTCCCGCATATTTTATCTTCAGATAGTCTTTCTTTTCTCCCTGTATAGACAGCTGCTCTATCCCCAGGAACTTTCCAATTCCGTGGTTCTCATGAACGACATAGTCACCCTTCTTCATATCAGCGAAGGCCTGGATCTGCTGTCCCTTAGAAACGCTGTGTTTCTTCTTATGCGTCATCCTCTGGCCAGAGAAAATATCGTTCTCGCTGATGAAGCATCGCTTCTCTTCAGGGAATTCCATACCAGAAGACAGATTCCCTTCCGCAAAAAGTATCCTGTCTTCCAGCCCGATGCGTGCCGCAAATTCCTTCAGATTTTCCAGTCTGTCTTTGGACGCGGCAACGATAACTACCTGATACTTTTTCTTTACGTAATTCTTCAGTTCAGACTCAAGTATCTCCATCCTGCCGTTGAAGGAGACCATCTGCCGGCACTGGATATTCCTGACCTCTGAGAAATGATCCACGCCCTTCACGTTTTTCAGGAAAGGAGTAAGCACATAAACAGGCTCCCTGCTGTAGATCTTCAGGAAGTCCTCCTTATCAGATACCAGTTCCAAATCTCTTTGGATCACCTGCCCTCTCTCAAGGAAGACCTCGAAATCACTCTGCGTCTCCTTGCTTCTCGAGTCAAGGAATTCACAGATTCGGTCTGGATCGTCGATAATGACCGGACCTTTGTCCATGTAATCCCACAGATATTCGGTATCAGAATAAAAGTATTGTATATAGTTCTCCAAAAGTTGGAGATTCATTGCATTTTTAATGTATTCGCAGAGTTCGTCGCGGCGCCTCTTCAGGTTCTCTGCTGTCTCCGCAAACTCCGTACCCTTCTTCTCCAGTTTCTTTATCTGAAGGGTGTAATCATGATATAGGTGCTCAGCTGCATCATCAAAGACTTTCTTGTCGGCCATCATCTGTTCAGCCGGATATACCTCAATGAACTTCAGGTTTTCGATCGACCGCTGCGTGTCAGCATCAAAAGTCCTGATAGAATCGACCTCGGTATCAAAGAGTTCGACCCGGTACGGGTCATCACTGTCCGGCGTAAATATATCGATTATTCCTCCCCTTACGCTGAACTGACCGCGGGAATCTACAATATCCATTCTCTCGTAGCCCAGCTTTACAAGGGTCGCTTTAATAGCTTCAATGTCAACATCGTCACCAGTGGCGATCTTCAGTTTGTTTTCTTCAAAATTTCTATGCGGTGTAATCTTTTTGATGGCAGCAGAAACAGGCGCTATTACCGTGCATTCGCTGCCGGTCCTCAGTGCCTTCAGTATCTTCAGTCGTTCAATTAATTCATCGTGGTTCTTAGCTTCATATCGCAGAAAGACCTGGTCTTCATCTGGAAGCACCAGGATTTCCCTTTCTGAAAAAAAAGAAAGGTCAGAGGCTAATCTTTTTGCTCTTGCTGAAGTAGCTGTTACAATTAGGCTTTGTCTTTCTTCTTTGATGATATTCGCGATCACCGGAGCGCTCCGGCTGTCCGAAATACCTGCTAAGTTAATTATTCCTGTTTTAGTCATCACGCTCATCAGTTCTTTTCTTTATATTATATCTGTTCATGGCCATATCGACTCCGTCGCTTAAGATGCACTCTATGGCTTTCACAGCGTTTGTCACTGCTTCTTCAAGAAGCGGAACTTCTTCTTTGGTGAATCCTCCAATTACATAATCGACGAGATTTCCCTTCATATCACTGCCAGTACCTACTCTGATCCGTGGGAACCTGTCAGTCTGCAGCTGGTACACTATTGATCTCATACCGTTATGCGTTCCTGCGCTGCCGAACTTTCTGATTCTGATAGTGCCTGTGGCAATATCAATGTCATCGTATACTACTATCAGATTTTCCGGCGGAAGCTTGTAGAAATTCACGGCTTCCCTAACTGATTCACCGCTGAGGTTCATGAACGTCTGCGGTTTCAGAAGCAGAACCTTCTGGCCGGCGATATTTCCTTCGCCGACCAGCGCCTTGAATTTGATTTTATCTGTCTTAATGCTGTTCTCTTCTGCCAGCTTGTCTATGGTGATGAAACCCAGGTTATGTCTTGTGTTCTCATATTTTTTTCCCGGATTTCCAAGTCCTGCAATTATATACATACTATATGTTTTCCTTTAAATTCTATAGATTGCTATCGAACAGCTTGCTTACAGAACCGTTTGTAAATATTCTGGTCATTGCCTCAGCAAAAATCGGTGCAACTGAAAGGGATGTCACCTTAGATATCCTCTTTGCCTCAGGCATCGGTATAGTGTTCAGCAGAATAAGCTCTTCGATTGCTGATTTTTCTATTCTTTCTACGGCAGGTCCGGACAGTACCGGATGAGTAGCACCCGCATATACAGCTCTTGCGCCAAGCTGTTTTATGGCATTGGCTGCATTGGTTATAGTGCCTGCCGTATCGATCATGTCATCGAGTATGATACAGTTCTTGTCTTCAATATTTCCGATGATGTTCATGATCTCACTCTTGTTAGGCTCGGGTCTTCTCTTATCTACGATAGCTATAGGGCAATCGAGATATTCGGCCATGTTTCTTGCTCTGGTCACGCTGCCATGGTCAGGTGATACCACGCATATATTATCAAGGTGCATTTCTTTGAAATGTCTCGCTAGAATCGGCATTCCCACAAGATGGTCAACAGGGATGTCGAAATATCCCTGAATCTGGTTGGCATGAAGATCCATGGTAACCACTCTGTCTGCACCTGCTGCCACGATAAGATTTGCTACCAGTTTTGCTGTTATAGGATCCCTTGCCTTGGCCTTCCTGTCCTGTCTTGCGTATCCGTAATAAGGGATTACCGCATTGATTCTGCCAGCCGACGCTCTCTTCATGGCGTCAATCATGATCAATAGCTCCATCAGATTGTCATTTACCGGATCACAAGTTGACTGGACGATGTATACGTCTATTCCTCTTACTGATTCCCACAGGTTGACTGAAATTTCACCATCGCTGAATTTAGTTACCGTAGCCTTGCCAAGTGGCTTTCCCATAATGGAAGCGATTTCTTCTGCAAGCTCAGTGTGAGCATTCCCGGTAAAAACCTTAAAATCTGAAAATGCGCCGTTTTTCATGTTTCGTACACCTCTACTTTCTTCATCCATGCCTGTTCAGTATAAAAGATCACTTTTTTTTCTGTAAAGACCCTTCTCTGCTGCCCAGCCTGCAATATTTTTCTGTCTTTCTCTTGCAATGCAAAGTGCGTCCTCCGGAACATCCTCGGTGACCGTGCTTCCGGCTGCAATATATGCGCCGTTGCCTATTTTCACCGGTGATACCAGATTGGAATTGCAGCCGATGAACGCTCCGTCACCAACTTCCGAACGATACTTTGACGTGCCGTCATAATTGACAAATACGACACCGCATCCTATATTGACATCTCTTCCAACATCAGAATCTCCGATATATGTCAGATGAGCTGTCTTCGAACCATCAGCAATTGATGAATTCTTGACTTCAACAAAGTCTCCGACCTTGCAGCCTTTACCAATCGTGCTGCCCGGCCTCAAGTATGCAAAAGGACCGATCTTGCTCCCGTCGCCTACCTTGCTTTCAATTATTACAGAACTCTGTATTTCAACACCGTCTCCAATGTTAGATGCAACGATCCTTGAATTCTGATAGATCACAGAATTTGCTCCGACAGAGGTGCCTTTCTCCAAAGTGACGCAAGGCCCTATCACAGTACCCTTGCCGATCATGACATCCTCATCTATGTACGCGGTCCTGATATCGACAAACTCAACTCCCTGTTCCATAAGTTTCAGGACGATATCGATTCTCGCTTTTTCCTTTTGTTCATATTCGCTGTAAGTCATAGAATAGCTCCTTACTTCATTATCATTTCTCCGACTTTGTAAATGTCGCCAGCACCCATAGTGATCACCAGGTCACCAGCTTTGGCTTCTGACTTTACAAATTCAGCTATCTCTTCAAAGCTTCCCATGTAATGGACTTCCTTGTCCGGATGAGCCTTCTTGATCGCTTCTGCAAGTTTTGCAGAAGAAATCTGATAGATATCCTTCTCTCTTGCCGCATAAATGTCTGCCAGCACCAGCACATCAACATCTCCAAAGGCATCAACAAAATCGTCAAACAGTGCCAGCGTTCTAGTATATGTATGCGGCTGGAACAGACACCATAGCTTGCCATGATGCATTTTCTGTGCAGCAGCCAGCGTTGCCTTAATCTCCGTCGGATGGTGCGCATAATCGTCAACCAGTTTTACACCGCCTGGCGTTGTACCGATAACATCAAACCTTCTGTGAGTACCTTTATATTCATTAAGCGTCTTGATTATGATTTCTGGTTCCACACCAAGCTGATGAGTACATGCAAATGCAGCAGTAGCGTTGAGGATGTTATGTTCTCCAGGAACATTCAGATCCACTCTGCCCAGATCTCTGCCTTCGAATATGATATCAAAATGCGGCAGTCCGTTTTCATCAAAGCTGGCGTCACTTATGCAATATGTGCATTCTTTGCCGTATCCATAGGTAATGGCATTCGGCACGTCTCTGATAACTTTGCTTACAAACGGGTTGGCATCATATGCGATGATCTTCCCGTTAGTCGGAACCGCCTTGGCAAACTGGTCAAAAGAACTGACGATATGATCAATGTCCTTGAAATAGTCAAGGTGATCAGAATCTATGTTGAGTATAACTTCTATTTTCGGTCTCAACTGCAGGAAACTGTCCCTGTATTCACAGGCCTCCGTAACGAAGTAACGGCTATGTCCTACTTTTACATTGCCGCCTATCTCATCGAGATGTCCGCCTACCAGGATCGTTGGCTCCAGTTTAGCCTTCTCTAATATCAAAGAAACCATAGAAGTGGTCGTCGTCTTTCCGTGTGTGCCGCTGATTGCAATGCTGTTTTCGAACTCATCCATCAGAGTTCCCAGTACTTCAGCCCTGCTGGCAAGCGGGATGTTTTTCTCCCTTGCTCTTACTATTTCCGGATTTTCCTCCGCAATAGCCGCTGAATAAACAATCAGGTCCGCGTTTTCAACATTTTCCGCTCTATGGCCTATATATATTGTAGCTCCCTTTGCACGTAAGCCGTCTGTGATATCAGACTGCTTCATGTCTGAACCAGAAACATTGTAGCCTCTGTCTAGCAGTATCTCCGCAATGGCAGACAATCCAATGCCTCCAATTCCAATGCAGTGAATATTCTTATAGTCAGGTAAATTGATCATTCCCTATCCTCCAAAAAATCAAATATATCTGTGCCTAAGCACATATATAATGAATTATATCACAAAAGCTGTAAAAAATCGCTCGGTAATTGACAAAAAAACAAAAAAGAAATAAGATGTATCCATATGACATTGGGGAGGACCAAAATGAAGAGAAATGAACGAATCGGAGCAATCATACTGACTCTGTCAGAGTCACCATCCAAGGTGTTTTCACTGCAGCAGTTCTGCGATGCCTTCGGCGTTGCCAAGTCCAGCATAAGTGAGGACATTGCTATTGCCAGCGAAGCTGTTAAAGCTACAGGCAGCGGTTATATTGAAACAATACCAGGTGCCAAAGGCGGCGTCCGTTTCATTCCGGACATTCAGGATGATGAACTGGAAAAACTGCAGATTGAATTCTGCGACAGAATCAGCGACAGCAGCCGTATCCTAGGAGGAGGATTCCTCTATACATCTGATATCATGTTCGATACCGATCTTGTCTCACGTCTTGCAAGGATATTTGTACGCAAGTTCAAATACTGCGGTGCCAATTATGTAGCAACAGTTGAAACTAAAGGAATAATACTTGCTTCAATGGTTGCCCGCCAGCTTGATCTGCCGCTGGTCATCATCAGACGTGAAGCAAAAGTATCAGAAGGTTCAACCGTCAGCATCAATTATTTTTCCGGCTCCTATGACAGGGTCCAGAAGATGTCCATCGCCAAACGCGCCGTAGAGCCGGGGTCGAGTGCTTTGATCATCGACGACTTCATGCGCGGCGGAGGAAGCATCCGCGGGATCGCCGAAATTCTTGCTGAGTTCGATGTTTCTGTTGCCGGAGTCGGTATTGCCATCGCCAGTATTCTGCCTGAGAAGAAAAAAATCGAAGACTATACGGCAATCGTATATCTGGGAGATGTTGACGAGGAGCAAAAAACCATAAAAGTTTCGCCAAATTATCAGATTTTTTAGTATTTTTTGTTGTCTATTACATTAAAATGTTGTATACTGAAGTTACTTTAATGAGCGAAGGCGAGAAAGGTGGTCAAGTATGAACATAACTGATGTAAGAATCCGTAAAGTCAGCGATGAAGGTAAAATGAAAGCCGTGGTATCCATCACATTTGACGATGAATTCGTTGTACACGACATTAAAATTATTGAAGGCCAAAATGGCCTGTTCATTGCTATGCCAAGCAGGCGAATGGGAGAAGGAGACTTCAGAGATATTGCACATCCACTGAAATCCGAAACCAGAAATAAGATCAAAGAAGCGATATTCGCTGAATATGACAAGGTCCTTGCGGAGAAAGATGATGAAGAAGCAGCACCTGCTTCTGAAGAATAACAATAATTACAAAAGCTGAGACAGCGGGTCAATTACCGCTATCTCAGCTTTTTTATTGCCGTAGGCAACAAGGTTCCCGGGGACCCGCCCGAAGCTTTAGCTTCGCAGGAGGGTGGGGTTCTTATTGTCTTAATTTCTCTTCGTATTATTTCTGTATCTTGCTCTACTTCTCCACGTCCATTATCCTGATGATGTTCGTATTCCCCGGAACATCTAGAGGTATGCCAGCACTAAGCACCAGCTTATCCCCTTCTTCAACCAGGCCTGCCTCCAGTGCCTTATGAACGCAGTGGACAAACATCTCTTCAACATCATCCCTGCTGTTTACGATCAAAGGCGTTACTCCCCAGGCCAGTGACAGCTGATGATATGTCTTTGGGGACGGCGTTGCGCCGATGATGTTTACGTCAGGTCTGAATTTTGACATGCGTCTGGCCGTATAACCCGTCTTCGTCACAGCCATCAAAGCCCCTGCTTTAACGTCTTCCGCCAGCGTGCATGCTGCGTGTCCCATAGCGTTGGTCACGTCAGAGGAACTCATCTCATGCCAAATGGTTTCATTCTTGGAAATTTTCGGCTGATCCTTCTCTGCCTGAGTAGCGATCTTGGCCATTGCCTTGACTGCTTCTACAGGATAGTCTCCTGCAGCCGTCTCTCCAGAGAGCATTACTGCCCATGTTCCGTCAAATACGGCATTAGCAACGTCGGTTATTTCCGCCCTTGTCGGCAGCGGACTTGATGTCATCGACTCCAGCATCTGTGTTGCAGTAATAACGATCTTTCCCGATTGTACGCATCTTCTGATGAAGCGCTTCTGGATGCCAGGCAGTTTTTCGTAGGCAACTTCCACGCCCATATCTCCTCTCGCTACCATGATGCCGTCAGCAGCCTGAAGTATTTCCTCAAAGTTTTCAATGCCCTGTGTACTTTCAATTTTGGCAATAATCTTTATGTCACTTCCGCCGTTTTCATTCAGCAGCTTCCTAACATCATTTACATCGGCAGCGCTTCTGATGAACGAAGCGGAAATGTAGTCAACATCGTTTTCTATGCCAAACAGGATGTCTGATTTGTCCTGGTCGCTGAGATACTCCATGGAGATATTAATGTTAGGCAGATTGACTCCCTTGTGGTTGCTGAGTTTGCCGCCGTGTATTATGTCGCAGACAACGTCGCAGCCCTTGACCTCTCTAACCTGAAGAATCACCTTTCCGTCATTGATCATTATATGGTTTCCTTTAGCTACTTCCTTAGGCAGGTCATCATATGTCACCGATACGATATTTTCGTTTCCCGGAACATCTCTGGTGGTTATCGTGAACATTCCTCCATCAGGAAGAACGGCCTCTCCCTTTTCAAAATCCTTTATCCTGATTTCCGGTCCTCTGGTATCAAGAAGCACTGCAGCTGGTACTCCCAGCTTGTCTCTAACTCTGCGGAATGTATCCATTGCCTCCTTATGTTCTGCATGGGATCCGTGTGAAAAATTCATTCTGGCTACGTTCATTCCTGCCAGAAGCATCTTGCGTATAACTTCCGGATCCCTTGAAGATGGGCCCAGCGTACATACTATCTTTGTCTTCCTCATAATATATCTCACCTCTTAATTAATAGCCGTTTGCGGCCAAATTTGTCAAAAAACAAAATACGCCTGCGACAGGCGTACCTCTGCTATCTCTTGTTTTACATGTCGTAGGCATATTATAACAGAAAAAAGCCAAATATGCAAAAATAAAACAAATCCAAGGTTGCCACCTTTGACACGGGGTGTTATCATGGAAATGATATTCGATAAATAATTAACATAACAGTATTGCAGAGGAGGCAGAAATACAAATGGAATTAGACGCAAAAGTCAAAGAAAGACTAAGAAGTGATAAGGCGTTTGACCTGATCATGCCGGCTGAACAGGCTGCAGAAATGATAAAAGACGGAATGATAGTCGGCGTAAGCGGATTTACTGCATCAGGTTACCCTAAGGCAGTTCCCCACGCTCTTGCAGAAAGAGGCAGACGCGGCGAAAAACTTAAGATAGATGTTTATTCCGGAGCATCGCTGGGACCGGAAATCGACACCGAACTCACCGAAACAGGCATTTTAAGAAAACGTATGCCGTACATGACCGATAAGGCTTTCAGAAAAGCCGTCAACTCAGGTCAGTGCGAGTACATAGACATGCATCTATCACAGTCAACTCAGTATGTCAACTATGGCGTAATGCCAAAGATAGACATTGCCATAGTAGAAGCACTGGCAATCAACGAGGATGGAAGCATCGTCCCTACCACTTCTGTAGGCAACACTCCTTCTTTCATCAAGCAGGCTGACAAAGTAATAGTTGAGCTAAATACACTGCAGCCTATTTCTCTAGAAGGCATGCACGATGTGATCATTCTTGACAATCCGCCGCACAGACAGCCTATTGGCATCACCAAGCCGTCAGACAGGATCGGCAAACCGTATATGGAATGCGGCTGGGACAAGATTGCAGGTATCGTTATCACAGACATTCAGGATGGACTTCGCCCTCTGGGAGAAATCAGCGAGGATTCACAGAAAATTGCAGACAACATTATCGAGTTCCTCAACGGGGAAGTTAAAGCAGGACGTCTTTCCGACACCCTCCTTCCTATCCAGTCAGGTGTTGGAAGTGTTGCCAATGCAGTACTTTACGGACTATTAGAATCCGACTTCCACGATCTGACATGCTACACTGAGGTCGTTCAGGATTCCATGCTTGAACTTATCAAAGCCGGCAAAGTCGTATGCGCATCAACCACTGCCATCACACCTTCACCAGAGATGAAGGAAAGATTCGACAAGGAATGTGAGATGTACAGAGGCAAGCTTATCTTCAGACCGGAAGACATCAGCAACAACCCTGAAGTCATCAGAAGGCTCGGCGTCATCGCCATGAACACTGCGCTTGAAGCAGACATTTACGGCAATGTCAACTCAACTCACGTAAACGGCTCTAGCATGATGAACGGTATCGGAGGATCCGGAGACTTCTCCAGAAATGGTGCCATCACCATTTTCTCGACAGTATCTACAGCCAAAGGAGGAAAAATCTCCTCCATCGTACCGATGTGCTCACACGTTGACCACACTGAACATGATGTTATGGTCATCGTAACTGAACAGGGTTATGCAGACCTGAGAGGATGCTCTCCAAAGGAAAGAGCCATTAAGATAATCAACAACTGCGTTCATCCGGACTACAAGGATCAGCTGATGGATTACTATCAGAGAGCCTGCAAAGAAAGCGCACTGCAGACTCCTCACATTCTGTCAGAAGCCCTTTCATGGCATATCAATTACATGAAGAACGGAACTATGAAACTGTAATCGGCTTGACCAGCTAATATAAACAAAAGACACAATGCCCAATCGGGTATTGTGTCTTTTGCATTATGTGGCAAGTATTTGTTGTTTTACTCTATTTCGCGTGAGATCATGTTCTCATAAGTCTGCGGCTTTATTATCATCCTGTCTTTGCCGTTCTTTACCATGATTGCGCCTGGAATCGGATTTTTATTGTAGTTGCTTGCCATGGAATATCCATATGCACCTACGGAGAAAATAGCGAAGATGTCGCCAGCCTCCGGCTTTGCAATGTCAATGTCTTTGATCAGTATGTCTCCTGACTCGCAGCATTTTCCGCATATCGTGACTTTGTCGGTCTTTGGCTTGTTGGCTTTGTTTGCTACGATGCCTGTGTAAAGTGCCTGATAAAGTGCCGGTCTGATATTGTCTGTCATGCCGCCGTCTATGGAGACGTATTTTTTGATGCCTTTGATGTCTTTGATGCTGCCGACTGTGTACAGCATGAGACCTGCCTCAGCAACCATGCTTCTGCCTGGCTCAATTACAACTGCCGGCCTCTTGACTCCCTTCATTTCCTCTGCATAGAAGCTGTTGATCTTCTCCATGATTGGATCGATGAAGTAGCTGTAAGGCTTGCGTTCCTCGTCGATATACGTTACGCCGAATCCGCCGCCTACGTTGAGTTCTTTCACGTCGTATGCATATTCCTCCTTGATTTTCTTAGCCAGTCCCAGCATTACATCAAGAGCCTGCAGATATGAGGAATTGTCGAAAAGCTGTGAACCGACATGGAAGTGGATGCCATAAAAGTCAACGTATTTGGAGTCTATTGCCTGTTTTACAAGCGGCATGATCACGTCGTCATCCATTGGGATTCCGAACTTGGAGTCCTTCTTGCCTGTGGTGATGTACTCGTGTGTAGAACTCATTACGCCTGGTGTGATCCTAATGAGGACTTTCATCTTGCAGTCATGCTTCCTCAATCATCGGCAGTTCCTGAAGGCTGTCAATAATCATCCTGCCGATGTGATTCTCAACTGCAAGATCGATTTCCTGAGGTGTCTTGTTATTTCCATTAAATTCGATTTTCATTGCCGGAAAACCGGCCTTCAATGCTGTATACAATTCCCCACCGGAAACGACATCAACACACATGCCTTCTTTTTCCATTAGTTTGGCCATTGCCATCGGGAAAAACGCCTTTGCAGCATAGGCTGCTCTGGTGTCCGGATACTTGTCGTTAAGACTTTCTCTAATATCTCTGCACCGACCTGAAATATCACTTTCTGAATATACATATAGTGGAGTACCGTATTTCTTTGCTAGTTCTACTGTGCTGCAGCCATCAAAGTACAGCACACCGTCTTTTATTTCTCTTTCCATAACTGTCAATATGCCTCCCTAATTAAACTAACTGTGTAATGTTATAATGATCCTTCTGCAAGTTATTTCGCAAATACTATGCCAAATTGTTCGCAGCCGAGACTCTGTGCAAATGGATAGAGTTAGCGAAGCCGGATTGTTTTTTTTTGGTTTTTCGTCCGCTATTTAGGATAAATTTTCCGCAATCTCGTACCCCTGACATAAGAAATGGCTATTTGCTTATGTTGTCTCATGGTATATTTCTTGCTCTGTAATAATGCATCAGGAGGTAACGTTATGAAAGGAATCACTAAAAAAGGCAACCTTGTCAGGCTGCTTGATCTTGATCAGGAATTTATCATAGATCTGAAATATGCTACTGAGGACAATTTTACTAAAAGCAAAGTCTACGATTCCCCTGAATGCTATATCGACGAAAACACCGCCGTTAACCTGATTCGCGCTAAGAACATATTGAAAAGCAAAGGTTTTGGCGTAAAAATATGGGATGCCTACCGGCCGGTAAGCGCACAGCAGAAGTTCTGGGATCTCGTTCCCAATACTACATTTGTTGCACGTCCGCCAGACATGAAAACTTTTACGGATTTCAGGAATTCTCATATGAACGGACAGTGCGTGGATGTCAGCCTTGTTTCTCTCAACGGTGAAGAAATCCCTATGCCGAGCAAGTTCGATGACTTCTCACCTCGGGCTCGCCTTGATTTCGAAGGCACTCAGGGGGAAGCCAGAAAAAACGCCGAGATTCTCAGAGATTCAATGGTCGAGGCAGGCTTCGAACCTTATGACGGCGAATGGTGGCACTTCTACGACAGAAACACCAGCCCGGTAAAATACTCAGACATCAAATTCTGATTCAGTCAGACGATAAGAAAAAACGAGGGGAATTAGTTTTCCCCTCGTACTTTTTTATCCTATGATACTTCCAAGCACCCTCAAGGCATTCTCGTGGGTGATTTTGTCTATTTCATCGTCTGTAAACTTCTTCTCCATTGCTGCCAGCACTTTCGGATATCCGCCGTAGTTGACAAGTTCTCCGGCAGTCTCTATGCCGTCAAAGTCAGAGCCCAGGCCAACGGCGTCGATACCGGCTTTGTCTACCATGTAGACCATGTGCCTCATTATCTGTTCAACAGTTGCGCCTTCAGATCCGTCTTCCAGGAATGAACGTTCAAAGTTGATGCCTGCAATGCCGCCCTTTTCGCCCAGCACCTTGAGCTGATCATCCGTCAGGTTCCTCTTATGCCCGCAGAGTGCCTTAGCGCAGGAATGTGAAGCAATAAATGGTTTCCGGCTGTATTTTGCTACATCGTAGAAGCCACCTTCCGACATATGGGACACGTCGACGACCATTCCGAGACTGTTCATTTTATCTACGACTTCAATGCCAAAAGGCTTCAGTCCCTGGGCGTTTTCCTTAGGATCATCAAAGCACGGATAGCCGATCGTGTTTTCATAGCCCCACATAAGAGTAAGCAGTCTTACCCCCATGTCGTAAACTTCCTGTATCCTCTCGATCTTTCCGTCTACGAATATCCCGTTCTCTATGGTAAGGAACGCCGACATCTTTCCATCTTTGTCGTTTTTGATGATGTCAGCGGCAGAATACGCTGGTTTTATGATGTCCGCATTTGCAGCCATTTCCTGCTTGTAGCTTTCATATACTTCTTTGAAGACATCATAGGCATCCTTGTCCTTTGTTTCCTCTCTGGAAATATATATGGCAAAAAACTGTGCCATTCCGCCGTTCTCTTTCATTAGTTCAAGATTAAGGTGACCTTTTCCGTCACGAAGTTTCCTGTCGCTGTTTCTCCAGCAATCCAGCAGAGTGTCGCAGTGCATGTCGATGATTTTGTAGCTTTTGCTCATATTTCTTCCTCCCAGTCATAAATTATAATGATATCTTTATCTTAATCACACGGCACGGATATTGCAATAGTTTAAATAAAGATTTATTATAATATCAGCTATAGGTTTTACAAGAAAGGGAGCGTAATAAATGGCAAAGGATATTACTGTCATCAGGCAGAAAGTCGACGATATATTCGATAAAGTCGTTGAAATCAGAAGGCACATCCACATGGACCCAGAGCTTGGAGAACACGAGGAAAAAACCGCTGCGTATATCTCCTCCAAGCTTTCAGAAATAGGTATAGACTGCAAAACAGGCATTGCCGGTCACGGTGTAATTGGCACCATATACGGCAAAGACAAGACAAGGGCTGCGGCCATCCGCGCCGACATTGACGCCCTTCCAGTTACTGAAACAGTAGACACGCCGTATAAGTCTAAGATTCCAGGCGTCATGCACGCCTGTGGTCACGATGTTCACACCGCCATGCTGCTGGGTGCGGCAATGGTACTGAAGAGCATGGAATCCGAGCTTCCTGCCAGCATCAGGCTCCTGTTTCAGCCTTCAGAAGAAACCATCGGCGGTGCTGAACGCATGATACAAGAAGGATGTCTAAAAGATCCGGATGTTTCCAGCGTTATCGGCTTCCATGTCGACCCTTCTCAGCCGGCAGGAAAGATCAGGATGCTTGACGGCCCAATGAATGCCGCATCCTGCGAATTCAACGTAAGCGTGTTCGGCAAGTCCTCACATGGCGCTCATCCTGACAAAGGCGTCGATGCACTGCTGCCGGCATGCACCATGGTCACCTCACTTCAGTCGATCATCACCCGCCGCATGGATCCTGCTGATCCTTGTCTGATCACCGTCGGCACTTTCCACAGCGGCACCAAAGAGAACATAATATCAGGCCAGGCTGATTTCAACGGCATCATCCGTACCTTCAGTCTTGAGAACCGCGATTTCATAAAATCAGAGATAGTAAAAGTCTGTGAAAACACGGCAGCTGCATTCAGCGCTGCCTGCGACGTTCGTTTCAGCGACAGTTACCCTTCTCTGGAAAACAACCACGAACTTTACTGCCTGATCAAAGATGTTGCAGAAGATGCTCTCGGCAGCGAAAACGTCGTCACCGGCGGGCTTCCAAGTCTTGGTGCTGACGACTTCGCATACTTCTGCCACGGCACCCGCGGCATGTACTTAGACCTTGGTTCCGCTTTTCCAGGCGAGGAATCATATCCGCTCCACAGCGACAAGTTCTGTCCTGACGAAGAATGCATGAAAACCGGCATACTGATTGAAGTGCTCAGCGTCTTGAAAATACTAGAGGAGGAATCCGAGAAATGAAAACGACAGCTGACAGCGAGATCTTAAGGGATACGGTCATCCGTATAGACCTCGGCAAAATAAAAAGAAATATGGAACTCATCAAAAGCATGGCCGGTCCTGACGTTGCCGTCATGGCCGTGATCAAAGCCAACGGCTACGGTCATGGCGCTGTTGGCGTGGCGCCTGCCATAATGGCCGGCGGCGCAGACTACCTTGCTGTTGCCACGCTGACAGAAGCGCTGGAGCTCAGGGAGGCATACCCCGACTGCCCGCTTTTTGTTCTTGGACATACGCCTGACAGACTGCTGGAGTACGTAGTCAGAAACAACATCACGCAGACAATCTTCTCCTTTGACCAGGCCGCGCGCATCAGCAAACTGGCCGAACGCGCCGGCGTTACCGCCAAAGTCCACGTAAAGGTCGACACCGGATTCCACCGCCTCGGCAAAGAGCCTTCTGATGCCTATGCTTCAGAAATCCTGAGGATGAGTAAGCTGAACGCTCTGGAAATAGAAGGCATCTTTTCTCATCTCGCTCTGGTTAATGAGGAGGAAAACGAAAAGCAGTTCCACCAGTTCATGGACTTTGCTGACAGGCTGGAAGCGGAAGGATGCAGCTTCCGTTACAGACATATTGCCGACAGCATCGCCTCCGTCGATTATCCTGGATACCGGCTGAACATGATCAGGCCGGGTGCTCTGATCTACGGCATGCGCGGCTTCCACATCGGCAGCCTGCCCGTTGAACAGGCACTGACCTTCGAGACCCATATCTCACAGCTCCACAGCATCAAAGCCGGAACCGGCGTCAGCTACGACTATCTGTGGCGTGCTGAGCGCGACAGCATCATAGCTACCCTGCCCTTTGGCTATGCCGACGGATATCCCAGGAATCTGCGGGACAAAGGCTACGTCATCATCAACGGCTGCAAAGCACCGCTTGTAGGCGTGCTCTGCATGGATCAGTGCATGGCAGACGTTACCGATGTCACTGACGTCAAGGAAGGCGACAAGGCGATCATCTACGGCGACGGTTCTGACGGTTCAATGACCATAGAAAAAGCCAGCAAACTGGCGGAGACCAACAAAAACGACATCATTGCCCGTCTGACGTCAAGACCTCCGCGAGTCTATTCAAAATAGCGGCAGCCTCCTTGCATTATCACGCGCGTGTTTATGTACATAAGAAGGCGGCCAGAAAATCTTTTGATCATACTTAAAAAGCAGCCATACGGCTGCTTTTTTGATGCTTTGCTTTTTTACTTAATACTGTATTTCTTCAGTTTCTCGTAGAATACCGTTCTTGACAGCTTCAGTTCATCCATGACCTTGCCTTTGTCGCCGTTGTTCTTGATCATTGATCCTTCAATGATCCTCTTCTCCTCGATCTCTAGAAGTTCCTTCATGGATTTCGGTGCTTCCGTCGTCCCTACACTTAGGTATTCTGGATAGATTATATTGGACTCGCATAGGGTTATCGCCCTCTCTATAGCATTTTCCAGTTCTCTGACGTTTCCTGGCCAGTTGTATGAGATAAGTTTCTGCAGAGCGTCTCCGGAAAACTTTTTGCTCTCAATACCGTACTCCTCGCATTTGCTGCTGAGTATCTTATTTATCAGCAGATAAAGATCCGGCTTGCGTTCACGCAGCGGCGGTATCTCTATTGGGAACACGTTGATCCTGTAGTAAAGGTCCTGGCGGAAATGGCCGTTCATTACCTCTTCTTCAAGGTTCTTGTTGGTGGCTGCTATGACTCTGACGTCAACCTTGACCGGTTTTGACGAGCCTACTCTGTAGATGATCTTGTCCTGCAGCACGTGAAGCAGCTTGACCTGTATCTCCAGCGGTATCTCTCCTATCTCGTCCAGGAATATAGTTCCCTTGTTTGCGGATTCAAAAAATCCCACCTTGCCTTCAGGTCTTGCTCCTGTAAAAGCTCCTCCCACGTAACCGAAAAGTTCGCTCTCAAACAGGGTCGGTGCAATGGCGTTGCAGTTTACCTCTATGAACGGTGCATCCGGGTTCCAAAGCCTGTGAATCTCATGGGCCAGCTTGGATTTGCCGGTTCCGCTTTCTCCTGTTATTATTACGTTGAATCTGTTCTGAGACGCCTTATAGGCCATGTATTTCACTTCGTTGGCTTTGGCGCTCTTGCCGATAAAATTCTTGAAAGCGTCCGGCGGGTAACCGAATTCTGTCTTGCGTACTGCCTTCTCATTTTCCTCGATCAAGCCGATAATTTCATTACGCGAGTCCAGAATACTTTCCAGTCTCTCCGCTTCCTGCATGATCAGGAAAACTCCTTCTGTCTTTCCGTCTTCTTCCCATGGCACGATGCTGCACAGGAACGGTCTCTTATTTATCTCGTATATCTTATTGTTTATAGTCTCTTCAGAGCCGCTCAGCACCATGTCCAACTTGTCGGACAGCTCTGACTTGTCGAACACTTCCAGATATCTTCTTCCGCAGACATCTACATCGCTCAGGTCTACAGCCTTTCTGACAAAGCTGCCGCCTCGCAGCAGGTCTCCGATAGACTCACGCCTTACAGTGTAGCCTTTCGCCTCAAAGAACTTTACTGTCCCGCTCATGCCGTCGATGACGACCATGTTGCCCACAGACGAAAAAAATTTCAGCCTGAACTCACGGTCCTTGACTGCTATCAGAGTTTCTCTCTTGTCTGTATCTATTTCCACCCTGATCTGAAATCCCAGATAGTTAGTATCCATAGCCAGCGGAACGTTGAGCTGATGCTCCCTAACGTATTTATACTGTGGTTCTATCTTGTTGTTCTTATATACCGCCACGGCAATGAGCATGTCATTAGGACGTATGTTGCGGTCGTTGATATTGAGGGCACTCAATTCTTCATGACCCGTTTCCCCGTCATCCTCGCCTATCTTATTGTCTGCAATGATCACGATGTCGCCTTCATCCAGCCTTCCCCCTTCGTGAGAACACATTGCATCGATTATGATTCCAGTTATTTTCTTAGCATAGGAATTACACATCTGTATGCGTTTGTCTGAATCGACATAGACTATACCCTGACCCATACTGCTCATTATTTTTTCAATTGCCTGCTTATCAACAGCCATATTAAATACTCCAATCCATATCTGCAGTTTCTCCAACTGCCACCTTTTTTGCCGGACCCGTGAGCCACAGTGCGGATACCATTCCCTTTGTTTCTTCAACGTCTACGGTCAGCCGACCGCCTGGCGCCCGCAGGCCGATGTGCCCGCCCTTTGTCATACCTTTCAGGACCATGGTCAGCGCCGTTGCCGTTGCTCCTGTTCCGCATGCCAGCGTGAAATCTTCAACGCCCCGCTCAAAGGTGACAATGTCAGCCGTGTCTTCTTCGCCTGACACCATGCTGAAGAAATTGACGTTTGCGCCCTTAGGATATTTTTTGTTCCATCTCATGGAACGGCCGATATTCCTGAGGGAGTCCTCATTGATCCGCTTGAAGTCGTCCATTTCCACCACGATGTGCGGTAGAGCCGGATCTCCTAACTCTATGTATGAACATTCGTATATCTTTCCATCAGCTTCTATGCTATCGGACAGTATGATCTTAGTCGGATCATTGATCCTGACCTTGTAAGTCGTCTTGTCGATCATTTCGCCAATAACCATGCCGGCCGTTGTTTCTATGTGCTGTGTATCTCCTGCAAGTCCAGCCTCATGCCCATATCTGGCGATGCATCTGGCTCCATTGCCGCACATCTCTCCTATGGTCCCGTCGGCATTTATAAACAGCATTGCATAGTCTCCGCCGTGACTTGCCTCGTTTACAGCCATAAGGCCGTCTGCCCCTATCGATATTTTGCGGCGGCAGAGATCCCTGGCCAGTTCCCGAAGCTGTGACTCCGTAAGCCGCTCTTCAATATTGTTGATTATGATAAAATCATTTCCCGCACCAGACATTTTCGTAAATTTCATATCCTGCCTCCCGATAATGTTATGACACATCTCATATTTTACTCCATTATGCTAATCGTTTAAAGTGTTTTTCTCCGAAATTTATTTTCAGATTTTAAGGCCGAATGCCGCAGCCTGAGTTGTGATTTTCGTCTTTTCTTCTATTATATATGTCATTCTATGTTTATCGTAATATTTTAGTTTAACATTTTATTAATAACGTTGCAATTTCAATGCGCGCAGAATTAATTTTTTTAAAAAAAGTAACTTTATTTTAACTTTTTCTCTTGCATTATAGTTATTCCTGTGTTACTATACAGTTACACCAAGGAAAGTTAATTAAAGGTTATTTTTAAGAAAGTACTGAGGTAAGGAAATGAAGACTACGATGATGAAAAAATTGAATATAGCAATCGCCGCTATCATCATGATGGCCGCTATCGTAGCAACTCCTGCAGCTGCTTACGCTGACAGTTCAGTTCAGGCTTTCTCATCAAGCAAAGATGCAGGAGCCTACTACTCCAGCCAGATGCTTGATCACACAAGTGAAATATCCTTCACATATGTAACCGATTCAGCAAACGCATCAGCACTGGTCAGCGAGATCCGCGATGAAGCACTCAGCAATGATTACATCCACTACAGCATCTACAACGGATCAACACTGAGCTATACATACACTCAGAGCAACGGCAAGTATTACTACACAATGAGATATGCAGTATCATACAAGACTACAGCAGCTCAGGAAAAGGCATTCAGCAATAAGCTCAATTCAACAATGAAGAGCCTGAACCTCTCCGGCAAGACTGATTACCAGAAAGTAAAGACTATCTACTCATACATCACTAAGAACGTATCATACGACAGAGTTCACAGCTCAACTTACTACAAGAAGTATTCAGCATATGCAGCACTCGTAAACAAAACAGCAGTTTGCCAGGGATATGCAACATTATTCTACGAAATGTGCGAGAAGGCAGGAGTTGACTCCAAAGTCATCACTGGAACAAGCAACAACGAAAACCACGCATGGAACATCGTAAAGCTCAACGGCAAATGGTACAACATCGATGCAACTTGGGATGCAGGACACAGCACTTACTCATACTTCCTGAAATCCAACAGCAACTTCAAGGATCACACCAGAAGTTCACAATACAGCAATGCATCATTCAACAGCGAATACAAAATGGCAACTTCAAACTATTAAACCAAAACACTTAAACCGGAAATAACAATGTGGAAATGTTCAATATATAAAAAGGCCGCCCTTCATGCGAAGGACGGTCTTTTACTTTACTGTTTTACTACTGCTGTTTCATGGTATAATTAAAGCAGTTAAATCGCTAAATCGATCTGGAGGTATTGATCATATGGATAAGAAATCAAGAGATTACGAAGTTTGCCTATGTTATCACAAGACCCGTGGAGAAATAGAAGACTTTATCCGCGAAACCGGCATCAGAGACCTGAAAGAACTATGCGAACAGGCTCATATCGGTGACAAGTGCGGCGGCTGCCGCGAGGATCTGGACGCCATACTTACCGATGTCTGGTCCGAGAACTGATGCTCTGACAGATGCAGACTGAAGTTACCCATTCCCGTCTGCAAATCTGAATATGCCACATATCATTCAAGCCAGCACCTTCACGTGCTGGTTTTTTGCTGTCTTTCAAGCCCCTTATTCTGCGGCAGTAATTGTTCCACCCTTCCACGAAGCTAAAGTTTCGGGCGGGTCCACGGGAACCTTGTTGTCTGCGACAATAAAAAAAGTTCCAACACCTTTTGAGTATTGAAACTTAAATATTTGGAGGCGACACCCAGATTCGAACTGGGGGATAGAGGTTTTGCAGACCTTTGCCTTACCACTTGGCTATGTCGCCACACTGCGCACTGCGTTCAGCGCGCTGCATTAATATTGGCGGGGGTAGCAGGATTCGAACCTGCGCATGATGGAATCAGAATCCATTGCCTTACCGCTTGGCCATACCCCTATGTATTTATCTGCAAAAAAAATGGGGTGGGTAGTGGGATTCGAACCCACGTATACAGGAACCACAACCCTGGGTCTTAACCGCTTGACGATACCCACCATATTGTTTGCTGACTTTCTATTTGGCTAAAATGACGCAATACACTGTCATCATTATGTCATTACCTTCGATGCTCAACTTTTGCAATAGATATTTTAGCACATATCTTCCTATAATGCAAAGCATTATGGGATTTTTTTAAAATTGGCGACCAAGAACGGGCTCGAACCGTCGACCTCCAGCGTGACAGGCTGGCATTCTAACCAACTGAACTACTTGGCCGCATTACAGTAAAATGGTGGGCGTTATAGGGCTCGAACCTATGACCCTCTGCTTGTAAGGCAGATGCTCTCCCAGCTGAGCTAAACGCCCAAAAAAATGGTAGCGGCGAGTGGAGTCGAACCACCGACCTTCCGGGTATGAACCGGACGCTCTAGCCAACTAAGCTACACCGCCACATGATTTTGACACAAATCACTGCAAGAAATATACTACCAAAATACAGGCAGAATGTCAACCATAAATTTCACAAATAACAGGTTTTTTATTCTTTGCTAGGAAACCCGCTGCAAAGACTCATATCTTATATAATTCCCACCTATACTGCCCGATTATGTATTTCAGCTGATAGAGCCTAAGCTCACTGCCTATCTGCGACTGGCAGGTATATATCAGGGTCTCTATTCCGGCTATCCTCATGTTTTCAATAGTTATGATCTTGTCTATACGCACTTCAACGCGTTCCCCAGACTCCTGCGAATACTTGAACTTATAGGGCACCGGCTCTTTTCTTCCGAATGTCGCTATCACATCTATCGGCTGTGCAACTATCTTCATTCCAGTCCCCTCCTTACTGTCGGAAACCTCCCATCATAAGGAAGTTACCGTTATTTACTCCGCCTTCTATCGGATTGTAATCCGTGTTGGCAAACACTCCGCGATATATCGCCCTGTCGCCAAACCGCTCTCTTATACTGTCTACAGCGGCATTCACCGCTTCCTCCTTTTCAATGCTTTCTATGTCCAGCATCGAAAGCTGGTACTCGTCTTTCCGCACAAAATCTGATACGCGCACGCCCAGCTGCCTTATAGGTTCACCTTTCCAGCACTCTCTGAACAGAGTCATGGCATAACGGTATATTCTTGTTGTATCATCGGTGAAAAACGGCAGCTTCAGCTGATGAGTATACCAGGCCATGTCACTGTTCCTGACGCTTACGGATATGAGCGATGTCTTGCAGCCATGTTTCCTAAGCCTGCCGGCGACCCTGTCTGTAAGCGCCAAAATATAATATGCCGCCTCCGATGAATCAAGAACGTCGTATTTAATGGTCATGCTATTTCCTATGCCCTTCTGTATGATCGTGTTTTCAGGCATGACCCTGTCACCGTCTATTCCGTTGGCATATTCCCATATGAGCTGGCCGTGGCTCTTCATTAGGCTTCTCAGCAGCACAGGGTCAGTTACAGCCAAATCACCTATGGTATTAACGTTGATCTTATGCAGTTTTCTGGCCGAGGCCCTCCCGACCATGAAAAGTTCACTTACGTCGAGAGGCCACATCTTGCTTTCCATTTCCTCTCTTGTCAGCAGCGTGTGCACCATATCCGGCTTCTTCAGTTCGCCTGCCATCTTAGCTAGAAGTTTATTGGGACCAACTCCGACATTAACCGTGAATCCCAGTTCGCCCTTGATTCGCTCCTTTATGCTCATCGCCATGTCGTACAGCGTTGGAAAATGTCCTTCACACCCCTTCACATCAACAAAAGACTCATCCACGCTGTATCGCTGCACCAGTGGCGAATACTCACCAAGTATACTGTACATGCTATCGCTGCAAGCCAGGTAAAGGTCATATTCCGGCGGAAAGATCATCAGCTCCGGGCACTTCTGCTTAGCCTCAAAAAGACTGGTTCCTGTCCCTATCCCCGCCTTCTTTGCCGGGATCGACTTAGCCAATATGATGCCGTGCCTGTTCTTGGGATTTCCGGCGATCACTGCCGGAACCGTCCTTATATCTATGGGATACCCCTTCTCAAGCAGCGCCGCCGCCGTCCAGCTCAGATATGCTGAGTTGGCGTCCACATGCATTACCGCCATTTTCCATCACTCCACTTCATCACACATCGCGCGGCGTAAAAAGAACATATGTTCGTTTTCGTGAGTAAAGTATAGCACCCCTGTATGCGGTTTGCAATAGGGTTCATTAAATTTCTATAAATTGACAGAAACAGGATCTTCTATGGTCATAGTGTCCGGTGTCACACGGCAGTCAAAAGCCAGCACCGAGACCCCTGCTCCTGCTGCGTGACGCAGCGCCTCTCCAAATGCTGCATGCGTCTCGTCATTAGGTCTAAACTCTCTAACGCCCTTCATCTGTATAACAAACAAAACTCCTGCAGAAAAGCCTTCGGCCGCTGCTGTGCAGAGACCGTTGAGGTGCTTGATTCCCCTCTCCGTCGGCGCGTCTGGAAACTTTGCAATGCCGTCATCTTCCAACGTCACGCCTTTGATCTCCAGAAAGCCCTGGCGCCCGTCTTTGTCGCTGAGATAGAAATCAAAGCGTGAATCACCGTACACCGTCTCCGGACGGATCTCCGTCAGTTCGCCCATGCCCGGCAGCCTGACGATCCCGGCAGCAAGTGCCTCGCCGGCGGCTTTGTTCGGTGCCTGAGAATCCATGTTGATGAGATTGCCGGCTTTGCTGACCGTAATGAGTGAATAGCGGTATTTGCGCGCATTCATGCGGCCGTCGTGATCCTCCAGATACACATCGGCGCCCGGAATCAGCAGTTCTCTGCAGCGTCCGGTATTTTTGACGTGAGTTTTTTCTACGCTGCCGCCGATGTCCACCTGGGCGACAAACCGGTTTTCACGCAATATAAATTTCCCTTTTACAATGTTTTCGTATTTCATACATTGAATTCTAACAGAAATTCCGATATAATAGAAGAGATTTTTGATTTGACGAAAGGAGAAATTATGCAATCACCAGGTGCAGTAGCTTTTACAATCTTTGGCCTTGATGTTATGTGGTATGGTCTTCTGATAGGCACGGCTTTCGTGCTGGCCATCATCATTTCATACTATAGGGCGCCGAAATTCGGCATTGAACAGGATCATGTACTTGACTGTGCTCTTTGGATCATACCATTCTCCATCATTGGTCTCAGAGCGTATTATGTAATATTCAGCTGGGATCAGTATAAAGACAACTGGAAGGAAATCTTCAACATCAGAGGCGGAGGACTGGCCATACACGGCGGCATAATCGCCGGACTCATCGTAGTTTTCGTGCTGACGCGCCGCTACAAGATCGATTTCCTCAATTTTACGGATCTGGTGTTCCCTCAGGTAGCGCTGGCACAGGCAATCGGACGCTGGGGAAACTTCTTCAACTCAGAAGCCCACGGCACGCCGACAGATCTCCCATGGGCGATCCTCGTCAACGGGCAGTATGTTCACCCTACTTTCCTGTATGAATCCATATGGTGCTTCCTGCTGTTCTGGTTCCTGCTCTATGTTTCCCGCCGCCGTAAATTCTACGGACAGATAACATGTCTCTATGGCATGCTCTATTCTGTGGAACGCGGACTAGTCGAGCAGCTGCGCACTGACAGTCTTATGATTGGACCATTCAGGCAGGCTCAGGTATTGAGTTTATTCATATTTGTATTCTGCCTGATATTATATATAGTATTGAACAATAAACAAAAACAAAAAAGAGGAGTAACAAAATTATGAAATTAGGTATAGTCGGACTGCCAAACGTTGGCAAAAGCACACTTTTCAATGCAATAACAAAGGCTGGAGCCGAAGTTGCAAACTATCCGTTCTGCACCATCGAGCCAAACGTCGGTGTAGTTGCGGTGCCTGACGAGCGTCTTAAGGTCCTTCACGAAATGTATAATTCCAAACGTACAATATATGCAACTATCGAGTTCTGTGACATTGCAGGTCTCGTCAAGGGCGCATCCAAAGGTGAAGGTCTTGGTAATAAATTTTTGGGACACATCCGCGAGGTCGCTGCCATCGTACACGTTGTAAGATGTTTTGATAACGACAATATCGTACACGTAAGCGGTAAGATCGATCCGCTGTCTGATATTGAAACCATCAACACAGAGCTGATACTTTCCGACATGGAAGTGCTTGACAAGCGCATTGCCAAGGCAACTAAAAACCTTAAAGGTGACAAGAGCCTCCAGAAAGAGATCGACCTGATGAACAGGGTCTATGCCTTCCTGGGAGAGGGAAAATCAGCCAGGGCCATGGAGTTCACCGATGAGGAAGCAGAAGCAGTTGATGCCATGGAACTTCTCTCATACAAGCCTGTAATTTATGTAGCGAACGTTTCTGACGACGATGCTGCTGATGACCAGAACAACGAATATGTAAACGCCGTGCGCGAATTCGCTGCCACTGAAGGTGCTGAGGTCGTAGTCGTATGCGCCGAGATCGAGCAGGAGATTTCAGAGCTTGAGGATGACGAACGAGCTGAATTCCTGGAAGAACTAGGCATCACCGAATCAGGTCTGGACAAACTGGTCCGCGCCTCATACAAACTGCTGAACCTGATCTCATTCCTGACTGCAGGTCCGGATGAAGCCCGTGCATGGACTATCACCAACGGAACCAAGGCTCCGCAGGCGGCAGGCAAAATACACACTGACTTCGAGAAAGGCTTTATAAGGGCTGAGACCATCGCCTACGATAAACTTATCGAATGTGGCGGAAATCTCGCCACAGCCCGCGAAAAAGGGCTCGTGAGGTCTGAAGGCAAGGACTATATAATGAAAGATGGAGACATCGTTAATTTCCTCTTCAATGTGTAAACCATATAAACCATTCCACGAATGCAAAAGACGCATCAATGATTCCTTTGGGGAACATAGATGCGTCTCTTTTTCTTTAAAAACTGTTAAAACTATTTCTTAGCCTTACCGTCAGCCTTTGCCTGAAACTTTTCATTGTTTACTATAAAGCGCTCATGCACTCCTTCTCCTATGACTCCTGTCTCATCAAAAGCCTTTACCGTGAACACAAGTCTCCTGCCGTCTATCTCCGTGAGTTCGCTTTCGCATCTCACCTTCATGCCAAGCGGCGTTGCGGCGCTGTGTTTCACGTTTAGTGAGATTCCCACCGTTCCATTTCCGTCGCCTACAAAAGGTGCAACGCTTTTCAGCGCGGTCTTCTCCATAAGTGCGATCATTGCCGGAGTTGCAAAGACCATAAGATCTCCGCTGCCCATGACTGCCGCTGAGTTTTCCTCACTCACCATAACTTCCTGATTTCCCTTGATTCCTGTTTCAAGCATTTTATGCCTCCCGTATTTTGCTCATATTTGTACTAATGCCGATCGATCAAATTTGTAATGAAATATCCCTTTCTCACGCCTCTCCTGCCATAGTCGAGTTCCACATTCTGCATGATCTCACGTACCTTTGGCACAATCAGCAGTTTAAAGCCCTCTACATCTATGATCTCATCGCCAGGTCTCATCAAATCCTCGTAAAGATTAAATGTATAGCTGCAGCATCCTGATTTGTCAAGTGCGATCTTCAGAAAACGTCCGTCGCTTATCGGTTTTGACAGCTGATCTCTTGCTGCCTGCGTCAATCTGATATCCATAAGTCTCCTCCTCAAGAAAATTAGTTAAATTTGCCTTATTCATACCACATTGGTTGGTATTTAATCATCTTTTCTTTTGATTTCTCCTGGCAGCCGATGTCAGACGAGTTGTTCTATTGCTTTGTCTATCACATCCAGCCTTTTAACCTTAGGGTCATCTATGATTTTGCCTCTGAAAATTACCTTTTCCGGATGTTTAAGGGTTGTAATGTCTTCAAGCGGATCGTCTGACAATACAATAAGATCCGCGCATTTTCCCTCTTCAACTGAACCGGTTATTTTGTCAATACCCAGTATCTCAGCGCCGCGGAGCGTACCGCAGTATATAGCCTCTGCATTTGTTACGCCCACATATTTGATGAAGTAGTACATTTCCATCCATGTATTGTAGTGCGACACAAAGGTGCACGAAGCGTCAGTGCCCAGCGCGACAGGTATCCCATTGTCCAGACATTTTCTGGCACATTCGATTATTCCGTCCATAACGACTCCTGCGTTGAACTGAGTGAATTCATTGAGTTGTGTCACTTCATGACTGAGTTTAGCCAGCGGTAATGCAGCGGATATCGTACAGATATCCTTAGCACCCTTCTCCTTGAACAGGGCAATCAATTTGTCGTCCAGCCGGCTTCCGTGCTCTACAGTATCGACACCTCCAAGAAGGTCTGTTTCAACTCCCTCCGGGCTTTCTGTATGCGAAGCGACAAGATAGCCATATTTGTGAGCCTCATCGCACACGGCCCTCGTCTGCTCGATATTCATGCGCAGTTCGCCTGGCTCGCCTCTTTTCTTGGCGTCCATTACGCCGCCTGTTACACATATCTTGATGAAGTCTACACCATGCTCTCTGTGTTCCTGCACCAGCTTTCTAAGTTCGTCTGGTTTTTCTCCAACTTCAGCGAAAGTTCCGGCACCATGACCGCCTGGAACAGTTATGGCCGGACCTGAAACGAGCATCCTCGGTCCATTCATCTTGCCGGCATTGATTCGGTCACGTATGATCACATCTGAATAGCGCAGATCTCCTACGCCTCTTACCGTCGTAACTCCTGAATTGAGTTCCGTTGTCACGCTGTTCTTTACAAGTTTCAGAAGTACCTTCATGCCAAGGGACGAGTTCATGAACTTGATAAGTCTTTCCTGAGATTTTCCTCCGCCCAAAGACTTGCTTGGTTTTCCCGTACCGAAAAGATGCGCGTGCATGTTGATAAGTCCAGGCATCACGTATTTTCCGCTTAGGTCGATCGTCTTATAATCGGATGGTATCTGTTCTGCCGCATCCGTTATCCTGACGATTTTCGCCCCATCTACGAAGATATTGCAGTTCTCTTTAAGACTGCAGTCCTTCGTTCCATCGATTACGCTACATCCTGTAAGTGCATATTTCATATGATCATCTCCCAATATTCAGGCTGCCGCCTGTTAGCATTGCCATGACCCGGCCAGTCAATCACTTGTTTTATCAGCTTGCCAGATTACGGAATCTTGCAACGCCGCTGCGCAGTATATTTATCCTCAGAAGCATTGCAGCCGCCAGAAGAAGCGCAGTAACGATATATATATACGTCATTGGCGGAATGCTTGCATCTAATATAAGCATATAAATGAAAAACACTGCCGCCACAACTGCCATTGCAGCCATCATTGTAATAAATACGGACATCGACTGCTTCATTGCAGCCGTCTCGTCTATCCAGTCCAGTTTCGGGAACGTCAGATTCACATCCAAACCCAGGAGCGCCGTAAATGCGGTCATTGCCAGCGGAAACATAATCGCTGCCGCAAATTCCACTGGTGAAAGCCCACAGGCAATGCCCATGATCACTGCCGGAACAATGATGAAAGGCGCAGTCACCAAGATATGCATGTCCGCCTTTGCCAATAGAATATCCTTCTCGCTTAAAGGCGATGATTGGCTGATCCAGAGAGTCTTTGCTTCTAATGATATAGATGGTGCCGATATGATGTTGAAGGCTGCTGAAGCCCCCAGAACCGCACATACAAGCGCCGGTATATAACCTCCGCCAATCAGTTGGGCAATCGAATCATGCTTTACTGCAATGTAAATACCTGCAATCAGCATAAATATGAGACCGATACCCTCATTGAAAATATACATTGGTTTTCCAGCAAACATTGCCAGTTCTTTCTTTATAAGGGCCTTCCTGATGCCGCTGGTCTTAAGACTCTTTTCTACATATTTAACCTTTTTAGCACCACGCTTTGCGGTTGCAATCTTTATGAAGCTCCTGGACAGGAGCATGTAAACAAGCGCAAAAGGTATGATGCAGCATAGTGCGAAAATGAGAAATTCTACCACACTGCCATTGGCAATGGAATTGCCCATATAGTAAAACGGAGGCAGTGCTTTCCTTATAGCCGCACTTATTTCCGTACCGTTCATGATCAGGACCTGTGTATAGTGCTGTATCCTCATGATGATATACATATATCCAAAGAATAGGATCAGCGTTATGACTAGCGTAAATACATTCTTTCTTCTCGTTCTGCTGCTGATGGCAGCCGTGATCCATCCGAATGCCACGGAAAAAGTCATTCCAAACAGCGGCAGCAGTATGGCTGCAGCTATAAAGAATATCAGTCCTGCCACAGATGCCTCAGCCGTTCTTGCATATACGAACCACGCGGGAATAAAAACAATTATTTCGTAAATATAGTTCAGCAAAAGGATGGAAACCATCCTTGATCCAAGGATGTACCCTGGCGGTACAGGCATCGACATCAGAAGTTCGTTGTCTTTTGCCTCGTAAACCTGATGTTGAGTCACGAAAACACTTCCGATAAAGCAGAGCAGGAACGCCAATATTCCAACATAAGCGAAATAGAACCAGTCTAATCCTGCCGACATGAATGCCTCGCACAGCTGGCTGAACATCATGCCAAAGAGGAATGCAAAGTATCCGGCGCAGTATATCATCAAAGCAATGAACGCAATGGCACGTGTCTTATGTTTCTTGCCATTGCCTGAACCTGAACTTCTCGCAAACATAGACCGGAGGCGTATCGTCACCAGATCTTTAAACATGGCTTTCCTCCAGTTCCAGGAATACGTTCTCAAGAGAAGTATCTCCCTTTACTTCATCCATGGTACCGCTTGTTACCAGTTTTCCCTGTTTGATTATTGCTACCTTGTCGCATAGCTTTTCTGCCACCTCAAGAACGTGAGTTGAAAAGAATATTGCTCCGCCCATGTTGCAGAGTTCCCTCATGTACTGTTTCAGCAGATGTGATGCCAGCGGATCGAGACCGACAAACGGCTCATCCATTATCATCAGCTTCGGCTCATGTATAAGGGCCGAGATGAGTGCCAGCTTCTGTTTCATTCCATGTGAATATGCACTTATCGGCTGTGCCAAATCTGACGTAAGTTCAAACGCATCAGCGTATTTCTTGATTCTGTTTTCTCTCTCATTTTGCGGCACCTGATATACATCCGCTATAAAATTGAGATACTTGATTCCCGACAGGAATTCATAGAGATCCGGATTGTCAGGAAGATAAGCGATCTCCTTCTTGCATTTTATAGGGTCTTCTTTGATGGAAGTCCCGTCTATAAGTATTTCCCCTGCATCGAACTGCAGTATGCCGCAGCACGATTTTATCGTCGTCGTCTTTCCGGCGCCGTTATGACCGATAAAGCCATATATTTCCCCGCTTTTGATTTCAATAGAAAGATCATCGACTGCCTTTTTTTCACCATATATCTTGGTAAGTCCCATGATTTTCAGCATGTTTAATATCCTTTCCCAATAATAATATCAATACCTCACTGATAACATAATACATTACTAGATGGAAAAAGTCCACATCAAACATTTACGGCCGGGCAGCAGCATAAAATCTGTCTGCCCGACATTTAAGGTCTAGTATAGCTCGCAGTGAATTCGCTCATTGCATGTATAGTTAAAGCCTGCAACTGAATTCATGAGTCATTTGGCATCACACGACCGGTATCAGTTTCACCAGTCTGTCGTCATCAGGATCTTCAGTCCCGCGATTGTTGGTTATAATAATATAGTCGATGCCCTCATGATATCCGCAGTTTCTTGTAATGAATCCTTGTCCTGTAGACAGCATATTCACTTCAGCATGTTTTCCGCACAGCTGTATCTCTCCGTAGCCAGCTGTGTAATTGCCTATGGTTACCGGGGCAGCCAGCGTTACTGTCATCAGCAGTGTCGAAATGATCTGCCTTGTCGTCGGCTTTCTTACTTTGTTCAGTATGCTTTTCATTTTTTTCCTCCCTGCATTTAACTGCATTTCTCTCTGACTGCTATTGAAAGTTTCCCCTCGCTGCGGCTGTAATAATATAGATTGTCTGACAGCACTTCTCTTTCAGGTACCACGTTTTCATTTGCGTCCCTGATCATCGATCTCAATGCATCAAAACCGCAGGTTGCAGCTGGAATTGCAATCATTTCATGTATAGAAGACGGAATCAGGAAGATATCTGACTCCATCATATCTGCCAGATCTGACAGCAGATTTTCGTAAAGGACCGCTGCCGCTCCGTTTGCAAAGGTACGGTTAGTGATCACATAAAAGTCCCCGTCTTCGTTCATCGGTTCCATCACCGGCGGCAGCAGTGTCTGAGTATTTGCCACCGCCGCCTCATACAGCTGCTCTTCATTTAGATTCATGAGTTCAGCGATCTCGTTGCTGATAACAGTCGTATCTATCTCATCATTTTCATCAAAGACTATGATTCGATACAGTATCGAAAGATCCATCAGTTTTCTAGTTGGTGCATATTTCAGGATGTGCTCATTTCTTTTAGTATTTACCAGGGTCATGACCACGTTTTCCTTTATCATCACCTTATCAATGTCCTGAAAGAACGGCATCGTACCTTCCAGCGCATCTGTAAAGAACTCCGTCATCCATTTCATAAACTTGTCAAAATCACCGCGATATGCCCTGTACATATCCATAAATTGCCAGAGATATCCTGTAGGCGCCGGACGTGTCTGGTCTTCATGATCATTCAGCGTGAAAGCTTCCTGTTTGCCGTTCACCTTTGGGACCTCTCTGTAGTCAAGCGTTAAATTCGAATATCTTCCTGGAAGATATTCCGTATAATGGGCGAGTATTTCCCTCTTTAATTCTTCTTCGTTGTACATCTTTTTCTCCTATTCTCATTTTCTTTACATTCCGTAGGAAACGTGCTCATATTCCGACACCGCCGTTATGCGTCCCCTAGCCACCCTGACTACAAGATAAGGCGTTTTCTGGTCATTGTCGTAATATTCAATTGACATCTTCGCATCATCTCCTGCATTCAGCCTGACCATCAAAGCTGCCAGCGCCCCGGCCTTTTCTCTGTCAAATGTCAAAACACCGTCTCCGAAAGCTTCCTCGCTGCAGCAAAGCGCAGCCGACGCAGCCGCTTCATCGGCAGCAAACTTCAGCAGTTTTTTTTCTCTCAGCAAAGTGTTGCACTCCGTCTGAAAGCTCATTATTGTGATTATGAGCAGCAGCGCGCCAATGGTGATTATCATGTTTTTCATCTTCCGTCCCTGCCTATGTACTCGCTGGTCGTATAACGGTCTGTCGTATAATAGAAACGATCCTCGTCGTCGCTTATGGCCCAGAAGGCCGCCGCGGTAATTATCCCTTCAACGGGCACCGTTACGATATAGTGTATTCGGCTTCCCCGGTACACAGGTCTTCTGTCTCCATCGACCTCAACTTCATTTTCACTGCAATTCAGTATTCCAACGATTTCTCCCTTTAGTTCATCTTCATTGTCTTTCGTTATGCATCCTTCCTGCTTAACTACCTCCTTGAAGCTGTTGACTGCCTGATCTACGGCAGATATGCGGTTATGTATTACCTGGTTCTGAGTAAACTGCAGGACAAATACCAGCAGTATCATTATGCAGGCTATTGATGTTATCAGATTTTTCATGGCATATCCTGCTGTTCCTCATACATCTCAATAGTCTTTTGCATGGCTTCTCTGCCTGAAGACCTCAGACTGTCCTGATCTCCGGCAATCATCTCGAAAATAATGCAGCCAAGGATGATCGTTCCCACTATTATTACCAGTTCCTTCATTGCTTACTCTCCAGTCTCAATAGATTCAATGCTGCCAATACCCTGCTCTACGACATTCTGTGCCGCTGTCTTGAGTGAGGCATCGCCGTCGCCCAGCACCAGCGTATTGACTATGAACACTCCAAGTAAGATCGTGCCTATAATTATTATTAGATTCTTCATGGCTCCTCCTTTCTCTCAGAACGCCTGACCCAGCATTGCCATGGCGTCCATAAATACAACAACAATGACAAAGTTCAGCAGTATGGCAAAGATCGTTGCCGTCGCTATGGCTGTTGTTATTACGCTTCTTCGTTCCGCCCTTTTCATGCCTCTCGTCATCCTGGCAGCCGCAAATCCCTCTTCAAAGGTCCTCATGTGGGTTACAAGCTCAGCCGGATTTATCATGTCGATCTTGGAAAGTACCATGGCAAAGTTTTTTACTTCCTTTATCGGTACTCTCTGCCAGAATATGTCAAAGGCCTCTTCTCCGCCGCCGTTCCTGTATGCTTCCAGCATATCGGCGTAAACATTCCTGAGATAGAGACTGTTGTCCATCAGTTCTTCCAGAATAAAATCAGCTGACATTGGCGAATCCTTGTGAACGATAGCCAGGTTTTTAAGCATCACACAGCTGTTGAACACTTCCCTTTCCATCTTTTCTTCATTGATCAGCCGAAAGCCTGCGGCCAGCCTTTTCCTATCCACTTCAGGTCCCGGCAGACGCCTCTTCGTGTACGATCCCAGCCTTCTGATCTTAAACAGCATGCTGGTCTTTATCTTCATCCTGATCTGTTTTTTCATATGTCCATCTTCTCTCTTGAAAAAAACGAATTTATGAATATCCCCGCTCCATAGCACATTATCATTATCAAAAGCCACTTAATACCGATACTCGTTCCAAACTGATATCTCAGATATTTCTCAATAGTAAACCCGAAAAACCTGCACGCTCCAAACACAGAAAGAAAGAATGAGATCGGAGCCAGATACTTCAGTATCAGTCTTGCCTCGTTGTTTTCACGTTTGCCATGTTCAATTACTTCCCTGCTCCTGCTGATGCTGAGCGACAGATCCTCAAGGGCGCTGTCAATACGCATTCCATCGACATGCGCAAACATGATGTTTGATGCCAGCACGTTGCCCCACGCAGTATCCAGTGAATAACGGAACACATCCAGTATTGAGGCGACTTCGTTCCTGGTCACCGCGGTATTCATGCCTTTGGCAAGATTCAGCAAAAGTTTTCTTGCATTCGGCGCCCCGGTAAGGCTAGCGGCTGTCACTTCCACAGCTTCTTTTATGTTAAAGCCGTATATCTTGTAATTGTTAAGCAGCTCCGACACCATAACATCGCCTTCCCTTGATCTGTTTATCCTCTGGTCGTGCAGCCTCATCATGACTAAACCGTAAGGCAGCATTCCTGCAAAAGTTCCGCAGCATAGGGCCATGGACAGATTTTCTGCCATAAGTACGATTCCCGTCGTACCGGCGGCCATTACCGCGCTTATCCAGAAAAAAGCCTCGGGACTTCTAAATGTTTTTTCCATGCCTGCACCTTCTACCGCCAGCTTAATGTGCGATGCCAACCTCCCGTAACGTCTGAATCTGGTATTATCCGTCGCATCCTTCAGATTCCTTCTGATAATGAAACGGCTGCGAAGTATCATCATCCCCCGATAGAGAAGCGGGTACTGCCACAATGCAACTCCGGCTAGATAGCACGTGACTATGATTGCTTTGATCATCCCTCTGCTGCCCTCCTTCCGTGATAATAGGCCGGGATGACCGTTGTGTTTTCTGTAAGCGGATCTGCCGCTGACAAACGTCCAAGCATCCTGTCCATTTCATCAAGTTCTTCCTGCATCTGCGGCAGTTTATTTCTTTTCCATGGGTCGATGGCGGCTTTCCACAGCCAGCGCTCCGCCGCAAAATCGTATGAGCATATGCGGTCTGCCCTAACCTCATCACTCACCGGATCGTAGGAAAAAGCCGTGATGCCGCTCATTATCTTTCTGGACTTGTCTGACGGCAGCTGGCAGAACTCGAAAACATAGTCAAAATTCTTATATACCTGCGCTATGAGTTCGTTGAGGTCTCCTCCGTAACGTTCTCTGATTTTTGACGCCATTTTATATGGTATGTTAACGCCGCTGCTGTCATGGATAGTCACCTTGCTCCGCATCGTCCCCATGGATGTCATGCTCAGAGCCAGATCATAAGCCGTTCCATCGCGCATCTCCTCAAGTATGCAGTAGTCATTGTCTCCCCTTAATATGGACTTGGTTATCGTTTCCAGCTGCGTCCCGTCGGCAGTGATCTGCATCAGCGGTGCATTGGGCATTATCACGTGCCATGGAGTTTCCGGATCGGTTGCAATGGCGATGCCTTCCAGCATCGGATCTTCATATCTCTGCCAGGTCTGCAGAAAGGTCGTCTTGCCTGACCGCACCTGACCGGTGAATATAACATTGAAGCCTATCTTCACCATGAGTTTGAACAGGTCAGCCGCTGCCTCAGGTATCGTCTTAAGTTCTGCCATTTTTTCAAAGGTCAGATCCTTGAGGACATACTTTCTGAAAACCATGACGTCCTGCCCTTTCTTGGTCCTGTCACCTGAATATATCGTTATCCTGATGCCATTGTGCAGATACACCTCGTGAAATCCATACTCAAGTCTCTCTCTGGGCGTAGCCAGCAAAAGCGTCCGCTTGAGCTGCCGCCGTCGCCTCTCCGGTATCCTCTGGGGCTGCAGCTGAGATCTGCCGTCAATCAGACAGTACAGTCTGTCTCCTATCAGCTTTGCCGACGAGGAATTTTCATATTCCGGCTTCATATCATATGCCCAGGGAGCCAGACCGGCGAGCCCGTAGATCTCGGCAAAGACCGCCTCGCAAATATCCGGATACCATGGCGGAAATGTGCATTCAGACAATTTTTTCTCTCTGAGGATTTCTCTGATCTTTTCCTTATAAAATCTCGTCTCCTCTTCAAACCCTATGATTGCCTTCTTTTCTCTCTCCAGTTTCCGATTTTTGGCATCATCGTCAGTCTCATTCCATTCTTTGTCAAAAGCCGTCCGCACCATATCGCACACTGCATCAAAGCTTATCTCGGCGTCTGTTTTCTCCTCACGCTGACCGGCTGCCTGCCTGCTGAGATAATCGTCTAAGCTAAACTCTTTTTCCATTTTCCGGCTCTTTCCTTCTTTTCAACACCCGCTATTTCTGAAGCGATCTCAGATATTGCACTTTCAAACTTCGGCAGATATCTAAGTGTTCTCCCCTCTATCTCCGCCTGCCAGCCATAATAGACATAGGGCACGGTACCGGCAATCGTATGTCCCAGCTGCATCTCTATTTCCTTTTTTATGAACAGCGACGGATCCTGTACATATTCATTAACGATGAGTTTCCATCCAAAACTCAGAGGCTTCAATATGTCGCGATCTAAAACCATGAGCCTTAGTATGCACTTTTCCTGCTGCGTAGTCACCACATACCGCTCATCTGAGACGTTGAGTGCTGAGATAAAAAGCCCCAAACTGGCATTATCGCCGGCATCTATGACTACAAAGTCGTACTTTTTCTCAATTGCGCCCAGCATCAGTTCCAGCGTATTCTCCGGGAAGTACTTCGCCGTATAGCTGCTCCTCACAGTCTGTATGACATCCATGCCCCGATATTCCTCAATGATGCCGGAAAGATCCTCCCAGCTTAATCTGCCGCTGACGATATTCGCTCTTATGTCATCCAGCGAATGGATATTCCCTATCAGCACATACTGATCTCCTATCTTGCCGCTAGCCTGAATATACAGCACCTTTTTCCCCAGGTCCCTGAGTTCCTCCGCCACTGACTGCGCGATCATCGTTGTGCCTGTCTGCCCATCGCTTCCAAAGAAGCCGATAACATTGCTCATTACTATCACCTTGCCTTTCTTTTCGATTCTTAAAATTATTTAGTTTCATCATGCTTCAGTTGTATGCCAGCACCATCCTTAAGCCCTGATCAGTCAGCCGGTTCATGGCAATGGCCTGACTGCTGGTAGCCACGATCTCGAAGCTTTCTCTTTCCTCATCTATAAAAGTCACAACGGCTGATGTAATGAATTTCCCATTGGCATAAAAAAATACCCGATCACCTTTGACCATGGTATCAGGTATTGAAACCACCCAGTCTTTCGGTACGGGCATATAGTATTCATCCTCTTCAATTTTTGCCGTCATTCCTTCCTCATGAAAGTCTTCCCGAAAAAGCGGTGCGCCTTTATGTATGAAGCGTGCAGTCTCCTTGCCTACAAATTTTTTCGCCTCTACGCAGCTTAAACAGCCGCTTACCTTCAGATCCGTATCCGCCGTTTCTATCATTTTCTCAGTGATCAAAGTCCCCGCATCGACGTCCGCGTTCAGCACGGCGATTTCTTGGCCAGTAAACCGCTCTTTTCCATAGGTCTCCCAGACAAAAAGCGCCACCACGCTCATCACGATCATGACAATGCCAAGGACCGTCTTTCCCCTTGTCATCAGTTACTCCTTTCTATGCATCAGCCAGTATTTCTCCCTATCGTCAACGGTTACGGTCACCGTATCAGTACAATATTCTCCGTCGATCGTAGCTGAAAAAACAAAATCAAGGCTCTCCGGCCCGCTTTCTCCCCACCGTCCGATCATAGACCGATCAAAGAGTTCGCCGCTGTAGTCTCCCTCTCCGCCGCGGAGCACAGTACGATAGGCAGTGCCTTTGATGTTCACCGCCACATTATGGGGCAGCTCTTCTCCGGTTGCTGCCGCCGCAAGCACGAACTTTTCTCCGGACCAAAACACGTCTGTTCCCCTGATCATGCTGCTGCGTCCTGATGCCCTGCATCTCCGATTGTAGTCTTCCCTGTGTTCGTTCCATCTGCCGGTGTGTCCGACGCCTCCTGAAAGTGAAGCTGCAGGCTTTGATGGTTCTTCTTCCCCGTCTTTCTTCTGCTCTGGCTGTGCAGCATCCTCAATATCACTGACTCTTATTGTTTTCGATATTACCGCTACTGTCTTGTAGAAATACTTGGGGAAACCGATGTTTACCTTATTTTTTTCCACCTGCCAGCGATAGGTAATGTAGCCGCGCACCATGTAGTCTCCCTCAGCAGCAAAGCTCATTTCTGTCGATTTCGTCTCTTTTACCTTACCATCTGAAGATATGTACCACGCACATGCCCCGTCGAAGATATACTGAGCCCGCTGATGGTGGTTGTTGGCTATGCCGGTAAACTCACTTTCGCACTTACCCTCACGCAGCGACACGTTCACTCGCTGACCTGTATTCAGAAGATAGCAGTCAGCAATAAGATTTCCGCCGCAGGCCAGCCCTGTCGCTGAGGAATATATGACCTTGACGCTCCCCTCGCTGAAACCGTTCAGCATAACTGTCGATTCAGCGCCAGAGGCATTGATGCTGCCGGCTATGGCAATGATCATGACCATCCAGATGATCATCAGTGGCTTGAATATTTTCATCTGAGATCCTTCCCCCTTTCTTTAGATATCTGGCTTCAGCTGCAGGCATTCGCTCCCTCTGCAATAAGCGAGCTCACTGCGAGCCGAACTTCGTACTAAAAAAAGAGACCGCCTCTCTGCAGTCTCTTTGATAGTAATATAGTAACACACTTTTTCTTACCTTACAAGCAATATTTTACATAATTTCTATTTATTTACTATTTTGTCTGGCGATCCTTACCAAGACCTGCCCTGCTTCGCGCGCTATGCCCGCTTCCTACATCATTGACAGATTCCTGGCAACGTTATATAGGAATCGCTGTTTCCATATTTTCCACAGTTTGTTTGGGAAGGTTTTTCCGGGGTTTTTCATAACGATGTTGCTCAGAATATATGCCCGGTAATTTTCCGGTACCAGCGAAAGCGCCTCCCTGATACCCGTTACTCTTTCCTCCAGTATGGCCTTTTCCATGGCCTTATTTTCCGTCGGGCGGTTGCTGCCATAATCGACATGGCCATCCCTGACGACTCCTCCTCCTTTTTTTCCTCCCTCCAGAATATCTGAATTGATCTCATCAAGTCTCGATTCCATTCTGGCAAGATCCCGCACCGCCCAAAGACTCTGATAGTATACTGCCTCTGGCATTACATAATCCTTGAATTTTGTCTGCTGCCACTCTCTCATGACATTGCCTCCTTTCAATTATTTGCTGATTTAAGACCGAGGGTCGCTCGCAGTGAGCTCGTTTATTGCAGGAATAACGAAAGCCTGCAACTGAAGACAGAATTTTCAGTTCATCTGGCTTCAGTTATATTTTCTCTCAAGTGGCAGAAGTTGTCAATTCTGAATAGTTACATAAACTTACTGAATATGTACAAAAAAGAACGGCTTAGCCGTTCTTTTCTATATATGGCAATATTTTACTTTTGTGTCTTGTTCTCTTTTCCCGCAAATACTGATGCAGTGCAGACGCCTATTATCGTCAGGCTCAGGCCTGCCACAGTATACCATCCAAAAGGATCTCCTGCAAACAGACATCCTGAAATGACACCGATCGCCGTTGTCGTGTTGCCTACCAGATTGGAGGCAATGGCAGTCGGCAGTGCCGACAATACTGTGTTGAATATGAGATAGCAGATGCCTGAACAGCAGATGCCCAAGAAAGCTATTGCTATGAACATGTGCCAGTCAGAAAAGCATATTTCATATCCACTTATGCCGTATCCTTTGCCAATGCTGAGGATGTTGAAAAAAATGCATCCGGCAATGGAAATCCCTACGGTTATCTCCATCGGCGTAAAGGTCTCAGAAGCTTTGGCACTCACATGAGCATATAGCGCGCCTGACAAAATTGCTCCGACAAGAACCAGATACCCTGCACCCTTGCCGCCAAGGGAAAATGCCGGTGAAAAATACACGCAGATGACCACTCCGGAAAAAGCCGTTATGATTCCCAGGATGACCTTCCTGTCATACCTCTGTCCAAAGAACAGCATGCCCATGATCAGTACCGTAACCGGTATCGTTGCAATGAATATCGACGACTCTGATGTGGTAGTCATAGCAATGCCATTAGTCTCAAATATGGAGTATACGCAGGGCTGGATAAATCCAGTCAGCACAAGCAGCTTCAGATTTTTCTTTCTGAAGTCCACCTTGATTACTTTGGTCAGCGCCAGTATGATAAATATCACTGCTGCCAGTGTCCAGCGCAGAGGAAGTATCTGCAGCGGATTCAGTTCTGTCAGCGCTACCGTCGTGGCAAAGAATGAAAGACCCCAGAACAGTGCACATATCAGCACAAGAAGATACAGTACCGTCCTATTTCCTGTTTTTTCACTCATCTACTTCTCCGATACCGCTCCTCCAAGGTTAATGGTAGCCTTCTCCAGTTCCTGAACGATGTTGTTTATCTTAACAAGCTTTTCTGGCGAAATGTTATCGCCCATTACCAGATTGGTGTTGTACAGCACGTCTTCAATATCGCTGTGTATCCCGGATATCTTGTTTCTGAGTTCCTGGATCTGCTCGTCGTCGATGCCCTGTTTCAAAGCTTCTTCCTGATTGATGATCTCTGCCGTTTCCATATCAAGCTGGAATTCAGAATTGCCCATAACGATCACAGGGTCATATCCTAACTTGTCGTGTATGAGTTTCCCAAATGTCTGCTTTGACTGGGTCTCGCCATGAACTAGGAACACCTGACGCGGTTTCTGTTCAAATGCCGCCAGCCATGTGAATAGTCCGTTCTGATCCGCATGTCCAGAAAATCCTTCCAGATTATATATTTCCGCTTCAACATGAATAGCTTCGCCAAACAGGGTTATATCCTTGGTCCCTTCTACCAGACTTCTGCCCAGAGTTCCTTCAGCCTGATATCCAACAAATATCACGCTGCATTTTGGGTTCCAGAGATTGTGCTTCAGATGGTGTCTGATTCTGCCGGCTTCACACATTCCGCTTGCGGAAATTATTACTTTCGGTTTGGTATCAAAATTCAGTGCCTGCGATTCTGCAGTGCTTCTTGTGAACTTGAGATTTTTGAAATCAAGAGGGTCGTCGCCTCTAAGGATGTATTCTTTGGTCTCTTCATCGAATACCTGGGCGTTTTTCCTGAAGACCTCTGTGGCATTGGTAGCCATCGGACTGTCAATATACACATCCAGTTTATCCAGTTCATCCCTGTAATCGCCGTTGGATTCATAGAATCTGTTGAACTCAAAAATCAGTTCCTGCGTTCTGCCTACGGCAAACGACGGTATCACGACATTGCCGCCTCTTCTCGTGGTCTTGAGGACAATATCCAGGAGCTGTTTGATGCTCATTGCATTTTCAGCATGTATCCTGTCGCCGTATGTCGTCTCCATGATCACATAATCGGCTTTTTTGATATATGTCGGATCTCTGAGAATAGGCCTGTTGGTCATTCCCAGATCTCCTGAGAATACGATCTTTGATTCCTTTTCTCCTTCTTTGACCCAAAGTTCGACGATAGCGGAGCCAAGTATATGTCCTGCATCGTTGAAAACTATTTTCATTTCATCGTTTATTTCTATTAGCTGGTCGTAAAGTACCGGCTTGATGTAGTTCAATGATTCACAAGCATCGTTGTATGTATAAAGCGGCTCGATCTGCGGCTTTCCTGCACGGGCATTGCGCTTGTTCTTCCACTCTGCATCCTTTTCCTGTATGAATCCGCAGTCCTTGAGCATTACGTCAAGCAGATCCCCGGTTGCATCAGTACAGTATATAGGTCCTCTGAATCCTCTCTTTACGAGAAGCGGAAGCCTTCCGCAATGATCGACGTGCGCATGACTCAATACAACACAGTCAATTTCCTTTGGATCGAAAGGAAATGGCTCATAGTTCATTGCGTCCTGAGATTTTCCTCCCTGAAACATACCACAGTCCAGCAGTATCTTATGATTATCTGTTGTCAAAAGGTGGCAAGAACCCGTCACGCCTGTTGACGCCCCGCAAAATTTTATTTTCATTTTTCTCCTCCCTTTGCTGTCGATTATTATTCAAATGCAAGCCTGAGCAAAAACTCTGGCCGCATTGTCATATCACTAGCTTCCACAGATTCACTTCGCCTGTTGACACAACGTCAGCACCGGCTGCAAGTGCTGCTCTCACTTCTTCTTCTGTCTCTACGATTCCTCCGGCTATGATAGGCACATCTACCTTCTCTGAGAATTCTTTTATCTTCTTGGTAATGATACCAGGCATTATTTCGATTATGTCAGGTTTGGATATCCTGATAGATTCAACTGACGTACCTACTGAATGCGAGTCTACCATGAAAAAACGCTGAACAGTTATGAGATCAAATTCCTTAGCTGATTTAACGATATTAGTTCTAGTAGTCAGTATTCCATCGACTCCCTGTTTTGCAAGAAATTCCAAGGCAAATCTGTCCTTTCCAAGCCCCTCCGCAAAATCCACATGTATGAATGCCTTCTTGCCCGAACTGTGTATTTCCTTAACACACTGATTGATAGTCATTATATTCGAATGCAGAAGGAACACCATGTCCACATCGCTCCTCAGTGCGGTACTGAAGTCTTTCTCTGTCCTGATTGCTGCCGCAATCGGATTCTTTATGAAATCTATCGCCATTTTCCTCTCCTCTTCTCTATGGTAATTTACATAATCAATTATAATACATTAGATAGGTCATTACAAACAAAAAGAACTGCATTTTTACAGTTCCTTAATGTTGTCTATTTATTCTGTATGAAAATCAGATCCCTTAGTGATATGCAGGTGATACTTTCCCGCTATGTCCACCAGCTTCAGTGATTCCTCCTCATTTGCAGAAGGATGAAAGCATTCGAGGCCTTTAAGTCCGGCCTTTTTCAGCTGAGCTACCATGCCGTCAAGGCTTGCAAAGAACTCATCGGTACCCGGAGTGCCCAGATGCTTTATCTTCATTGGATGGGCCAGCACGGCTATGCCGCCAGCTCCTTTAATAAGCGCAATCGACTCCTCCGAAGTTATCTTGTCACGTGATACCTTGTCAAACAACGTCCAAGGGTCGTCCAGTTTATAGCCCTTGCGTTCAATGGCTCTCTTGAAATTAGGCTTTCCGATATATGTCTGGCCAGGGCGCTCAAGGATATCCTCCCATGTCAGTTCGTATCCCGATTCATTGAGCAGTTTCAGCAGCTTCTCATTCCTGTGCTGTCTCTCTTCTCTGATTTCAACAAGACGCTTCTGCAGCGGTGCATTATCGACATCTATATAGTACCCAAGGATATGCAGCTCAGGATGTTCCCCATTATATTCAAATACAGTTGCAAATTCAATTCCAGGAATCACCTTGATGCGCAGCGCTTCTCCTGCTATCATAGCTTCTTTTACGCCATCCGTCCCATCATGGTCCGTGATGGCAATTTCATCATACTCTTCATCCTTGAATTTTCTTACTACTGCTGAAGGCTTGAAAGTACCATCTGAATAGTATGTATGGATATGAAAATCCGACTTATAACTCATTATTTCCCCCTTAAAAGATCATCTTTGACGGCGATATAACAGGCCGTCTGCCACATTTGACGCTGTTTCGGCGTCTTTAATCATGCCGATAATAGTAAGGGCGAAATCCATTGCCGTTCCGGGTCCCTTGGATGTGACCACATTATCAGATACCACAACTGGCATATCAATATGTCTTGCTCCTATGAGTTCATTTTCCATTCCCTCATAGATCGTTGCCTCGCGTCCCTTTAGTATGCCTGCTCTTGCCAGCACCATAGGTGCAGCGCAGATAGCAGCAACAGGCTTTCCAGCCTTGCTGAAGTTCACCAGGACTTCTTTAAGTTCACGATGGTTGCAGAGGTTGGTCGTCCCAGGCATACCGCCAGGCAGTATCAGCATGCTGCATCTTTCGTAATCAGCCTCGTTAAAGAGGATGTCAGCTTCCACGCCTATACCATGAGCGCCGTATACTAGCTTGTCCTCCATGATAGAAACGGTTTTCACCTGTATGTCTGCTCTTCTGAGCAGATCAACGATGGTGACCGCCTCAACTTCTTCAAATCCGTTTGCCAGAAAAATATAAGTCATCTTCCGTTCACTCTCCTGTTAATAAAATATTCTCACTGGTTTTGTTGATTTATGGTTGATATAAATCAGCACAGCCAGGATCGCTGCCCCGACGATCGTTGTAAACAGGGCAAATGTCTTATAGAATGGGTCTCCGAGAATGATCGCCAATGTCGAATCTTTCGCAAGGTTTATCCCTATCAGTGAACTGTAAAGAGACAGCCTGAAGCTCTTCATCATGACACATACAAACTGCGCGCATATAAGCACGCCAGTCAGCGTCAGCGCAGCATACCCGCTCTTTCGCATGATGTCACGATTATTCTTCTTCAGCATAACGATATATATCACAAGGCTCATCAAAGCAAGCAGCCCGCCGCCTCCAAGCGTAAGATTCAGTAAGTATCTCGCCTTGGACATGACCTGCTGCTCTGTCTTTGTAAATACAGGATCCCTGTATACTCCGTTTATTTCGTAAACCTGAAATTTATTATCACTGAAAGACGTCATGTATGATGAAATGTCCGAAGACATATCCGCAGCACTGATATCATAATCGATGTTGTCTATTACCTGGCTGTCGTTAAAGTGATACAGATAAACTGACGAGGTGCGCAGAACCAGATTAGAGCTCAGCGACACCACCGCCAGCGGCAAAATGATCACAAATATTATAGAGAAAACATATCTCAATTTATTCATTTCAGTTCAGCCTTCCCGCAAAAATTACGTCAGTCAATTATCTCGCACATTGTATTTGATCCGCAGCCAGCCGCATTTCCCTCGTCCGTGTCGATGTGGAATTCACCTTCGTGTTTTGCTCCTGCTCTTACAAGAACTTTATCAAAAGTCAGGCCTCTTTCTCCGCCTACTCTTACGCTAACGATGTCTCCATCCTTCAGTCCGGCTTCAGCAGCCTGCGCCTCATTCAGGTGCACGTGTCTCAGCGCAGCGATCACGCCGTGATCTAGCTCGATCTCACCCTTTGGACCTGTGATCTTGCATCCGCAAGTACCTTCAAGTTTTCCTGATTCGCGTACCTCAGCTGCAAGTCCAAGCGATCTTGCGTCTGTCAGTGCAAGTTCTACCTGAGTTTCCGGTCTTACTGGTCCAAGGATTCTGACTCCCTTCATCGTCTTCTTAGGTCCAGTAATATCTACCATTTCCTCGGCAGCAAACTGTCCAGGCTGTGAAAGCTTCTTCTTAGGCGTAAGTTCATAACCTTCGCCGAATAGTGTTTCCAGATCCTTCTGTGACAGATGGATGTGCTTGTTTGATACTCCGATTTTAACTTCATAACCCATAATAATTACCTCTTTCTCTGCTATTAAGCAGCCTCTTTTTGATTTAGCTGTTGTTTAGTTTTCCAGATAACTAATGTAAGGAAGATTCCTGTATTTCTGATCAAAGTCAAGGCCGTAGCCGACGATAAACAGATCCTCCACTTCAAATCCAACGTAATCAGCCTTAAGGTCGACTTTTCTCCCTGAAGGTTTGTCGAGCAGTGTACATATCTTAACACATTTAGGATTTCTGTCAGCAAGATACTCTTTCATATATTTCAGAGTTGTGCCTGTATCCACGATATCCTCGATTATGATTACGTTCTTGTTATAGATGTCCATGTCGACGTCCTTCTTGATTCTTACAATGCCCGAACTGGTCCTGCTTGAACCATAACTGCTCGCTGACACGAAGTCGATCTTAACGTCTAGATTGACATTTTTCATGATGTCACCCATCCACAGGATTGCTCCTTTGAGTGTTCCCAGAAGGATCACTTCTTCACCTTTGAAGTCTTCAGTGATCTGCTTTCCGATTTCCTTTGCTCTCTGGCTTATATCTTTCTGAGTATAGAGAACTTTTCCAACTACTTCATTAGCCATGATCATTGCTCCTTACTTATCATCATTTTTGCCGTCATCTTTGTCGTTTTTTTCATCTTTCTTGTTGGACGATCCATCGTCCTCTACACTGAAATCTACTCCGTCGATGACGTCACTGCTATGGAATTTCTTTGACAGATCCTCTGACTTGTCGCCAAGCCAGTAAGAATCCAGTTCATCCTTGAGATGCCAGATGATGAATATCCAAAGGATAAGGTCATCCAGTATCCCAAATGGGAACAAAATCGCCGGTATCAGATCAGTCGGCAGAAATAGATAAATTATACCGAAGATCACCAGCGCTTTCTTGCGTTTCGGTACCGTCTTGTCCGCCAGCAGAAATCTGATGGCTTTTATTCTTTTCAAGATTATTCTCAAGCCGATGGTCTGCATATTTACTCCTCCGAATCCCCCACTATCTTCCCGATTTCCTCAATTAGCAATTCATATCCGGTACGTTTCAGCGTGGAAACAGGGATGACGACATCCTCAGCCCCAAGGCCAAGGGTCTTCCTGATCAGCGCTACGGATCTATTCATTTCATTCCTTGAGACCTTGTCTGCTTTAGTAGCGACAACGATCCCGTCAAATCCGTAATGCTTCAGATAATCGTACATCTGCACGTCTTGAGCCGTAGGCTCATGTCTGATATCCACCAGCTGCACAACTTTCATCAGACCATTGCGTCCGGTCAGATATTTCTCCATCATGCTTCCCCAGTCTTCCGTGACTGATTTTGACACTTTGGCAAATCCGTAACCAGGCAGATCCACTATGCGAAAACTGTCGTTTATCAGATAAAAGTTTATTGTTCTGGTTTTTCCCGGACTGCCGCTCACCCTTGCCAGATTCTTTCTTCCAGTCAGGAGGTTCAGCAGCGAAGACTTGCCCACGTTCGACCTTCCTGCGAAAGCGACCTCAGGCATATTGTCAGCCGGGTACTGGTCTGGCCTGACGGCAACTGCCGCCAGTTCAGACTTTAATATTCTCATTTAAATCACCTGCTTACTTGACCAGCGCCTGATCGAGAGCTTCCCCTACGTTGTCGATCAAAACGAACTCCAGCTGTTTTCTCACTGCTGACGGAATATCATCGATGTCAGGTTCATTTTCTCTTGGCAGAAGCACCTTCTTGATGCCCGCTCTGTGAGCAGCCAGGACCTTTTCTCTGATGCCGCCTACAGGAAGGACTTTGCCCCTGAGAGTGATTTCTCCCGTCATGGCAACGTCTCTCTTAACCGGCGTATTGGTAAGCGTAGAAATAACGGCCGTACACATGGTTACTCCAGCCGAAGGTCCATCCTTAGGAACGGCTCCTTCCGGAATGTGTATATGGATATCATAATTCTTATAGAAATCTTTTTCAATCCCCAGTTTCTCAGCGGAAGCACGAATATAGCTGAATCCGGCTTTGGCCGATTCCTGCATTACGTCTCCCAGCTGTCCCGTCAGCTCAAGCTTGCCGGTTCCCGGGACTGCATTCGTCTCGATCTGCAGTGTCACTCCGCCAACAGCAGTCCATGCCAAGCCCGTCGTAACACCAATCTGATTGGTGCCCTCAACGAGATCATAATGGAATCTGTGTTTTCCCAGATACTTTTCAAGGTTTCCAGGTGTGATGCTGTATGACTTTGCCTTGTTAGTAACGATCTTTCTGGCGACCTTCCTGCACAGATTGGCGATTTCTCTCTCCAGGTTTCTGACGCCTGATTCTCTGGTATAGTAGTTGATCACGTCTCTGATAGCCTTTTCGGAAATCTTGAAGTTTTCCTTTTTCAGGCCGTGTTCCTTGATCTTCTTCGGCACCAGATATTTCTGAGCGATCTTCACCTTTTCCTCTTCTGTATATCCAGGCACCTCAATGATCTCCATTCTGTCAAGCAGCGGTCCCGGTATGGTCTCCGTTGTGTTGGCCGTAGTGATGAACATCACTTTTGAAAGATCAAAAGGCACTTCGAGGAAGTGGTCTGTGAATGTTTTGTTCTGCTCCGGGTCAAGCACTTCAAGAAGTGCTGATGCCGGATCTCCGCGGAAATCGGAGCCGATCTTGTCGACTTCGTCGAAGAGGAACAGCGGATTGCTGACGCCGGCGTCTTTGATGCATGAGATGACTCTGCCCGGAATCGCTCCAATATATGTTCTTCTGTGTCCTCTTATCTCCGCCTCATCGCGGACTCCGCCAAGAGACATGCGTACGAATTCACGGCCGCTGGCTCTGGCTATAGACATTGCCACGGAAGTCTTGCCGACACCCGGAGGGCCTACAAGGCATAAAATAGGTCCCTTGATTTCCTTTGACAGGTGAATTACCGCCAAGTATTCAAGGACTCTTTCTTTGACCTTTTCCAGACCGTAATGGTCATTATTCAGTATCTTTTCAGCCTTCTTAAGGTTTGTATTCAGCTTGGACGGCGTATTCCACGGCAATGCCAGGATCGTTTCCACGTAGTTCCTGATAACGGCACCCTCAGCCGAAGACGGCATCATCTTGGAAAACTTGTCGATCTCCTTGCGAACCTTTTCCTCAGTTGTCGGGTCAAGATGCAGTTCTTCCAGCTGTTTGATCCAGTCGGCCGCCTCGATTCCCGCGTCTTCGTTTACGCCCAGTTCTTCCTGAATTGCCTTCATCTTCTCTCTCAGGAAGTATTCCTTCTGATTATTGTCAACGCTTTCCTTGACCTTTTCAGAAAGTTCTTTTTCTATTACTGCTATTTCATTTTCTTCTGATATAGTTGAGAGCAGCAGTTTAAGCCTTTCCGAGAAATTATCCTCGTCAAGCATCTTCTGCTTTCTTTGACAGCTGATTGCCATCTCGTTGGCAACTTTATTCACCAGTGCAACTGGGTTTTCACTGGATACGGCCTTGTCGACCACTTCGTCTGTTACCTGGCCCGTCAGCGCCGCGTATTCAATAAACGCTTCTGTCAATATCCTGACTGCCGCCTTGTCTTCCAGCGGCATGGTTTCAGCATCGATAGAATCATCGATTTTGACCACCGTGCATGTCAGATAGTTTTCCTCTGTTATGCGTTCATCGACCCTCGCCCTGCAGACTCCTTCCACCAGTACTCTAACTGCATCGCCCTGTATCTTGAGCATCTGCTTGACTTTTACAATGCATCCTGTGCTGTAAATGTCGTCAAATGTCGGAATCAGAACATTTTCGTCCTTCTGCGTAGAAACGAAGATCATCTTGTCCGTCGTCATGGCCTTTTCCAGTGCCCTGATCGACTTTTCTCTTCCTATATCAAAATGAACAACGGTATCCGGGAATATCGATACCCCCCGCAACGGAATGCAGGGATATATCTCCCTCAGATCTTCGTTTTCATTTTCTTCAACTTCATTGTTGATGATTTCTTCACTCATCGGTTGTCTCCCTCCTCCCTTAAACAACAAGGCGACATAAGCCGCCTGTGTCATTAAGAGGCATCTGCCTCATTATTACTAATTTTTTTTGGTTTTTCGCCCAGCACCAGTGTCGGTGACAGGTTCTGCTCTATCGTACCCTTGGTCACGATGCATTTCACAACATCGTCCCTTGACGGTATCTCGAACATGATATCAGTCATTGCCTTTTCAAAGATGCTCCTAAGTCCTCTGGCACCCGTCTTCCTGTCGATAGCCTTTCTGGCAATGGCTTCAATGGCCTCGTCGTCTATCTCCAGTTCAACGTTGTCTAAGGCAAGCAGCCTCTTGTACTGCTTGACAAGAGCGTTTTTCGGCTCTTTCATTATGCGTACCAGCACGTCTTCAGTAAGTTCTTCCAGCGTTACGATCACAGGAAGTCTTCCTATGAACTCAGGTATCAGTCCAAACTTAAGCAGGTCTTCTGACTGGATGTGCTTGAGCAGATCCTCTTCTTCAACCTTGTTCAGCGATATCTCGGAGTTGAATCCGATGACCTTCTCGCCGATCCTGCGCTGTATGATCTTGTCCAGTCCATCAAAGGCTCCGCCGCAGATGAACAGAACGTTCGTAGTGTCGAACTGAATGAACTCCTGATGCGGATGTTTGCGTCCTCCCTGCGGAGGTACGTTGGCAACCGTGCCCTCAAGGATCTTCAGCAGTGCCTGCTGAACACCTTCGCCGCTGACATCCCTGGTAATTGAAGGGTTGTCAGACTTTCTGGCGATCTTATCGATCTCATCGACATAGATTATGCCCTTCTGAGCCTTTTCTATATCGTAGTCTGCAGCCTGTACCAGTCTCAGCAGAATGTTCTCAACGTCCTCGCCTACGTATCCGGCTTCAGTAAGCGCCGTAGCGTCTGCAATTGCAAAAGGAACCTTGAGTATCTTTGCCAGTGTCTGTGCAAGCAGCGTCTTTCCTGAACCTGTAGGTCCTATCATAACGATGTTGCTCTTCTGGAGTTCTACTTCTTTATTCTTTTCGCTAAGTCCGTTGATCCTCTTGTAGTGGTTGTATACTGCTACTGAAAGAGCTTTCTTTGCCGCGTCCTGACCAATGACATAGTCAGAAAGCGTCTCGTATATTTTCTTTGGTTTCGGAAGTTCGAATTTCACGTCTTCCTGATCGTTTTTTTCTTCCTCGGCAGCACTGGCCACAATGTCCATGCACATCTCGACACATTCATCGCAAATGTACACGCCAGGTCCGGCAACAAGCCGTTTTACCTGACTCTGCGGCTTCCCGCAGAAAGAGCATCTGAGCTGTCTGCTGTCGTCATATTTATCCGCCATTTTGTTTCCCCTATCTGGAAGCGATCACTTTATCGATCAGACCATAGTCTGCAGCTTCCTCAGCACTCATAAAGTTATCCCTGTCCGTGTCTTTTTCAATTATTGCCAGATCTTTTCCGGTATTCTCGCTGAGGATCCTGTTCAGTTTGTCTTTAGTCTTCAGTATCAATTCAGCATGGATCTTGATGTCAGATGCCTGGCCCTGTACTCCGCCAAGAGGCTGATGTATCATTATCTCAGCGTTTGGCAGCGCGTATCTCTTTCCCTTTGTCCCCGATGAGAGCAGGAATGCTCCCATGCTTGCAGCAAGTCCAACGCAAATAGTTGAAACGTCAGGCTTAATATACTGCATGGTATCATATATCGCCATTCCGGAAGTTACAGAACCTCCTGGGCTGTTGATATATATGCAAATATCCTTCTCTGGGTCCTCGGCTTCAAGAAACAGCAGCTGCGCCACAACCAGGCTGGCAATATGATCATCTATTTCCTCGCCCAGAAAGATTATTCTGTCCTTAAGCAGTCTGGAATAGATATCGTATGATCTCTCTCCTCTGCTCGTCTGTTCAATTACATATGGAACTAACGCCATTTCATTGCCTCCCTTATATCTTCAGCTTGATTACTTTTCCTCTGATTCTGGTGCTTTTTCTTCTTCTTTTTCTTCCTTCTTAGCAACTTTCGTTACATTTGCCTTGTCGTAAAGAAGATCGATGACTTTCTTCAGCTGGATGTCTTTCTTGAAGTAAGTGATGCTTTCGCTTCCAAGCATTTCTCTTACCTTCTCAACTTCCATCTGATACTGATCAGCCATCTGCTTCAGTTCAGCTTCTATTTCATCGTCTGATACTTCAATGTTTTCCTTAGCGCCAATTGACATCAGAACAACTCTGGTTTCAACCTTCTTGCTTGCTTCTTCTCTCAGCTCTTCTCTGAACTCATTGGCATCCTTCTGCATGTACTGCAGGTACATATCCAGTGAAAGTCCCTGATACTTCAGCTGGTGGTCAAGATCCTGTGCCATCTGGTCGATCTCGTCTTCTACCATTACTCTTGGAACATCAGTCTTGTTGGACTCAACGACCTTCTCGATAACGGCATCCTTGGCATTGTTTACTGAACGCTCGTCAGCAACAGACTGAAGTCTCTCAGCTGTAGCTTTCTTAAGCTCGTCAAGAGTATCATACTCGCTGACATCCTTGGCAAATTCGTCATCAAGTTCAGGAAGGACTTCTTCCTTTACTTCATGAACGAGGCAATGGAACACTGCATCTTTTCCTGCAAGGTTTTCTGCCTGATAATCCTCTGGGAATGTAACGTTAACGTCCAGCTTTTCGCCTGGAGTAGCGCCAACCAGCTGCTCTTCAAATCCAGGGATGAACATTCCTGAACCGATCTTCAGTTCCTGTCTCTCAGCAGTGCCGCCTTCAAACTGTTCATCTCCAACGAATCCTGAATAGTCAAACAGAACAGTGTCGCCTTCCTTGACAGGTCTTTCAGCCAATACCATTCTTGCGTTTCTCTTCTGAAGTGCAGCGATGTCTGCATTAACAGCATCTTCGCCAACAGTCTCTTCTACCTGTTCAACTTCAACGCCTACGTAATCCTTGACATCTACTACAGGATAAACAGGTACAGTGATCGTAACTGTCATCGGTTTTCCTTTGCCTATTTCGCTGAATTCAGCGTTAGGGCTGTCGATAACTTCGATTTCCAGCTCTTTAACTGCTTCCGGATATCCGTCTCTAAACATGTTGTTGATAGCATCTTCAAAGAAGATTCCTTCTCCGTAATGCTTTTCTATTATGCTCCTTGGTGCCTTGCCTTTTCTGAAACCATCTATCAGAAACTGGTCTTTAGTAGCCTGATATGCTTTTACAACTGCCTGTTCAAACTCCTCAGCCGTAAATTCCATTGTAAATTTCACATCATTGTTTTCTTTTGAAAGAAATGTTGTTTTCATAGATATATATCCTCCTAATTTTTTAACAAATTTATTTATTTTGAGCAAAATATGTCTCTTTCGAACATAGAATGCTTATTATTATACACGTTTTGCCCCGTAAAGTAAAGGAAATCCATTAAAAATGCCTGTTTCCAGCCGATGATTTTTCTATCTGCCCTTACCTTAATTCCAAGCCCCGCTGAAATTTGCTCTTGTCCTCAGCTTGAAGTCCGTATTTGTCAGAAACATACTTTCCAAGGACCCTGACATCCTCTTCCGAACCAGAGTAGAGTTCAAGTTCAAGTTCCGAAATTTCTGCGGCTTTTCCGCAGCATTTTATCTGTCCTTTGTCAACAGACAGCTCACTTATGGATTTTCCGGTATCTATTCTCATCTGCCGGCGGTCAAACTCCATCTCCATGACGGCTTTGATCGGCTTATCGCCTGCCGCCGTCTTCAGGATCTCGTAAACGTCGCTCTGCTCGAATATCCCCAGATCAGGTTTATCTATGTAGCTTTCATCTGCAATAGGCACATTGAGTTCTTCCCTCTTGTGCATGCCTTCTTCGCTGGTTCCATTCCATTTCAGAGTACCGATCATGGCATCTCCCTCTCTTCTGACGCGGAAAGCGATCCGGTTCTGCATGAAATCGTCGTCATCAGTGTCAAAATAAACGGCCCGCATAGGTATGACCTCATATGAGTTCTTGTCCATATGCTTCAGCAGATACTCATCAGAAAATATCCTGTCGGCCAGTCCCTCATCTTTTACCAAGTATTTCAATTCAATTTCCATATTTCTCCTCATTCTTCTCTAAGTAATTGAATTCGCATCTATTGTTCCTCATTCAGTTCGGGTTGTGATTTTATTTGTTTCTGAACGGTGAAACTATTTTCTTCTGTATCGCATAGCCTATAGGCACCAGATACAGGAAAAAACTGTAAAAAATTGCCGAATACCCTACCTGCATAAAGCTAAGCGGGACGGAACAGGCTATTGCCCATGGCACCACGCCTGCCAGCAGGATCACGGAATTTTCAAGGTCCATTGCCAGTTCTTCTCTGCTTGCCCCGTCAGTATCGTATGGCCGCTTCAGTATGTCGCAGCTCATCATAGAGGCTATCGTCTGATTGCAGAAAATCGCCAGAGTGACAAATGATACTATAATGGTACAGCCGAATCTGCCGGTCTTCGACATGATCTTTTCGATCACGCTTTCCAGACTTGAAAGCATCTTGGTTCCTTCGAATATCCCAGAGTATGTGCTCGAGATACCTACGATAAACACAACTTCTATCATGGAAACAAGCCCGCCGCCATTGATTATGCGTGCAAGGCTTCCTGTGGAATTATACCCTGTAAACATACATTTAATCAGATCAGCTGCCGGCATTCCCTCTACAAATACGCTGACGAGTCCTCCGCTGACGACTGACGCCAGCATTGCATACAGCACCGGCACTTTGATAAGCGGCAGCAGCACCATGCAGATCGCCGGTACCAGACACCACGGTGAGATGTTGAACTCAGTCGTAAGCGCATGCAGAATGTTTTGATCGACATTCTCTATAGGATTTGCTATTGACAGCGCCGAATATATGGCAATTGCAGCCGCAATCGGCAGCGCAGCCGTCTTTGCCATCATTTTTACATTGCCCAGAAGGTCAGTCTTTGTGATGTTGGCTACCAGTACGGCACTTGACGACACCGGAGAGCCTCTGTCTCCGAAATATATGCCGCTCATGACGACGCCTGCCGTGATCACCTCGTTAACGTTGCCGCTTCTGGCCAGCGCAATGAAGATGACACCTACCGTGCCGGCCACGCCGAAGGACGTGCCCAGGGCATAGGACAGCAGACAGCTCAGCAGGAACGTAATGATGAGGAACAGTCCCGGTGTAATGAAACGGATCCCGTAATAAACGAAAAACGTGATCGTGCCCGACGCTCTCCAAATCGCCGTTATAAAACCGATCACGAACATTATTTCTACAACAAGAAGGGCGTCTTTCAAGCCGCCCGCACCCATTTTCCCAATTTCTTTAAGCTTATATCCTTTTCTTACGCCGACCACGGTAAAGGCCGCAAGCCCCGCAAAAAGAGCAATAACCATGCTGAACCCGTTTATTAGGCAGCAAATCATTGCTCCGATAAAAACTATAAAACTGATAACAAGGTCCATTTTCTACTCTTTCTCATCACGTTTCTTCATTATCTCATCTAGAAGCTGATCGTTGAGGATCTTTCTTGTCTCTCTTATTGCTCCCATATTAGGCATGTCGGTAAGCTGCATTATCCAGAGGTATTTCTTGAACACGCATTTTTCCATTCTTGCGTTCACCGATCTGTGGATGTCGCTAACCAGATCTTTGGCATTGATCAGATATATCCTTGCGATCATTCCGTTCTTTAATCTCTTTATCTCTATAAAACAATTAACGTCAGCCGTTTCATCTATGGCTTTCTGTATCTCGGTTGCTATTGTCTGTCCAATCAGACGTGTCTGTTCATTTCTCATCAGGAACCAGAATCCGACGATGGCCGCAACGCTCAGCACCGTTCCCGGAATATAGCCGAAGCTTCCCGATGTAAAGTAGAACATAATGTAACCAAGAGGGAAGCAGAGCCACTTCAGTATCCCAATGATTTTAACAGTTTTCTCCATTGTTTTCCCCCAGTTCTCATATTTTCTAAAACATTATATATTGTATTCCCCTCAATGTCAAAGAAAAACAGCCTATATTTTCGCCATTTTCAATGCCTATTGTGTTATACTTATGGTAATCAATACTGACAATTTGAACTGGAGGTGCATTATTATGGATTACAACATGCTTTCAAAACCCCTTAACAGGTATTTCGACCACACACTGCTTAAGCCCGATGCTACCGAAGCACAGATCCTTGAACTGTGCCGTGAGGCCCTTGCCTGGGATTTTTATTCCGTATGCGTTAATCCATGCTACGTTTCCGCAGCTGCTGAAGCGCTCCGCGACAGCCCAGTAAAGACAGCTTGCGTATGTGGTTTCCCTCTTGGTGCCACAGACACGGCATCAAAAGTTTTTGAGGCTGTATCTGCCTGCAAGGCAGGCGCTTCGGAAATAGACATGGTTATGAACGTCGGCATGCTGAAGTCCGGCAATTTCAGCTGTGTCGCCGCCGACATCAAAGCCGTCACAGCCGGCGTTTCGCCGTATGGCGCAATTGTAAAGGTCATCTTGGAAACCTGCCTTCTGACCGACGATGAAGTCGTCAAAGCCTGCCAGATATCAAAGGACTCTGGTGCGGCATTTGTCAAGACATCCACAGGTTTCGGCTCCTCAGGCGCCACCGCTCATCATGTAAAGCTGATGCGCAATACTGTTGGCCAGGCTCTTCAGGTAAAAGCCTCCGGCGGCATATGCGATCTTGCTGCCGTTATGGAAATGATCGAAGCCGGAGCTGACCGCATAGGCGCAAGTGCAAGCGTTTCTATCATGGAGGAGTACAAGCGCTCCCTTGAAAAGTGATCTACGATAAAAAAGGCTGATATCTCAAATGGTGTTCCCATGAAATATCAGCCTTTTTAAATTGGTCGGAGTAGTCAGACTCGAACTGACGGCCTCTGCGTCCCGAACGCAGCGCGCTACCAGCTGCGCTATACCCCGCCGACTTGAACTATTCTAGCACAAGTAGCGGATAATTACAACACAAAAAAGTCTGTTTTTCACAATTAGTCGTCGTACACTTCAGCCAGATCACTGATGAAATCCTTCAGCCTGCTTCTGACTGCCTTAGGCTCCAATATCCTTGCCTTGCTCCCCAGAGCAAGCAGCCAGCCGAAAAACTGCGGGCTGATAACCACCGGCACGTTCACAAAGAAATTGCCGTCTTTGCTCTTGTTTATGTGTACGCTCTTTCCAAACCTGTCTATGACCACGCCTACAAGGCTGTCGTCGAATTCGATCTTTACGTTCTGCACCTCGCCGTCGAACATTCCGAATACCATCTTTGAATACTCAGCAATGTCAAAACTGGCAAACTCTTCTTCGCCTTCTCTCTTCTCGTCCACACAGTCAATGCTCAGCATCTTATCGACTCTGTAGTGTTTAGCAATACCTGCTTCGCTGTCATAGCCAAGCATGTAATAATTCTCATCGTCATATGTCAGATACCACGGGCTGATACAGTAATATGCGCCCTCCTTCTTCAGTTCCATCTCCTTGTTCAGGTTCCACTGGAAATACTTGAATCTGACTTTGCAGTTCTTGCTGATTGCCTCATGAATCTTGTCTACATTATAGTAGATGCTTTCATTCATGGTCTTTATGCGCCTTGAAACGCACACCTGCCTCTGCAGCTGATCTGCCTCATGAATGCTCGCCATGCTTTCGATCTTCTTTATGAGTTCGTTGGACTTCTTCAATGTGATGAACTTGGATGCCTGCACAGAATCGACCAGGAGCTTCAGCTCCGCGATTTCAAATTTTCTGTTGCCAACATGATAATAATAAGTTTTATTTTTCTGTTCACCGATGATATCCATTCCGTACTCTCTCAGGGAATCGATATCTGAATATATGCTCTTTCTTTCTGCTTTAATGTCTAATTTACTCAGATAGTCGAGAATATCCTGCATGGTCACACTGTGAAGGTCATCAGTCTGCTCATAAAACAGCTTGGCAATGTATGCCAACTTTAGTTTCTGATTTGCTCCCTTCGCCATCTTCTTCCTCCAATAATATCGCTAAATTTATCTATTAATAGGATACCATAAATTCAGTTATTTTTAAAGGAGAAAAATTGATTGCTCATAACTTATAACTAACCATGTCCTTTTTATTAGACTTGCAGTGCTTTAAATGCATTTTTCAGCCATTTTTTCAGCCATTTTTTCAGCCTTTATTGTATCTTTTCTCAAACAATCCGTCTCTAGTACAGCCAAAATAGAACTTGCCGCCATGCAGCTTCGGCATCCTCATTTCGCCACCCTGCTCGGGATATAGCCTGACGAGCATCATACGGTCGTAGCCGACCTCAGCAACAAAAGTCAGGTAGTGCTCCTTCGACATAGGGTGTGAAAAGGTAATGTAATATTCGCCGTCACTGTCCTCAACCGTCAGCATGTGTTCGTCATCTTCAGGTTTGGCAATCAATGCTTTCAGTTTCCTGCCGCAGCACGTTACTTCTGCGTCCGACGTAGCGGCAATCACGTTGCCGCAATTCGGGCAAAGGTAAAATCTTGTCTTTTTCATATTTCCTCCATCAGAATCGTTGGGGTTAAGTTCCCCTTCAATCATTTTCTCCATATTCACGTTGAAGATTCCAGACAGCTCATGAAGCAGTTCTATGTCAGGACATCCCTGACCTCTCTCCCATTTAGATACAGTCCGGTCACTTATATTCATCCTATCTGCCAGCTGCTTTTGGGTCATTCCCTTTTCATACCTAAGTCCTCTAATCAGGCTTCCCGTTTTTTCACAATCCATCTCTGTAAAACCTCCTCCGCATATGCTTTGATGATACTCCTTTTCACTGTCATAATCAACAAACGTTCCGTTGAGTTCCTGCCGTCCGCCTCCGATCGTCTTGCCATTGTATAGTCGTACAATAAATGTTAAGATAAATCAAAAGGGAGAAAATGAAATATGGATATCAAACATCACTATACAGACAGCGGCTGCGGAGAACCGCTTATACTCCTTCACGGCAATGGTGAAGACAGCAGCTACTTTGATGCACAGATCAAAGAGTTCTCTTCTTGCTGCCGTGTCATTGCCGTAGATACCCGCGGTCATGGCCAAACACCTCGCGGCAGCACTCCATTTACTATAAGGCAGTTTGCCGGAGACCTTGCAGGCTTCATGGACAGCCTTGACATTCAGCGCGCCAATATTCTCGGCTTTTCAGACGGCGCCAACATCGCCATGTGCTTTGCTGCGGCTAATCCACAGCGCGTGATCCGGCTTATCCTAAACGGCGGCAACCTTGACCCCAGCGGAATCCTGCCGTTCTATCAGATACCCATTGAGATATGGTCCAATATTCTTTCACCCTTCTCGCATTTAAATCCCAAAGACAGAAGGCGCGCAGAACTGCTGGACCTCATGACCAGACAGCCAGACATCACACCGGATGAACTTGCCCATATCACCGCAGACACCCTGGTTATCGCCGGCACCCGCGATATGGTTAAGCCAAGCCATACCAAATTCATCGCCAGCAGCATTCCAAACTCAAAACTTGTATTTATAGAAGGCGACCATTTCATAGCGCGCAAAAATCCTGCCGCCTACAACAAAGCTGTCGCCGAATTTCTGCAGCAGAAATAACAAATCGACCTGTCAGACTACGCACCTGACCCGGCGATTGACTTGTCAGAGCCGATGGTAGGTGCCATACAGGAATCGCCCAGCTTTAGCTGGAATGCGATTCTTCAGTTGCGCACCTAACCCGGTGATTGACTTGTCAGAGCCGCTGGTAGGTGCCATACAGGAATCGCCCAGCTTTAGCTGGAGTGCGATTCTTCAGTTGCGCACCTGACCCGGCGATTGACTTGTCAGAGCCACTGGCAGGTGCCATACAGGAATCGCCCAGCTTCAGCTGGAATGCGATTCTTCAGTTCGAATCCCGATCTTTTGCACCAACGTAAAAAGCAGGCCTAAAGCCTGCTTTTTATTTGGTGCGGTCAAAGGGATTCGAACCCCCATGATTTCTCACACGGACCTGAACCGTGCGCGTCTGCCAATTCCGCCATGACCGCATATTTAATTTACTTTTTCGTCACACGACTCTTACTATTATACACAATTTAAATGAGATTTCAAGAAAAAAGTGGGAACTTTTTAAAAAAAGTTCCCATTAAATGCTATACCCATTGAGTTTACTTATATTTGGCTTACATTCAGAGCCGAGGGTCGCTCGCAGTAAACTTGCTCATTGCAGGCGTAGCGAAAGCCTGCACCTAAAGTTTCTGGCTCCAGTTATAACCCCGACATAAATTCTGACATGAAACCCGCCGCCTTCTTCAAAATAAAGTTTCCTGCAACGTGCTCCAATAGGCATGATTTGCAGGAAAATCCACATCACCTATTTCCTGCAATGTGCTCTGATAGGCATGATTTGCAGGAAAACCCGTTTCACATATTTCCTGCAATGTGCTCTGATAGGCATGGTTTGCAGGAAAATTACTTCACCTGTTTCCTGCAACGTGCTCCAATAGGCATGATTTGCAGGAAAATCCACATCACCTATTTCCTGCAATGTGCTCCGATTGGCATGATTTGCAGGAAAACCCGCTTCACCTGTTTCCTGCAACGTGCTCCAATAGGCATGGTTTGCAGGAAAATCCGACATGTACCCGTATTTAATATAAAGAGGGCCGCTGCATATCATGACTCAATATGCGGCAGCCCCAAGTGCTAAATCTATATAACTACTTATTGAACTTACTTATATTTATCTGCCAAGATTCTTGCAACATGCACTCCTGAGGCTGAAGCCTGCGACAGTGAATGTGTCACGCCTGAACCATCGCCAAGTGCATAGAGTCCCGGGATCGATGTTTCCAGATTGCCATCTACCTTGACCTTGGAGTTGTAGAACTTGACCTCAACTCCATAAAGCAGAGTATCTTCGTTGGCCGTGCCCGGCGCGATCTTGTCCAGTGCATAGATCATCTCAATTATGCTGTCCAGCTGACGTTTTGGAATGACCAGGCTCAGATCTCCAGGCGTTGCATTCAGAGTAGGACGAGTGAAGCATTTTTCCATGCGCCTCTCGCTGCTTCTGCGGCCTTTAACCAAATCTCCAAAACGCTGGAGCAGAACGCCTCCGCCAAGCATGTTTGACAGGCGGGCGATGGATTCACCGTACTCGTTGCTGTCCTCGAAAGGTTCAGTGAACTTATTGGAAACAAGCAGCGCGAAATTGGTATTCTCCGTATGGAGCGCCGGATCCGCATAACTGTGCCCGTTTACAGTCACGATGCCATTGGTGTTTTCCGAAACTACCTCGCCGTAAGGGTTCATGCAGAATGTCCTGACCAGGTCATTGTACTGCTCCGTCTTATAGACTATTTTGCTTTCATATACAGCGTCCGTGATATCTTTGAACACTTCGGCAGGCAGTTCGACCCTGACGCCAATATCGACACGGTCCTTCTTCTGCTCAATGCCAAACTGGTCGCAAATGTGCGATATCCATTTTGATCCGCTGCGACCCGTTGCCAGCACCATCTCGCTGCAGGAATATACGTCTTTTGATGTTGTTACGGTAAAAGTACCATCGTCTTCGCGCCTTACGTCATCCACTGTCGTGTAGAACTCAATGTCGATGCGATCTTTGATGTAATCATATATCTTGCCAAGGATCATGACGTTGCGGTCCGTGCCAAGGTGGCGGACTTTCGCCTCAAGCAAATGAAGATCGTTCTGCAGGCATCTGGTCTTAAGGTCGCTGGTCGCTGTCGAATAGAGTTTTGCCTCCGCTCCGCCCATTGAACAAAGCACGCTGTCAACGTATTCCATCAACGCCATCGCTTCCTCAGTGCCCACGTATTTGTGCAGGTCTCCGCCGAACTGCGTGGTGATGTTATACTTTCCATCTGACAAAGTCCCGGCTCCGCCGTATCCGTTCATTATGCTGCACGGTGAGCATTTGATACATGTTTTGATCTTTCCCGTCTTTATTGGGCATATCCTCTTTTCCAGAGGTGCACCCTTATCTATCATTAGTACTCTCGCATTGTTGTCAATTTTTGTCATTTCATAGGCCATGAAAACACCGCTTGCTCCGGCGCCGGCTATAATGATATCATACTTTTTCATCTGTGGTTCTCCGTTCTTTTTATCTGATGTGCGGATTTTCCGCATAAAACCAAAATATACTTTAACCTAAATAATTTCAAAAAACAATTCTGTATTATACGACTGCCTTATGTTATAATGAAACAAGTAAAATCTAAAAGGAGATCAGATAACATGGGCTGGAATAAACGAAACCTTGCATGCGGCATCTTATTCGCACTACTTACACTCATTTGCGTGATCAGGCTTATTACCGTTCCCGGTATTGAGACCAGAATCTACGTATACTGCATTATCACATTCGTCATTATCACAGTAATGTTCCTTAGGCATTCCAGAGACTGACGATCGTCGCCGAACAGATATTATCAATGCAAACTAAAACAGAGAGCTTGTTAGGCACATCAGCGGCCGTACTGCTCTCTGTTTTTATTGCTTGTTTAACTAATCAGCGACAGATATTAGTTCTGATCGCCGTCGTCTTCGGCCATGATTGCATCAAATTCAGCAACTACTTCCTCAAACAGTTTGTCGTCGTCAATGTCTTCCAGTTCGAATTCATCGTCGCCAACTTCCTTATATCCGTAGATGTAAACATCATCGCTTCCATCAAGCGGGATAAGAGAAATGTAATCTTTTCCTGCGTGATCGAATATTCCCATGATTTCGCATTCAAGTTCAGTGCCGTCATCGAATTCCAGAGTAATGATATCTTCATCTTCCTGGACATCGTTATTTTTCTTATTTTCAGCCATTGTAAGTACCTCCAATTCATCTCACTATTCAACTAATATAACATCTATACAGGAAATAATCAACCAAAAAATTTTCTGATGCTTTCCGCAACCCCTTCTGTAATGCCCGGAACCTGCATGAGTTCGTCAACAGAAGCCGCTTTTACGGCATCTATGCTCTTGAAATAACTGAGCAGTGCATTGCGCCTTGCAGGTCCTATACCGTCAATGTCATCCAGTGCAGAATGAACGGAATTCCTGCCGTGCAGCTTGTGGTGATACTCAATTGCAAACCTGTGGACTTCCTCCTGGATCGTGCCGCAATAGCGGAACAGAACCGGATCGTCACGCAGCGGTATCTCACGTCCGTCATCAAAGACGATAGCTCTGGTCCTGTGGCTGTCATCCTTCGCCATGCCGGCAACCGGTATGCTGAGTTTCATGGCATCAAGGACTTTTTTTGCAGCAGTCACCTGTCCCTGCCCGCCATCCATTAGTATGATGTCCGGCATGACCGCAAATGCAGGATCTCCCTGCTGCGCCCGCCGAAATCTGCGGTAGAGCATTTCCTGAAGGCTGCCATAATCGTCCGGCCCTTCGATGGTTTTGATCTTGAAGCGCCTGTAATCCTTTCGGATACGCTGAAGTCCCTCAAAAACAACCATCGCTCCGACTGAATCGACTCCGTTGGTGTTTGAGATGTCGTATGACTCGACTCTATAGCCAAAGGTCCCCGGTTCTCCAGCATCAAAACCCGCGCTGCGGATCACGGATGCTATCTTGTCTCTTACTTCAGCCTGCTTCTCATTCTTTATTTCTGCCTTCTCCGAAAGGGTCTTGATCATCTCACGCGTGTCATTGCGTGCAAGTACTAGCAGGTCCTTCTTTTCGCCTTTCTGCGGCACGGTTATGCGCACCTTGCGACCTTCTCGGCTCAGATATTCTTCCAGAAGATGTCCGTCTTCCGGATATTTTTCTACTATTATCTCTGGCGGCACCTGAGCCCACTGGCTATAGTACTGCTTGATGAATTCGGCAGTCATGACCGTCCTGTCGTCGCTGTCACCGGTCTGTATCTGGAATGTCTCACGACCGCTGAGCTTGCCGCCCCTGACTGTGAACAAAACGATAAAAGAGTTCTGTTCGTCTTTTACCGGCAGCACGATGTCCAGATCTTTATCGCTGATCATCGTCACCCGCTGTGTTTCCGAAAGCGAATTGACTGATGAAATGTAGTCCCTGTATTTTGCCGCCTCTTCAAACTCCAGTTTCTCAGAAGCCTCGTTCATCTTGTCTTCCAGGTTTTTCACCAGTGGTCCTGTCCTGCCGCTGAGGAATTCCAGCACTTTGTCGATTTGCTGAGTATATTCCTCCTTGCTCACATTCCCGGTACAGATACCTCTGCACGTTTCAATATGATAGTTGAGACACGGTCTGTGATTTGCCGGGAATTCCTGCAGAGAGCATTTCTTCAGACTATATATGCTGCCCAGCAGATCTACTATGCGATTGACAGCGCCTGCATCGCTGTAAGGGCCAAAATACTTGTTTCCATCTTTCTTTATTATCCTCGTCTTCAGAAGCCTTGGATAGTCCTCGCTGGTCGTAACCATAATATATGGATAAGTCTTGTCATCACGCAGCAGCACATTGTACTTCGGCATGTATTTTTTGATCAAGTTGCACTCAAGGATCAGTGCTTCCATTTCAGAACTGCAGGTAATGTAGTCGAACTCTGCAATGTGGCTGACCATGGCCCGTACTTTCGGACTCTGACCAGACGGGCTCTGGAAATACTGCCGCACCCTGTTTCTAAGAGAAATGGCCTTTCCAACATAAATCACCTGACCAAGATTGTCCTTATGCATATAAACTCCCGGTGTGTCCGGGAGTTTTTTAAGATTTTCCTTTATATCAAACATATCAGAATGTCCAGCCTCTCTTTTCCTGATCCTGTTCTTTTTCCAACTGCCTGCGCGCCATTTCCTTTATGCGGCGCTGACGTTCAAGTTTCTTTTTCCTTTTGTACCTTGCCCGCGCAATAATGATAAATATCATCAGACACAAGACAACCAGCAGTATCAGCAGCAGTATAACTGCAGCCATATTGGATATTCCAAGATATGATGTGAACCATCCGACCTGTACATCATTTTGGGCTACAAGATCTACCTCGTTAACCAGATCACCGGCAACGTATATCTCGTACTTACCCACTATGTCGCCTTTTCTAACAGGCGCAGTGACCTCATTCATTTCAGTCTTGGTGCTTATCAGTGATTTTGACGCTTCTTTTGGAAGATATGCATAACCAGTTTCCCCTGCATATGCTTCTATCCTCGTCTTAGCGCCATGTTTGACTCTGACTTTACCTGCCGCCTTTCCCTCATCGATGACTTTGATGCCAGTAACCTTGCTGGTGGCGTACTTAAGCATCGCCTTGACGTCAGTCGTTCTTTCAGCCGACTGATCGCCTAGCACTACGATGATCATGCGCAGGCCGTCTTTTTCGTAACCTAAAGCTATGCTGGCATTGCCGTCATCCCAGTAGCCTGTTTTCCCGGCATATATGCCTGTGCTTTGATTTTCTATAAAGCTGACGTGGCTCTTCAGCACGCGTTTGCCGCTTTTGTTGGTGGCCGGCACTGTGTATTCCCGTGTTCCTGCTACCTTTGCAACGACCGAATTGGAAAACGCTACCCTGGCGATCTGCATTATGTCATAGGCCGTAGAATAGTGATTTTTCACCTTGAGGCCGTTAGGATTGGCAAAGTGTGTGTTCTCACACCCGATGTTCTCTGCGGTATCGTTCATCAGTTTGAGGAATGACTTCATGTCTCCTGAAACAGCTTCGCCCAGAGCATATGCGGCATCATTTCCTGACGGCAGCAGGGCTCCGTAGATAAGATCCCTGACCGTGAGTTTTTCGCCTGCAACCAGCCCCATGGTCGACTCACCCTGAGCAGCAGCGTCAGCTGAAACAGTTACTTCCCTGTCCAGCGGCAGATACTGCACTGCCAGCATGACTGTCATCAGCTTGGTCACGCTAAGCGGATCAAGCCTTCTGTTCATGTAGTGTGAATAAACCACTTCGCCTGTGTTTTCACAGTAAACGACCGCTCCTTTGGCAGTGACTTGAGGCCTTGTGGCGGAAGAAGCCGCCCAGGAAGGCACTGTCATAGACACGATCAGCATAATTGCTGTAAGCAGTGTAATTGTCTTTCTTTTGAAATCAATCATTGTCCGAGTCTCCAGTAAGTGCAAGCAATGAATAACTGTAGTCCAAAATAGAATTGGTACTGCTGTACCGCTTATAAATAGTATCTCCTAGAACAACGGAGTATACTACCCTTCCGTTCCGCTGACAAGCGGATACAAGAGAAGAGTTTCCGTAGCTCCAGGTGCCGGTTTTACCGGCGAATACGCCGGACTGGGTGTATACCTTGCCGGCAACAAAGCTATTAGATGTGTAGATAGTGCGTGCCGGCTGTTTGTTGGTGGCATGCATGCGGTACCGCTCCGTGCTGCAGACGGTTTCGATAGTATCATTGTTTAATGCAGCCCTGGCTATCAGCGCCATGTCGTAAGCTGATGAATAGTGGTTGGGAACTTTCCAGCCATATGGGTTGGAGAAACTGCTGTCCTGGCAGCCAAGTTCCTGTGCCTTTTCATTCATCAGGACTGCAAAGTTTGCGTCACTTCCGGATATGGCAACCGCAAGTGCTTCTGCTGCATCATTTCCTGACGGCAGCAGTGCGCCATAAAGCAGGTCTCTCACGGTGATATTTTCTCCTGCCTTGAGGCCTACTCGTGAGCCTCCTGAATACTTAGTCGTGTCTGCTGTCTTTCTGCTTATGGTAACGACCTGATTCAAATCAAGCCGTTCTACCGCGATCAGGGTGGTGAGCAGCTTGGTTGTGCTCACCGGATCACGTCTTGAGTGAATGTTTTTTCCGTAAAGAATGCTGCCTGTTTCTCCGTCAATAACGACTGCGCTCCTGGCAGAGATCACTGGCCTATTCAATGTTGTAGTATCTGCGTAGACTGCTGGGACAGCGGCCGCTGTAAAGGCCATTGTCAGTGCCAGCAGTGATGCTGTGATGATTTTTATTGGCTTCTTAATGTTCTGCCTAAATTTTCCTGTCAATTATCTTCTCCATATGCTCTTAATTATGTCAGTGAATTATCGTATATGCAATGGTGCCCCTGCCTGTTTTCAGGCCTCATCTCCTCAGTCTTTGAAGAAATGGTCTGCCAGAGCGAAACCGCTGTCGTAATATCCGCCTGTTTCTCCGGACTTCTCATTGAACTGTCTTGACTTGTCTTCAGGTTTTTCCTTCGTGCTGTCATATATCACGTATGGTACTGGCGTTGAGGAGTGTGTCCTTATTGCCAGAGGAGTCCTGTGATCAGGCACCTCCAGAACCCTGAAATCTTCGCCGTCAGCTCGGAGTGCCTCAACGATTGGCTTCAGTACCTTGCTGTCTATGTCACCCATGCAGGTGATCTTGCCTTCCATGTCGCCGCCGTGGGAACATTCATCTGGTCCCTCCAGGTGCATATAAACGAAATCTTTGCCGTCTTTGAACTCTCTTATTGCAGCATCTGCCTTTCCTTTAAAGTTCGTGTGCAGCGTTCCTGTTGCGCCTTCAACATTGACTGTTGATAAACCGGCGCAGATCGCAATGCCTTTGATCAGATCAACTGCGCTTATCGCCGTTCCTGTTATACCGTATCTGTCATAGAATGGTGACAGCTGCGGCTTCTTGCCCTGTCCCCAGATCCACAGGGAATTGGCCGGGTTAAGTCCCCTGGCAATTCTTGCTTTGTTTACAGGATGATCCTTCAGGATGTCATAGCTCTTTCTCATCATCTCCGTGATGAATTCACTGCCTTCGCCTTTTGGCAGGTTATCGCCTACCTTCTGACCCAGAACGTCGTGGGGCGGCGTCAGCTCGTATTCAGTGCTGCCGTTGTGAACGATCATGCAGTGCCGGTAGCTTGTTCCCGTATAGAAATGTATAGTGTCATCTGCGAAAGCTTCATTTACTGCCTTAATCAGTTCATCTGCTTCTGCTGTCGTTATTTCTGATGCGCTGTGGTCTTTTATTATCAGTTCCTCGTAAGGGCCGTCGCCCTCTAAGGTAATAGTGTTTGCCCTGAATGCCACATCAGTGTCAGACATGTCGATGCCGATACTGGCTGCTTCCAAAGGTGAACGTCCAGTCAGATATACTCCCGGGTCGTAGCCCATGACTGAAAGGTTTGCCGCATCACTTCCCGGTGCTACTCCTGGCGGTATAGTCTTAACCATGCCCACCTCGCCTTTGGCGGCCAGGCTGTCAATAAACGGCATATCAGCTACTTCCAGCGGCGTCTTGCCGCCGAGCGCTTCTATTTTCTCATCGCCGGCTCCGTCAGGAACCAAAATCAAGTACTTCATATTAGTCCTCCATATATAAAACTTACGAATCTGCCAACCAAACTACTCTTAAATACTTATTATACAAAAAAAGCTTTCCCTTTTAAAGGGAAAGCTTATATTTTTTTTATAATTATTGGTTATTTATTCTCTTCTGCAAACTTCTTCATGAATTCAATCAGCTTGTCAACGCCTTCTTCAGGCATTGCATTGTAGATGCTTGCTCTCATTCCGCCTACAGTACGGTGACCTGCAAGATTAAGGAATCCCTGCTCTTTTGCTTCTGCGACAAACTTCTTATCCTTGTCAGGATCGCCTGTTACAAATACAACGTTCATCAGTGATCTGTCTTCCTTCTTAACAGGAGCCTTGTAGAATCCGCTTCCATCGATGTAATCATAAAGCTTAGCAGCCTTTCTTACGTCGATTTCGTGCATAGCCTTAACTCCGCCGAGTTTCTTGATGTTCTTGAATACTTCGCCTGCTACATAGATTGAGAAGCAAGGAGGAGTATTGTACATTGAACCCTTGTCAGCGTGGATCTTGTAATCAAGATATGTAGGAACCTTCTCATCAGCGAATCCAAGCAGATCCTCTCTGATGATAACGATGGTAACTCCTGCAGGTCCTACGTTCTTCTGAGCTCCAGCCCAAATCAGACCATACTTGGATACGTCTACTTCTTCACTTAAGAAGCATGATGACATATCAGCTACCAGAGGAACGTCTCCCGTATCAGGAACATATGGGAAATGGGTTCCGTAAATAGTGTTGTTAGTGCAGATATATGCATAGTCTGCATCTTCTCTGAAGTCTTTCTTCTCAGTCTTAGGAATATAAGTGAAAGTATCAGGTTCTGAAGTCGCTACCAGCTTGATATCTCCGAATTTCAGAGCTTCCTTATAAGCCTTCTTTGCCCACTGACCAGTTACGATGTAATCAGCCTTCTTGCTCTTTCTGAGCAGATTCAGCGGAACCATTGCAAACTGAAGAGTACCGCCTCCCTGAAGGAACAGTACCTTGTAGTTTTCAGGGATGTTTAGTATATCTCTTAAGTTAGCTTCAGCATCGTCGATGATCTGCTGGAATTCCTTGGAGCGATGGCTCATTTCCATTACTGATTCGCCTGTCTCGTTATAGTTAGGCAGCTGAGCAGCTACATCCTCAATAACGTTCAGCGGCAGCATCGAAGGACCTGCTGAGAAATTGTAAACACGTTCTTTGTAAGACATTTCAAACCCTCCATTATGTTTTATTTAATATAAAAAATACGTTGTTCATGTAAAAATTATTATAACACCCTGCTCCTTGAAAGTAAAGGCGGAAAGTGTTATACTTTAGACAATCACATATTATGGAGGTACCAAAATGTATAATATTTCAACGCTCAACAAAATCTCACCAGTAGGCCTGGCTCATTTGACTGACAAATATCAAGTGTCAGACGATATCGAGTCAGCCGTTGGTATTCTGGTAAGAAGCCAGGATATGCATGACATGGCGTTCAGCAAGAATCTGCTTGCAATCGCCCGTGCCGGAGCTGGCGTAAACAACATTCCTCTTGACGAATGCGCAGATCAGGGAATCGCTGTTTTCAACACTCCTGGTGCAAACGCCAATGCTGTTAAGGAACTGACACTGGCAGGACTTTTCCTGAGTGCCAGAAACATTCCGGCAGCTCTTTCATGGGCACAGACACTTACCACAGATGTTAGCAAAGCTGTTGAAAAGGGCAAGAGCCAGTTTGCCGGCCACGAGATCGAGGGAAAGACTCTCGGCGTTGTAGGTCTTGGCGCGATCGGCGTTCTTGTAGCGAATTCAGCTGCATCACTTGGCATGAACGTTATCGGTTATGATGCGTTCTTCAGCGTAAAATCAGCTCATAATCTCTGCCCATGCGTAAAAGTAGTTAACGACCTTAAGGACCTCCTTCCGGTCTGCGATTACATTTCCATCCACGTTCCGGCAATGGATGCTACTAAAGGCATGTTCAACAAGGCAGTTCTGGATCAGGTAAAGGATGGAACAGTTCTTCTGAACTTCTCCAGAGACAAGCTGGTAGTTGAAGCTGACATTCTGGCAGCAGTTGAATCAGGAAAACTTGCAGAGTATGTCACAGACTTCGGAACTGACGGCATCATCAACAAAAAGAACATCGTAGTTCTTCCTCACCTTGGAGCTTCAACTGAAGAGGCAGAAGACAACTGTGCAACCATGGCTGCCGTTCAGATCATGGACTTCGTTGAAAACGGAAACGTTGTAAACTCAGTCAACTTCCCTGCTGTTAACCTTGGACCTGCTAATGGAGACACAAGAATTGCAGTAATGACAAAGGGTGTTGAGAAACCAGTAGACCTAGCATTGGCTATGTTTGCAGATATCAGCGTTAAGGCTGTTGTCGGCGGAACAAAAGGCAGCTACGGCTATGTTCTCATCTCAACTGACTCACAGATCACATCAGTACCTAAGGCAGACGGAGTAGTAAGAGTAAGAGTTATCCAGTAAGCTATCACAAAAGTAAACAGCAGAAACCCCGGATTATCTCCGGGGCTTCTTTTTTACATCAATGATAAACAAAAAGGACGTCCTTTCCGGATGTCCTTTTTGTATTGTTAATACTATGCAATTTTATGCCTTGAAATCTACTCCACGATTCGCCTTACGCATGCGATCGGACCAACATAGGTTGCACTTGTTACTGCGATTCCCATGCCTTCATTGACAGCGTGTACAACCTGACCGTTTCCGATATAAATTGCCACATGCCATCCGTAACAGATAAGATCACCAGGCTGAGCTTCCGCATAGGAAACTTCTCTGCCATAGCCTTCCATAGCACCTGCGTCGTGAGCCATCGTAATGCCAAAGTTGGCAAATACGGCCATAACGAAGCCAGAACAGTCACAGCCTGAAGTCAGGCTTGAACCGCCGTAAACATACGGATTTCCGACGAACTGCATCGCATATGATGCAATTGCAGCCCCGCTCCCAGAAAGAGTATCCGTTCCTGCTGCCGCCTGGGTAGCAGTACCTTTGATAATGATCCTTTTGACAGGCTTCTTGGTGACTACAGAATTGGTAACATTTCTCGCTGTTACTACGCCGTTTACCGTCGTAACGTCAGCGGTGACTTGCTTTTCGCCATATGAGCCTTCCTGCTTCACCTTGGAGGTGTTTATCAGCAGGCTGTCGGACTTACGCGTTACCGTCTTGAACTTAATCTGCTCTGTGTCCGTAACCGTCTTAGTAACGGTCACGTTCACAAAAGGCTCTACTTTATAAAGCCTGATCGTGTCGCCGGGCTGGATCTTTGTGAAATCCACATCAGCATTCATCTGCTGGATCTCATCCATGGTGAATCCTGAATCCTTTGCGATCTTCCAAAGGCTGTCGCCCTTCTGAATCGTATAGGTAACCGGTTTTTTTGTTCCTGTAACGATATACGTTACAGCTTCCCTGACGCTCATCACGTCTGGCAATTTGGAGTTTTTGTAGGCTTTCTTTGAAACTGCCATCTCAGGATCTACGCTTACCGCCGTTACCACGTCGTTTTCGCTGATGTAGTAATTCTGGACCCTTCTGATGACTGCTTTCGCGTTGCGTTCAGTACTTACGACCGCAACCGTTTTTCCGCCGATGGTGATGTTGTACAGTTCTTCGGATGCGTATGACGGACCCGTTGTAACGATGATAGACATCATAATAGCAATTGCAAGGACGAAAGCCCCTGCAACAGCATATTTCCTCGGCTTAAATCGTTCAAAAATACTCATTAAACCATCCTTAAATTGTTAATCGAAGATACGTCTGGCAGCATATACATAACCTGTATAACCTATACTGGTTATCCTGATGCCAAGCCTTTCGTTAACGGCATGTATTACCTTGCCGTTTCCTGCGTAGATTGCCACATGTCCGCTGTAGAAAACAATGTCTCCCACTTTCAGATTACTCGTTGAGACGGTCTTGCCTACGCTTGTCTGTCCGACACGCGGAAGGTCGACGCCAAAATGAGCATAAAGGGCATACGCAAACCCTGAACAGTCGCATCCATTAGTAAGGCTTGTTCCGCCATATACATATGGATTTCCTATGAACTTCTTGGCATATTCTACAACATCAGCCCCATCAGCGAAATCATATGTAACGCCTTTCTGAGCCGTGACTGAGTCTGTGCCCTTCAGTACCACCCTGTCCACAGGTTCTTTTGTAACTTCTGATGAAATAGTGTCGCTGGAAGTAACTTCACCGTTAAGCTTGGTCACCTGTTTAACATACTGCCTTTCACCCTTAGAACCCTTTGCAACAACCTTGAACTGGCCCTTATTAAGGGAACTGGTTTTTTTATAAACAGTATCATATGCGATTGATTTCGCAGAAGTTATCTTTTCTACAGTAGTTACGTTCACGTATGGAGTCTCAGAGTATATAACCACACAGGTTCCTTCTTTGATCGTCTCATCCGTATCGTACTTGCTTCCATTAATAGCTGACAGCCTTTTTACTGAAAGTCCTTTAGCCTTTGCTATTGATTCAAGGGAATCACCCTCCTGAACAACATAAAGGCTGTAATCAGTTTTTCCTTCACTGAGTTTAGCTACAGCGTCGTCAACAGACACTGTCGTACTTTCTGCTGCAAAATAACTGTCTGAACCATTGCTCGCGCGTGTGGCTCTTTCAACTTTGATTTCAGGATTGAACTGAACATCGAGTACAGTCGCACCCTGTGTCAGGTAATAATCTTTTAACCCCTCTATTACCTGCTGCCCTTCTTCGTATGAATCTACATACAGGACCTGTTCGTCTCCAATTGTGATTGCCCAAGATCCGGCAGTGTCTGCTGAAACTGCCGAAGTAGTTCCAACCATCATTACAATAATCATAGCTGCAATCAACAAAGCTGAGGCACTTGTTTCAAACACCCTTTTGATTTTAGTATCGACTACCTTTGTCATATTTCTTGTCATAATACTATCTTCCTTTTTATGTTTTTTCAATTGTCTCACAGGTGTTATTCTACTTTATATACATAGGTAAGTCAACGCTTTCAAGACGTTTTCACACAATTTTCACATAAAAAAACACGCCTTTTGTTGAAATTTCAACGCAAAGCGTATTTTCAGAATTCTTAAGATTTCTTAAGAAACCCTTAAGTTATTTTTGTGTTTTATGCGTAACCATGCATAAACAACCAGTGATAAAACAAGCCCAGAAATCACGTCCAATATGGAATGCTGCTTGATAAAAAGCGTTGAAAAAACAATAATTACGGCCGCTGCAAACATTGCTGCTTTTGCCCAGCGCCATTTCACTGATGACCTGTTGAGCTGAGAGAACCAAAGTGCTCCATCCATTGCGCCTGCTACATGTATGCTAGGAAATACATTTGTATTGGTATCTATTGCATAAAGTCTGCTCACCGCCCATACGCAGAAACCGTTTCCGTCAATGACATCAGGACGAAGATCCTGACCATTGGGAACTACTATATAGAAAACCAGACAGAAAGTAAAACTGATTATTATACTGTACATAAAATTTTCAAAATTAGGTACGTCCAGGAACAGCAGGCAGACTCCTGCAATTACCATGAATGGTACCCAAAACGTATACGGTATTATAAACCATGCGTTAAATGGTATCAGTTTGTCAGCAGAGGTCTGGGTCGCCCAGTAGGCCGCGTCTGAAGGGACTATCTCCTCGACGATGAAAAAACCCGCTATATACGCCGGCACATAAAGCATCAGCATCACCGGTTTGAAATATCCTGTCTTTTTAAGTTTTCTGAGTAATTCACCCATTATTTCTTACATGGCCACCAGGCTCGTGCTCTTCCTCCTCTCCTCATCAGGGAGTATTATCCTTACCGCGTTATGAATGTTTTTAACTATTATTTTGTCGCTTCCCGGCTGGTACTCACCGTCAAGGGTCCACGGCATTTCCTTGTCAGCGCTAATCTCCATTTCACTGCTGCTGAAGAATGAAATCAGCGGAGAATCGTATACGCCGGATGTCAAGTTCATGACCACCTGATTCAGTTCCAGCAAACTGGTAGAATTTCTGATCAAAAGCACTTCCAGTTTACCGTCACTCATGTCCACCACGTTCTCATCCAGTGACAAAACGCCTCCGACAGAAGTGGAATTGCTGATGGCACCAAACAGATAGTCTCCTCCGTAAACGCCGTCTTCCATCTTTATCCATAGTTTCTCAGGCCGAATTGAAGGCAGGTCCTTGATTCCCTCCAGAACATAGGCAACATGCCCAAGTGCGTTTTTTATGCTCTGAGGCGCTTCATATGAAGCTCTGGTAAAGGCTCCAAAGGATGCCACATACGAAAAGTACCGGCCGTTGAAGCTGCCGACATCAATTGCAACTGGACTACCATAGGCCGCGTCCCATGCCGCCTGCAGTATGTCCTTTGACAGATGAAGACTGTTGGCAAAGTCATTTGTGCTTCCGGCGGGAATATACCCGATCGGAGTGTCTGCACCTGACTCTATCATTCCGGCAACTACCTCATTAAAGGTGCCGTCGCCGCCGATTGCCGCAACCAGATCAAATTCTCCCGCACGCTCTCTTGCGATTCGAGTTGCGTTTCCTCTTCCTCCCGTAGTCGTGGCTTCAACATTATATCCTGCCTTGCAGAAAATATCGATTATATCCACAAATACCCTGTTAGCCTGCCTTGTGCCAGCTCTGGGGTTGATTATTATCAGTGCTTTTTTCATTCTTTATTCCTCTCAAATTCCATCATATACCTTCCATTGTCTTATGGTTTTCTTGCAGCTGTCCTACTTCGAAATAAGCGGCCATCTGTAATGATATGTCAGGTCCAGTCCGTCAATTGCATTTATCCTGTCTTCATCCCCTGCAGGATCCTTGCCGTGCTGAATGATATACGGCTCACCGAATAGATTTCTGAGACACGATACAACCGCCACATGCTCTCCGTTCTCAAATGTTACGATGTCTCCCGGCATCCAGAGCAGCGGGTTAGTCAGATCCGTAGACAGAACTTCAGCCTTCCTGTGGAAAAATACATCAAGCACCGGCACATACCGGAAATCGATATTGGTGTCTACTGTAGTGATCACACCGCTGTAAGCGTTGAAATCATTAGCAATATCGCTGTCTACCAGCTGCTTGAGATCAACGTTTATACCGTTGAATCCAGTCCAGATCACATCAGTGCATACGCCTTTGTCGTCAGGCGGATATCCACCTGAAAAATATGACGTATCATAGACCAGTTTATCATTGTTAATGTATTTTTTAGCTGCAAGCATCAGCATATAGCCCTGCTTGTATTCCTTCATATATTCTGTTTCCGTGCTTCTTCCGTTCAGGTCCAGCCCTATGCCGCTTTTGATCACAAGCCCGAATCCTATGAATCCCACTATGCATATCAGCAGCGCTAAAAGCGCAAAAAACCTTGGTTTAAACTTGAACTTTCTTTTTTTTCTCAAACCGTCTACCTCACCCTGAGGTGTGCTCCCAGCTCTTCAGCTATTCTCCGGCACTCCTCTATATCTTCTTCAGGAATAACGTTTACAACCGACATGGCAATGTGCGGCACGTACTTCTGAACGTCTTTAGTATACTTCAATATCGCAGGGAAGGCATCCAAACCGAAATCCGGATGGCATAGTCTGTCGTATTTCTCTGCCGTACACTGATTAAGGCTGATGGATACTGAATCAACCAGGCCCTCCAGCATAGGAGTCGTTTCTTTCCCATTGATCAGATCCGCCAGGCCGTTGGTATTTATCCTGACCTTTAGATCCGTGTTTTCATGTATATAGCCGGCAATCGTCAGCAGGTCATCAAGCCTCTCCGTAGGCTCTCCATACCCGCAGAATACCAGTTCATCGTACTCAGAAAGATCCCATGCTCCCAGAAGTTCGATCACTTCTTCCGCTGTCGGTTCTCTCTTGAGCCACAGCGAATCAGCCGATCCCAGCGCATCAGTCATATTCCTGATGCAGAATTCACATCTGCACGAGCACTTGTTCGTTATATTTGCATAGAGACCTCGACCGTAATCATAGAGCACGTCTCCAATTTCATCTGTTAATTTTTTCAAGTTTTCTCTGCTTTTTCCATTCTGCATATTCTGCCTCCGTATCCTTCCAGACCTTGTTGACCAGTATCCCCAGGCACAGGGCCCATGAGAGGAAGTAGAACCAGAACATTAGAGCCGCTATTGTAGCCAGAGATCCGTAAATAATGTCATAAGTTGCAATGTAATTTGCATATATTGAATAGAAAACCGTAACGACCAGCATTCCCACAGAACCGAAAATGCTTCCCGGTATGATTTCCTTATAGCTTAACTTATCTAACGGCAGGACGTAGTAATTGTAAAAAACCATCAGGAAATACAAGATTCCTGCTACCGGCCATCTTAAGTACTTCCACAGCATGTCAAGCATCGTGCCTTTGATTATCATACCAAACAGCACGTGGAGTATCATCTCACCATATACGAAAATAATGATAACGAAAGCGAATGTGAACAGCGTCAGCGCCATGGTCTTCATGGATCTGAAACGTTCTTTCCAGAATCCGCCAGTCGTTCTTCCATTGGAATACGTATAGTTAGCAATCCTCATCAGTGAGAACTGCGCTCTAGATGCCGCCCACAAAGCGACGAAAATCATCAGAATATTCATCGTAGTCGCAGGCTTGTAGTCCAAAAGGCTCTTGATCATTACCGCCATGTCAGGCGCAATGTATTTGTTGACCATGTCGTCCATGAAGTCAAGCGATACGTCAAGTATTCCCAGAAGCTGTGACAGAACGATGATCGTAGGTACCAGCGACAGCATGAAGAAAAATGATATCTGTGCTGCAAATCCCTGGTAGTATGGATCATTGAACTGCCTTATCCCCAAAAGGGTCATTTTGATCACCCTTTGTTTCATCTGCAAATCATTTCCTTTCTTCCAGAAGTTTTTCAAGCTTTTGCAATGCCTTCGCCCTATGGCTTATTCTGTTTTTCTCTTCCGGCAAAAGCTGTGCAAATGTTCTCTGGAATCCATTGGGAACGAAAAGCGGGTCGTACCCGAATCCGTTGCTGCCTTCAGGAACGTCAATGATATGCCCGTGGCATTCACCCCTTGCCGAGATGTGGCTTCCGTCTGGGAAAACCATAGTGATCACTGAAACAAAGGTTGCCCTGCGTTCTTTATATGGCACTCCTTCCATGAGTGTCAGCAGTTTTTCATTGTTCTTTTCATCATTGCATTCCACACCTGCAAACCGCGCGGAGTACACTCCAGGCGCCCCTCCCAGATGTTCTACCATCAGCCCTGAATCATCAGCAATCGTTGTTTTTCCGCTTGCATTCATTATCTCCAAAGCTTTCTTATATGAATTCTCCTCAAAAGTCTCGCCGTCTTCTTCGATTTCGAAAGGTGGTATGCCTGCCTCGTCCCGCGAAATGACTTTCATATCAAATTTTGATGTTATAGCCTCTATCTCAGCAATCTTGTTTTTGTTTTTCGAAGCTGCTATTATCGTCTCCATTTTTCTATAACCTGCCTTCCCGTAACTATATGAAACATCGCCTTTTCATTGATAGTCCGATTAAATGTTTAAGGTATATTATACCACACTATAACATGTTTGTGCTACATAAAAAGAAGCAGCCGCAATTAGGGTCACTTCACTGTTTGACTTCCCCAATACGCCTGCTCCAACTTCTCTCTTTTCGGCTGCTGTTATCTATTCACCATTTTCACAAGTTCCGCTACTGCCTTGCGGCACGCATCCCAGTCACCGCCTGCAACGGCGTCTTTCGGCATCAGTCCGCTGCCCAGACCAGCGCCAATGCAGCCAGCGTCAAAAAAGCCTTTGATGTTGGTTTTGTTCACTCCGCCGATGGCCACATATTCAGTATCATCAAAAGGCGCCTTCAGGTCTTTGACATAGGTGGCCGGCATCGATGCCGCCGGGAAGAGTTTCAGCGTGCGGAATCCGTACTCCCCGCAAAGCGCCACGTCTGTCGGAGTCAAAACCCCGGGTATCATTTCTATTCCATGCTCTGCGCAGTAGCTCAAAACTTTTTCCGTCGTGCCCGGAGTGAGCACAAAATCTGCGCCCGCATCAACTGCAGACCTGCATCGCTCTGCAGTCAAAGCAGTCCCCGCACCAACAAAACATTTGCCGCCGAACTTTTCTTTCAGCCTGGCTATCTGCGCTGCTGCATTCCGGCTGTTCATCGCTATCTCAAACATAGTAACACCGCCGCCGACAACGGCTCCGGCATATTCATCGAATATCTCGTCAGGCACATTCCTCAGCACCGCCATGATTTTTCGTTCTTTTACATTTTCTCTTAAATCCATACCCTTCGTCCTTTCGAATAATATACTTTCTGATCTTTCATCCGCCTTTATCATCTGAATGTGATTTCTGCATGTTCCATTGCGGCCTTCATCTGTTCCATGTCAGGATACCCTTCAATGTCACCTGTAGTCTGCGTTGCAAGTGCTCCTGCAACTGCACCCATCCGGCCTGCTTCTTCAACGTTTTTCCCTGCAATAAGACCTGCCATGAAACCTGCATTAAAGCCGTCTCCAGCTCCTATTGGCTCAACGCATATGCACTTATATGGCGGTATATCATGACGGCCGTTTCTGTCCGCCGCCACGGCACCGTCTCCGCCTCTTTTGATTGCAGCATACTCTGCCTTACCTTCAGCAAACAGCCTGTCGAATACCTTGTCAGGATCGTCGGTGCCAAAGATCACTTTGGCTTCGTCAAGTCCAAGCATGACTATGTTGCTTTTCAGGGCATACTCTCTTATGAGGCTTGTATAATCATTGCCTTTCCACAGTTTCTTTCTTATATTCGGGTCAAAGGCGATCTTCATTCCGCGGTCGGCTGCCATTTCCAGTGCATGATCTGACGTCCTGCGGCAGTCATTACTCAATACCGGCGTGATTCCCGAAAAATAGAATATCTCGGCCTCATCAAACATTTCTGCCTGCAGATCTTCCGGTACCATATGGCTGGCAGCGCTGTTTTCTCTATAATAGAAAACTTTGGTCTCACCAGCGCCCATCTCTTTAAACATTACACCAGTTCTACGGTCTTTGTCAATCACTACTCCGCGGCAATTAACACCTTCGCCTCGTATCTGATTCATGATATAATGACCGAACTCGTCGCTGCCAAGCCGGCTGACCCATGCCGCTTCAACATCAAGTTTTGCCAGTCCGATAGCTACATTGCTTTCGGCACCGGCAGTTCGCACGGAATAATCCGCAACATATCTTAGCGGGCCGCTGGCACCAGGTATCATGGCAGCCATCGTCTCGCCAAGTGCAATAACTTTAATCATTTTTGTATTTCTCCAAAATCTCCTGCTATCTCTGCAGGCTGCTGTTTTCTCCGCTTGCAATCAGGTTTTCAGCATCTGAAACGCTGATTCTGTTGTAATCGCCGACTATGCTGAATTTCAGGCATGATGCTGCTGTTGCAAACTCCACGGCATCTTTCAGGCCGTCATAATAATCAAGTCCGTACAGCAAAGCAGCCGCAAACGCGTCGCCGCCGCCTACACGGTCAACATAGTTGTATATCTCATAGACCCTGCTGGCATAATACTCGCCCTTGCTGTAAACCCCTGCATACCAGCCCAGGCTGCCGTCTTTGTTGTTCTTGACGTTGTTCATGGCGATAACCCTTACATTTGGAAACGCCTTCTGGATAGTTTCGCAGGTCAGCTTCTCGTCAGGACCTACTTCGATGCCAGTCGTACAGAATATGTCCTCATCGTTGGCGATAATTATATCCGTATTGTTCAGGCACTCAGCCATCACTTTCTTTGGATCTGCGCCGTATTTCCATAGGTTCTTCCTGTAGTTCAGGTCGCATGACACCTGGATGTCCCTTTTCTTGGCCTCCCTGATGCCTTCAAGTGACAGTTCTGTAAGAGATTCCGACAGGGAAAGCGTTATGCCGGAAATGTGCAGAAGATCAATACCTTCAAGAACCGCATCCCAGTCGATGTCGGAAGGTCCCGCCAAAGACATTGCCGAATAAGCTCTGTCATAGACGACTTTGCTAGGCAGATAACCTGATCCGTCTTCAATGAAATAAAGTCCCAGCCTTCCTGGTTTATATATGACCTTGTCTGTATTGACTCCGTATCTGCGCAGTTCTCCTATTCCATGTCTGGCAAGCGCATTATCTGGCACTATGCTCAGATATGATGCATCCATTCCGTAATTAGCCAGAGATATGGCAACGTTTGCTTCGCTTCCTCCAACAGTCGTCTCCAAATAATTGCTCTGAAGCAGGCGTTCGTGAAGCGGCGCCCTTAGCCTGAGAAGCATTTCTCCGTATGTTAAAACCTTCATTCTATCTGACTCCTTCCGCTATCTGCCTTGCATTGACGCAAAGTTTGGTAATAATATCAAAATTGCCTTCGCTGATGTCTGTCTTCTTGCATAACCAGCTGCCCCCAACTGCAAAGACTTTATCCTCCGAGAGATATTCAGCAAGATTGCTTTCGCTTACGCCTCCAGTTGGAACAAATTTAACAGAGAAAAACGGCTCTCCAAGTTTTCTGACTGCCTTCACTCCCCCGTAAATGTCCGCCGGAAACATTTTTACAATACTCACGCCGTGCGCCATAGCTTCCATGATTTCTGTCGGTGTCACACAACCCGGTATCACAGGTATTTCTCGTGATATGCACCAGTCAGTGATCTCTGGGCTGAATCCCGGCGATACGATAAATCTTGCACCTGCAGCCACCGCCTTTTCGCACTGCTCCAATGTAACGACAGTTCCCGCGCCCACGTTCATATCACGACATTCTGCTGCCACATTTCTGATCGATTCCAGTGCCGCCTCAGTTCTCATGGTGATCTCCATGACGTTTATCCCGCCCTTGATCAGTGCTTCAGCTGTCTTTACTGCATTATCGGCGTCCTCGATGACCACTACGGGAATTACAGCAGACTGCGCCATGCTTTTAAGTATGCTGTCTTTCATTTCCATTTCCCCCTATTCTTGGTATTATTCTGCATCTATTTCATTTATTTGATATAACGTCTATTACTTCCTTATTTACCACATTAAGAGGTTTCTGTCCAGTTAACGCTCTTACGATTTCTTCTGCTGGCGTTGACTGAAGTACTTGCTGCGATTCTATAGAATACCATGCTGTATGCGGTGTTATTATTACATTGTCAAATTTGAATAATGGGTCATCTTGTTCTGGCGGCTCCTGTTCCAAAACGTCAAGAGCGGCCCCGCCGATTTCATGGTTCTCGAGAGCCCACACCAAATCGGTCTCTGAAACGATTGGTCCTCTGGCAACATTTATAATAGCTGCAGAGTTTTTCATCTTTCTAAACGTATCTTTATTGAACATGTGACGTGTATCATCAGTTAGCGGGCAATGTATAGATATATAATCTGCGCCCTCCAATATCTCATCAAAGCTCTTTGGTACGACTCCGCAGTTTCTAATATCATCATCGCTTACATATTCATCATAAGCCCATACATTATCACAGAGCGGCTTTACCTTATCTGCAAAACTTCTGGCGATTCTGCCGAAACTGATGATTCCAACGACCTGATTCCTCAGGTTATGCTGTTTACCCGGCATAGCAAACCATTGTCCACTATGTGTCCACTGATCGTACTTAGAAACCCTTCTTGAAAGTTCCATCAGAAGTGCAAGTGCATGATTTGATACCTCATCACGGCAGTAATCCGAAACATTGCAGAAATATATTCCCTTTTCAGTACATGCTTCAAGATCGCATCCATCAAATCCAGTTGCGTACCTTGTTATTATCTTGCACTTATCAAGCTGCATTATCAGTTCACGAGGCATTCTGGCATATTGAATGATAAGAGCATCTGCATCTTTCGCCACCTTTACAATATCATCAACATCCTTATACTGATAATCATACACCTCTGCGTCAATCTGACTCAATATCCTTTTCTCATTATCAATATCTTCATACTCTCGATCTGTAATTACTACTTTATATTTTGCCATATCCGTCTCCTCATAATTAATAATATAGAATAAATCAATTGCAATAATAATGCCAAGGATGCATCATCAAGTAATGTCTCTATTTTCAATGCATCTACATCTTTCAACATATAAAACTAATGCTAAATGCATAAAAGCGATGTGAGAATGCATCACTTTTAGCCATAAACTAAAACAGCATGCTCATAAATAATGTTCATGCTGTCGTTAATCATAATAGTTTATATTTCTGCATCTTTCTTAAAACTGTAGATTGGTTCACACCTAGTTTTTCAGCCATCTTTCTTGTAGAGCCGTACTTCTTCTGTGCATTCTGCAGGATCTCCTTCTCCAGAATATCCACCGCTTCGCTTAATGTCAGCTCACCATTTCCCGCAACCTCGCCGATGATCTTCGGCGTCCGCGCTTTGTTCTCCTCGTCGTACCACGGCAGATCTTCAGTCTGCAGATACTCGTTGTTGCTGACGATGACCATGTTTTCCATAACGTTCTTCAACTGCCTCACGTTGCCAGGCCACTGAAACTTCTCAAGCTCCTTGACCAGATCATAGGTCAGGTGCTTCACCTGATCGTACTTTTTATTGTAGCGCTTGAGGAACAAAGCCGCCAGCGGCATGATGTCATCTTTTCGTTTTCTCAGTGGAGGTATCACTATCTGCACTACGTTGAGTCTGTAGAAAAGATCTTCTCTGAATGTTCCTTCCGTCACCATGTCAGCAAGATTTCTGTTGGTTGCCGCGATTATCCTGACATCTGCGATCTGCGTAACGTTGGAACCTACTCTTCTAACCTCTTTAGATTCCAGAAATCTCAGGAGCTTGACCTGAAAATCCAGCGGCGTCTCGCCGATCTCATCCAGAAACAGCGTGCCGCCGTTGGCAGCTTCAATAATACCTTTCTTGCCGGACTGCATCGCTCCAGTAAAGGCACCTTTCTCATATCCAAATAGCTCAGATTCCAGCAAGGTTGCCGGTATGGCCCCGCAGTTCACGGTGATGAATGGTTTGTCACGCCTTACACTGTTGTTGTGGATATGCTTGGCAACTTCTTCCTTGCCGACGCCGGATTCTCCAAGAATGAGTACCGTTGTCTGATAATTGGCCACCTTATCAGACAGCATCATGACCTCTCTCATCGGCTCGCTGATGGCTAATATCTGCTCACTGCTGTCGTCAGTGCCCTGAAGCGGCGAAGATATCTTTTCAAAATACTGTTTCTCGTTCTCCTTCATCTTAAGGAGTTCTTCAGTTAGATTATATATTTCATTGATGTCACGGACATTGATTATTATTTTTTTGATTTCGCCGTCCCTGCTGAAAACAGGCGTACCGGTAACCATGATATGTCTTCCGGACTTGACGACCTGCCTCTTGGAAACCGCCTTTTTCTCTCTTGCCACTATATGCGCAACGGATTCAGGCATCCACTCAGGATTGATCAGATCTCTCATGTATTTCCCTTCAAGCTCTGATTTCTTGATTTCCGCAACTCTCTCGTAAGAACTGTTCACATACAGAACCTTGCCGTCTTTGTCTGTAACCAGAATGCCGTCAAAGGAGCCTTCAAATATCTCCTCGAAATCCGCTGTAATTTCCTTCTGATAAGCCAGCTCCGACTCCTGTTCTTTATTGGAATAAACGTCGATAACCAGGATACCGATGCTCTCATCTATGTTTTCCCGATCTATTCTGAATGGGAAAAGATAATACAGCTTATCGTCAATGTTCACTTCGAAAACACCATCGGCGATCCTGTTGTTCTCAGCAAGCTCAGGTATCAGATTCAAAATGCTCTTGCCCATGAAGTTCTGATTCTTTGTTCTTGACAGGTTGTTCAGGAATTTTTTCGCAGCTATATTCAGTCTCTTGATATCGTAATTGCTGTCAAGAACCATTAGCGGCGTAAAATCACTGTTTAAGCCAACGTCAAAGAAATTTTTTGCTCCGTTTCCCATCTCAGTCCTCCTTGTATATAAGACCATTTTATATCATTACCCGTGAAAAAACAACTGTCTCCGATGGCGGCAGTTGTTTATTAAAACAATTCAAATCAAATGGTCATCTAGCCATCCAGCCTCCATCTACCAGCAGCACGTGGCCGTTCACGTAGTCCGATGCAGGTGATGCAAGAAATATTGCAGCTCCAATCATATCTTCAGGTTTTCCCAGCCTTCCCGCGGGCAGTCTGTCCATGATCGTTCTCATGCGCTCTTCATCAAGTCCCTTCAGATTATCCGTATCCATGTATCCTGGAGCTATGGCGTTCACGTTAATACCCTTAGATGCCCATTCATTGCAAAACGTCTTGGTGATCTGAGCTATGCCGCCCTTGCTGGCAGCGTATGCCGGGATCGTGATGCCGCCGGAAAAACTTGTCAGCGAAGCCGTGTTGATAATCTTTCCGTAGCCTTTCTTAAGCATTATTTCTCCAGCCAGCTGAGTCATGCGAAATGCCGCAGTAAGATTGACCGTGATCACCTTTTCCCAGTCATCTAAAGGAAATTCCACAGACGGATGTCTGATCTGGGTTCCTGCATTGTTGACCAGTATGTCCAGGTCTCCTTTCAACAGCCGCACTGCCTTGTCGAATGCCGGTTCTATATCCTCAATCCTGCTGAAGTCACAGATCACTCCCTCTACCTTGTTATCCGTCGTACTGAGCTCTTCCGCGGTTTTGTAAACTCTGTCATTGGTTCCCATGATAACTACTCTGCAGCCTGCATCGTGGAACCCCTCTGCCATGCCTCTGCCAAGTCCGCGGCTTCCGCCGGTTACTATGACTTTTTTCCCTGTAATGTCAAATCTGTTGAACATTCGTCTCCTCCTTCAGCAATCTCATATGTTGTAATTGCCATCTCTTATCCTGACCAGCGCACGGAAAATCTTATCCGGCGTAACTTCAAATGGCTCTCTTGCCGCGTTAGGGCTTGCCGAACAGATGGACTCCGCAATGATTCTCAGCTGTTCATCCTCGGTATTTGTCACTGCTATCTGCCCAAAGGTCAGCGGCAGTCCGACATTGCGGTAGAATTCAATCAAATCATTCCATTCGCCCTGATCAAAGATACCAGTTTCTTCATACTCTACAAGCAGTTCTACCAGCAGCCCAAAAGCAACTCCCTCTCCATGCATCACCGGATAGTGTGCATATACAGCAGTCAAACCGTTGTACGTTGCATGTGATAGTGAAACGCCATTGTTTTCAAAGCCGATCCCGCTCAAATATATATTTGCTTCAGTGATGCACTCCACCGCGTCACTGCAGATCTTCTTCTCCACATCTTCTTTTGCCTGCGGTCCATACTGAAACAGCGTGTCCCGGCAAAGCCTGGCAATATCAAACCCTGCCAGGGTTGCATTGCCTCCGGACAGATTATGAAGTCCGGCCTTCTTGCACGCTCTTGCCTCATAGAACGTCGCCATTGCATCACCCATGCCGGCAACCAGCATTCTGACAGGTGCCGAAGCAATGATATTGGTATCGACTAAGACGACCGAAGGGTTTTCCTTTGGTTTGATTGCTTTGATAAACGTCCCTGCCTCGTCGTAAATTACGGAATTTGCGCTGCATGGCGCATCAGACGCCGCCGACGTAGGAACGATGACTACCTTTGCTTTTTCATTCATCATCGCTGCAAGCTTTGCGGTATCGATGACTTTGCCTCCGCCGACTCCGACTACGACATCGCAGCCGTTTTCTGTCAAAATGGTCGAAACTCTGGACGCTTCTGCAACGGTCGACTCGCCGCCGTGGAAAATGTACATATACTCACCTGAAGTACCGTCAAAGGCAATCTGTATTTTGGTAGACACTATGTCAAACACCACGCTGTCAACAAGAAAAGCAAACTTGCTGCCAAGATGGCTTGTCATATTGTAAATATCATACATAAGATCTTTTCCCTGAAAGTACTTGGTAGGAGCTATCATGCTTTTGTAGTTCATTTCTTAACCTCCTATGGTTGATGCTAATAATTATTAAAGCAATAATTATGCCAAATGTTCCTGCTAATGTGGTACAATAACTAATGGCACATTTATTGCTTAATATATATTATCTAATTATCGGTGGAGGGTTCCCATGCTCATAGTGTTCAGCAAAATCATGTCTATTTTTCTGATGATACTTATCGGCTTCATTGCAAATAAGCGAAATTTATTATCAGATGATGCAATTCCGCATATGACCAATCTGATGATGTACATCACGGCACCATGCATGGTCATGGGTTCGATATACTCCAAAACCCTTTCAAGCGATGTGATAACCTCAACAGTGCAGATACTTGTCGGCTCCGCTGTTTACTTTACTGTAATGACATTGCTGGCTTTTCTCTTCGTTAAACTGCTGAAATTCAAGCCAAAAGAAGACTGGGGCATGTATATGATCGCCCTTGTCACTGTAAACAGCGGCTTCATGGGTTTCCCGGTAACCAAAGCCATTTTCGGCAACGACATTTTCTACCTCATGGTCATAGGCAATATAATCCTGAATTTCTATATGTTCTGCGTGGCACCGCCCATACTTAATATTGGAAGCAAGGTCACGATGAGCTTTGGTGAAATGCTGAAAACAATGGTCAACATCGTTTTCATTGCCATAATCGCCGGCATCGTCATGCTGGTCTTAGGAGTCAGGCCTCCGTCATTCATTGATGACATGGTACAGGCCGTTGGCGATGCTACGATTCCTGTCTCCATGCTGCTGGTTGGAATGCAGCTAGGCTCCAGCCACATTTTAAGCGTGCTGAAAAACAAGCGATATCTTGTCATCAACATCACTGCCATGGTAGTGATCCCGCTGCTCACATTTCTGGCAGTCAATCCAATGAATTTTCTGGATACCGATGTCAAGGTCATACTTATATTCACGTCTGCCTTTCCAACTGCTGTTGCTTCCGTCGCTATCTGCGACCAGTACGGCAAAAACGCAAAAGGCATGGCGGAGATCGTATCGCTTACCACGTTTACATCACTCATCACCGTGCCTCTGATTGCAGCATTTCTTATGTCTTACTATTACTGATCAATGTCTGTTTACACAATATTTGGGTTCTCTGCCGCTCAAGACGTCAACGACGTTGCGAGCGCTTTTTTCTTTCAGTTCCTGTTCGCCTTCCACTGTGCTGAAGCCCGTGTGGTCAGTCAGCGTAACGTTGTCGAGTCCCAGATACGGTGAACCCTTCGGCAGCGGCTCAGCGTTATGCACATCAAGGCCTGCCTCCAGTATGCGGCCGTTTTTCAGAGCTTCAACCAGCGCATCATCATCGATCAAAGGTCCTCTTGCGGTGTTTATCAGGATCGCATCAGGTTTCATCAAAGCGATGCGATCACGGTTTATCATTCCCTTAGTTTCATCTGTAACTGGCATATGGATTGAAATGATATCTGCCTTTGACAGCACTTCCTCCAAACTGGCCTTCACTGCACCTGCTTCTCTGCAAGCATCTTCAGTTACATATGGGTCGTAAACCAGTATCTCTCCAAAATCAAAGCCGCTGACCTTGTGGGCCAGAGTTCTGGCTATCCTGCCGAAGCCAAGCAGTCCCAGAGTCTTTCCCTTAAGCCTGAAACTTCTGGCGTGGATGTTCCATTTGCCGGCTCTTACTTCCCTGTCTCTCAGTGCTACATGACGAAGGCAGCTCATCATAAGAGCTAGTGCGTGATCAGATACATCTTCCATACAGTAGTCAGGTACGTTAGTCACCAGTATTCCTTTCTCTGATGCTGCTTTTACATCTACGTTGTCATATCCTACTCCGTAGCGATTGATCACCTTGCATTTAGGCAGTCCCTGAATCACTTTTGCATCAATTTTTGCCATATCAAGCATTATTGCATCGGCATCACCGCACTGCTCAATAATGTCTTCGCCAGTGACGCAGCTGCAGAGGACCAGTTCAAAACCTGCATCTTCTATTATCTTTCTTTCAATTTCATAACTGCTGTGGCGGCAGTCAGTAACGCATACTTTATAACTCATATCATACCTCCCGGGTTTACCTTTTTATTTAGATATATATTTAATAAACAATGCAATTAGTGAGCCAAAAAGAGAGTCCTGATTAACTCAGTCCTCTCTCTTTGGGATATATTAACTTATATTTGAGGAGCTAATTCAGGGACATCATCCGCAGTGCTGACGATGACGAGTCTGTCATAACTGAATCTGCTGTAATCAGCACAGCATCTGCTGCAGCCGCAGATCACGAGGAGAATATCATAGATCTTCTCTTCATGTGCATACTCGAAACAATGTCCTTCATTTTTCTTCATGATCCTGCTCAGCAAATCTTTCCTGTCATAGCCAGGATTGCATCCGCCGCAAAATTTGACTCCTATTATCATATCCTACTCTTCGACATCATCTTTCTTGCAAAGGCGATCAAATCGTCATCTGCTGAATTATCGAGGCGGATATCTTTGATTTCAGGTATCTCCTTCATCAGGATATCTTTAACTACTTCATCCAGAGTATCTTCTGCAGCGTAGCACGATCCGCATGCTCCAGTGAATTTCACCTCCGCTATGCCGTCACTGTACCCCGTCAGAACTATCCCGCCAAGATGTTCACCCAAAACCGGGTCTATCTTGTCTCTGATCACTTCTTCTATTTTTGCTGAAGTTTCCATATCTTTCATATCATTATCCGTTATTTCTGGACCTTGCTGCTCGTTCTCCAGATTCCCATTTTCTTAGCCTCTTCAATAAGCTGAGGTCTGAAGTCTGGGTGTGCAATTGAAACGAGAAGCTCGGCTCTTTCATAGGTATTCTTACCCTTTAAGTTTACTGCTCCGTACTCAGTAACGATATAGTGTACTGCACTTCTTGGTGTTGACACTATGGATCCTTCCGGCAGTCTTGCCATTATCAGGGATTCCGTCTTGCCGGTCTTCTTATCGAATCTTGTTGAAGGCGTGCAGAGGAAACTCTTGCCGTTTTCTGACTGGAATGCTGCCATAACGAAGTCAAGCTGTCCGCCAGTTCCGCCTATATGCTGAACTCCTGAAGACTCTGAATTTACCTGTCCGAAAAGGTCTACCTGAAGACAGCTGTTGATGGAAACGACCTGCCCGCATGATGCAATAACGTCGATATTGTTGACATATTCAACAGGGCCTGCCTGCATCATAGGATTGTCCTCGATCCAGTCGTAAAGTTCCTGAGAACCCTGCGCAAATGTAAATGTCATCTTGCCCTTGTTGATCTTCTTGCTGTTGTTAGTGAGTTTTCCAGCTTTATAAAGTGCCAGATATGCATCTACAAACATCTCTGTATGGCAGCTCAGATCATTAAGATCTGATTCAGCAATCAGCTTGCCGACATAGTTAGGAAATCCGCCTGTGCCGATCTGCAGCGTGCTGCCGCTGTCGATAAGTTCAACGATGTTCTCAGCCATCTTCTTTTCAACGTCGGTTGCTTCCTTGGATGAAAGCGTAGGCATTGGAGTGTTGGTTCCTTCAACGATGTAGTCTACCTGATTCACGTTGATGTAGTTCTGCAGTCCGTGAGTGCGTACAAGTTTTTCGTTGACTTCAACGATGATCTTCTTGCAGTTCTTGAAAATTCCCCAGTACTCTGCTACCTGAGGTCCCAGGTTGAAGTTTCCTGACTTGTCCATTGGTGCAACCTGCAGGAATGCTATATCGTACTCAGGTCTGCAAGTTTCATGTAGTTTAGGATTCTCTCTGAACTGTACCGGCAGGAACCAGCAGTTGCCCTGCTTGTTTGCCGCTCTCTCTGATCTTGTCAGATGTGTACTGCAATAATGGAAATGCTCTGCCTTAGGATCTGCTGCCAGAAGGATCGGAGGATCAGGATAACTCCACATGGTAGCTACAACTGTAACGTCCTCAAGTTCTTCAGCTCTTTTTGCCAGTGCTTTCTGAATGTCGACAACGACTCCGTTCATAAGCCCGAAATGGATCTCCATGCCAGACTCTACCTGAGCTGCAGCCTCATCTGCAGTGATAAGTTTGCTCTTATATGCTTCCTGTGCCTGTTCCATAGGTGTGAATAATTTCTTTAACTCGCTCATTTTTCTCTTCCTTTCGTATAATTAAACCATTTCTATTACTACTGCCGTACCCATTCCGCCGCCAGCGCAAAGGGTCGCCAAACCATATTTCTTATTTCTTCTTTTCAGCTCATACATCAGTGTGATCACCAGTCTGGAACCTGTCGCTCCTACAGGATGTCCCAGTGAAATGCCGCTGCCGTTGACATTCAGCTTATCATCAGGTATTCCAAGTGTCTTCTGACATGCTATGCACTGTGCCGCAAAAGCCTCGTTTATTTCAACCAGATCCATGTCTTCGATCGTCAGTCCGGCTTTAGCCAGTGCTTTCTGTGAAGCGCTGATAGGACCGATTCCCATGAGTTCCGGCGGAACTCCTGTTGTCGCCGTGCCTATTATTCTGGCTATGATCGGCAGGCCAAGTTCCTTTGCCTTTGATTCGCTCATCAGGATGACTCCTGAAGCAGCATCGTTCATTCCAGAGGCATTGCCTGCCGTAACTTTTCCGTCTTCTTTAAAAGTTGGCTTCAGTTTGGCAAGACTTTCATAAGAAGCATCTCTTCTTGGATACTCATCTGTGTCATAAGTCGTATCTGACTTTCTTCCCTTCACAGTGATAGGAATTATTTCATCCTTGAACTTGCCGCCGTCTATTGCCGCGACAGCTCTCTGCTGAGATCGGAGTGAGTATTTGTCCATTTCCTCACGTGTGACTCTGTATTCCTCAGCCACGTTTTCTGCAGTAATTCCCATTGCAGGTCCCACTCCCAGATTAGTAAGTGAATCCCACATTGAGTCTCTAAGCTCCATATGGCCATACTTCTTTCCATATCTGGCATCAAAGACCATATGCGGAGCGGTACTCATACTGTCTGCGCCACCTGCCATTATGCAATCAGCTTCCCCCGCCCTGATCTGATAATAACCAAATTGAATTGAAGACATTGATGAAGTGCAGTTCCTGTGAAGGGTTATTCCCGGAACACTTACCGGTAATCCTGACTTCACCGCAGCTACTCTTGCCAGATTGTTTTCTTTATAAGTCCTCTGATAGTTACATCCCCAGATAACATCTTCTATCATGGCCGGATCGATACCCGCCCGCTTTACAAGTTCCTGCATCACAGGAATCGAAAGATCCAGGGAAGTTATTGTCTTAAACTGTCCGCCTATCGTGCCGATCGGCGTCCTGCATCCTGCGACTATTACTACATCTCTCATTTTGTTCTGATCTCCTATTCATATTAGTAAATGTTTTACGTTGAAGTTTTATGTTGATTAGCAATTATTTAATTTATACTTCCCTTTAAAGCAACTTACGTGCCAAAAAATAAAAATCGGGTATAAATGTTGACATTTCAACATTTATACCCATATCTGCTTACTAGTGATTTTTATTTTAGCCTCCAGTGTCATGCACAATTGCATACCTTTTCGCAGGTCAGTAGCAGAAGTGCATAGCTGACTGCAGCTTAAAATAAGCCTAGATTCCGTACCTGTTCAGCTTTCTTGATATGGTTGACTGATTCACATCCAGCATCTCAGCCATCTTCTCTGTCGTCTTCCACCTTGCCTTGGCCTTTTCCAGAAACTGCTTTTCAAAATCATCGACGGCCATCTTCAGCGTTGGGTTGTCATTTGAGGCCGGCATCTTTTCCTGTATCCAAGGAAGATCACTGCCGTAAAGGTAATCGTCTTCGCTGATCACGACCATGTTTTCCATTACGTTTTTCAGTTCTCTGATATTGCCGGGCCAATTGTATTTCTCAAGTTCCTTGATCAGATCGTAGGTAAGTTTCTTATGCTGACCATACAGTACATTGAATTTATTGATAAACTTCGTGGCCAAAGGCACTATCTCGTCGATTCTCTCTCTGAGTGGAGGCACCCTGAGAGAAACGACATTCAGTCTGTAATACAGATCGTCCCTGAACCTGCCTTCGCGTACTTCCTTCTCCAGATCTTTGTTAGTGGCAGCGATTATGCGTACATTGACTGGCATTTCCTCGTGCTCACCTATGCGCCTTATCGCCTTTGATTCCAAGACTCTGAGCAGTTTTACCTGCAGAGACAGCTCCATCTCGCCAATTTCATCAAGGAAAATGACGCCTCCGTTTGCTTCCTCAAACAGACCTTTTTTACCACCCTTGGAAGCTCCAGTGAACGCACCGTCAGAATAGCCAAAAAGCTCTGATTCCAGCAGATTTGCTGGAATAGCCCCACAGTTAATAACTACGAAGGGTTTGCTGCTGCGGTTCTTATCTTCTTTATGTATATATCTGGCAACCAGTTCCTTGCCTGTTCCTGATTCTCCGGTTATAAGAACCGTGGTATTGTATGTGCTTACGCGTTTTGCGATCTCATAGATGTCACGCATCCTGTTATTTATAACGACGGTCTCATTGTCGATATCAACAAGTTCCTTATTGATTCCCATGCTCTGAAGATAGATTTTCTCCATCGATTCCGCTTCGCCAAGCTTCAGTTTAAGATGATTTATCTCCGAACTGTCTCTGGTATTTACGACTACTCTCTTTAGTGATCCGTCATCGTTGAATATCGGTGTGCCGGTAACGACGATATGATTTCCATTCTGAGTATCATGTTCCATCGTAACTGATCTTTTCTTTGCTATGACTTCCAAAGCAATCGAGTCCTTCATCCATACCGGATTAAGAAGTTCCCTGACATTATGGCCAACGATATCTCCCTTTAAAATGCCGGTATTTCTTGTATAAGAAGAATTAGCCATCAGGCAGTTTCCTTCTCCGTCGGTAACCATGATCCCGTCAAACGAAGCCTCAAGGATCTCCTCAAGTTCTTTCAATTGCATACTTTCGCTGTTTGTTGTTTTGCTCATTTGAATACTCCTTTAATTACCAACCAATATCATTCTAAGTCCATCTGAATAAAATTACAACACTTTTCATTATAATAAATCCAGTTCCGATTCCTCCGCAGTGCTTCAAAAACAAAGGCCGGGTCTGATAAGATCCGGTCTCTGTTAAGAAAAAGCTGTGATTTACCTTAGCGTGATAGTTAATTCAGAAGTCCTGGCAGCCATGTTGCCACTCCAGGAACATAAGTTGTAATCATCAGTACCACCAGACACGCTATGAAGAATCCCTTCATGTCCGGCAGGACCTGATCCATGTTCATCTTTCCAACACGGCATGCTACGAACAGGTTTGCTGCAAAAGGAGGAGTGATCATTCCGATTTCCAGATTGAGAAGCATGATGCCTGCAAAGTGGATAGGGTCAACGCCGTATGAAATAGCTACCGGTATCAGTATAGGTCCGAACAGCAGGATGCTGCTGTTGGTCTCCATGAACATTCCTACGATGATAAGCATGACATTGATTATCATCAAGAAGACATATTTGCTGCTTGTAAGAGCAAACATAGCCTCAGTAAGCATTGTAGGTATCTGCGTATATGTTATCATAGTTCCCGAAACGATAGCAAATACATTTAGCATTGCTATTGTTGACGATGTGATGGCACTTTCCTGAACCATTGGTATGAACTTGGCTTCAGGCTTGTACCCCGTCTTTCTTGAGTATATTGGCTTCAGGATCCAGCCGATGAGGATTCCATATGCTACAGCAACAGCTCCTGCTTCAGTTGGAGTAAATATTCCGCCATAGATTCCATAGAATATGATGACAGGCATAAGGAGTGCATCCATTGAATGCAGTGTTTCTCTGCCAATGCCTCCAAAGTATCCGCCAAGAGTGAACTTGACATCTGTTGTCTTTGGATGGCCTTTGCCATATCTCCACCAGTTGATGAATATATAGCACGCTCCAAGAAGCAAGCCAGGTCCTATTGTACATAACCAGATCTGCATCAGGTTCTGACCTGACATCATGGCATACAATATTCCAGGGATGCTTGGCGGAATCAGGATTCCAAGGAAACCGCATGACGCAATCAGCGCTGTTGAATATGACCTTGTATATCCTGCCTTTATAAGTTCAGGCTGCATCATTCCGCCGATACCAGTGATCGTTGCCATTGATGAACCTGTGATAGCGCCAAACAGCATGCATGTCACAACTGTAACTGCACCGGCAGCGCCTCTGATCCTGCCGACGATGGAATTTGCAAATCTCATTATTGCCGCAGAAATTCCAGCGGCCGTCATCAGATCACCGGCAAAGATAAATGCCGGTATGGCCAGGAATGAGAATACATTCAGTGCCCTGAACATTGACATCGGAACAGCTATGGTACTGCCTCCGCCAATCATTAATGTTATTATTGCGCCGATTCCCATTGCAAAAGGTACTGGAACTCTGATAAACGCCAGCGCCAGGAAAATCAGCAGGAATATTCCTAAGTACATCATGCCTGTGCACCTCCTGTCTTCTTTGCTGCGGCATTGATTTTATGCCGCTGTACAATATCTATCAATGCCTCAATGAAGTTCAGCACATACTGGATACCCATGAGTCCACAGGAAATCGTAACAGGCAGACACATCAGCCACATCGGCCAGCGGTTGCTTGTAGTTATCTGATTCTTATTCATAATATCAATGTTATAATTGATCATCCACATTGTGATGAATACAAAAAACACTATCGTTACAGCATATGCAACTATATTGAAATAATCAAGTACAAGATTTCTCTTATTTTCATCCTTGATCGGCTTTGCCAGTATTGCCGGCAGGATATTGATCTGAATATGGCTGTTTTCTCCTGCAGCTATCGTTGCACCAAGGAAGCTTGTAGCAATGTACACATATCTCACCATTTCATCTGCCCACGCCAGCGGCATGCTGAAGACGTAACGGCAGAGTACCTGAGCAAGAAGCAAAGCAAGCATGATCACGAACATGACCCACACCACCTGTCTCTCTACGATACAAAAGCCATTATTGATCTTTCTGGCAATATTCTTTTGTTCCATAATATTAGTTCCTTTCTACAGTCTATAGATAATTGCATCAACATACATAATATAATAGCAATAATTATGCCAAAACTTTATTGATTCATTAGTTTGTCTGAATATTCTAGCGAGCTTTTTACTGTTGAAATATCAAGTGTCGGAACGTGTTGATCGATCTGCCGGATAGCTGATCTCATATTTTTGAAGAATATCTGTCTATTTAAAGATGCGAATTTGCACAGTGCCGCAAAATGATATGCAGATTTGCATCGGCTGGTTTCCCTGTAACCTTGGTTGCCTGCGGCAATAAGAACCCCACCCATCCACGAAGCTGAAGCTTCGGGCGGGTCCCGGGAACCTTGTTGTCTACGACTATAATAAAGTGCCGATCCGGACAAACCAGATCGGCGCTTTACCAGTGAATTTATTATCTATCAGTTTATTAATAGTAATCAATTATTCTTCATTTCCAGGTTTAGGATAATCCAGCGTCTTTCAGGATCTGTTTAACTGCTGTCTGATCCATAGTCTTAGTTACGTCTTTGTCCTGCCATACCTTGTGTGCTGCTTCTTCCATGCCCTTGCTCAGTGCAGCTGATGGTTCATAAACTGTGCAGCCTGCATCCTTCATCTTCTGCTCGTCAGTCACAACTTCTTTTCTGAGGTCAGTCTTAACTGAATCGCAGTAAGTGTCTACTGCATCCTGCAGTACCTGCTGCTGATCTGATGAAAGCTTGCCCCATGAATTAGGGTTGATAACTACTACTGCCGGAGCAAATGAGTGGTTAGTCTTGCACCAGTACTTGTTGAACTGCTGGAAACCGTTGTTGTAACTGATGATAGGACCATTGTCCTGTCCATCGATTGTCTTCTGCTGTAATGCGGAAGGAACCTCTGTGATAGCCATTGCTGTAGGTGATGCGCCTAATGCTGTGAAGAAGTTCAGGAACATCGGTGACTCAGGAACTCTGATCTTAAGTTTGCTGAGGTCGTCAAGTGAGTCGATTTTCTTGTTTGTTGACAGCCATCTGAAGTCGCAGTCTGTGATTCCAAGCCAAGTGAAGCCATTGTCTTCAGCTTCGCTCTTCAGAAGTTTGTAAGCCCAGCTGTCCTTGTTGTACATGAGCTCATCAACCTTATCATATGTATTCATGAAATAAGGAAGGTTTACCCAGTCACATTCAGTAACAACTGTGTTGAAACCAACTGTTGATCCGATATACATGTCGATGGTGCCGTTCTGAACGCCCTGTGCGATATCGGTATCACTTCCGTCGACTCCGCCGAACTCCATAGTGATCTTTACCTTGCCATCTGTTTTGTCTTCAACTGTCTTGCAGAGAGTCTTTGCTTCCTTATACCAGGCATGTGTTGTTCCCTGTGTTGAAGCGAAATGCAGTGTGATGGTGTCGCTGCTTGAGCTTGACGATGATGAACTGCTGCTCTTGCTTCCGCATGAAGTGAGTGCGAAACTCATCGTAACTACCATTGCTACTGAAAGCAATACGGCTATTATCTTTTTCATCTTCATAATTTGTTCCTTTCCCTAAACGATAAAATAATAAAAAGTTCACTTTCTACATGACCATATAATAGCAATTTCTATGCCAAGAACCGAATAACCTTATGTGAAAAAAGTGCGCCCACATTTTTCAACAGTTTTCAGAATTTTGAGCTGAACATACAGTTTTCTTAGAATTGAATTGCCATAATCATTCTATGCTTTTTTGCATCACCACTGCAAAATTACATAACCTGGTCATCATAAACTTTCATTTTCTTGAATAGTATCCCCTTATCCTCGTTTATTTCAAATGAATAAATCTTTTCCTTATATACCTTCGACTCATCGCCGTTCTTTATCATCTTGAAATCCACTTTCACGGCACCCTTGCTCTTTCCTGTCAGCAAAAATACATATTTTCCATTTTTATATCCGTCTTCTTTTACCGACAATACTGCCGGATCTGATACTTCATATACCCATGAATATCCCGCATCCTTGTCCGCTTTCTGGTTAAGCGTGTATCCATTGTCAAAACTGCTTGTTTTAAAGAAAACTACGGCACCAGCTACGATCAGCAATACCGTAACTGCGATCTTTATCCTCATCATTTTCTGGGCTTCACGCTCACCAGCCTGCTGATCGCTGAGTATTTCTTCGCTGTCCTGCGACTTGCTGTCATGTGATTCAATCTTGTTTACTTCATTATCCATGTAATTTCTCCTTCACTGTCACAGTATGTAATTCTTCTATACATTAATATAGAAGCAAGTTGTATGCCAATTGATGCAATCACGCATATCGATGCAAAAACGTTAATGCGATTACTCATGCATTATATCACTAATGGCATATTTTTTGCTAAATATATTTGTATAATGATAAACAGTCAAATTAATATTTCGCCGCTCTCTGCGGCAGAATGGAGATCAGAATGAAAATAATGAAACTATATCCGGCAGATACCGTCGCATTGGCAACTGATGACCTGAAAAAAGGCGAAATCGTAACCATTGACAGCGACAGCATCACGCTGCTGGACGATGTTCCAAAGGCGCACAAGGTCGCGCTTAAAGATTTTGCCAAGGGTGATGCAATAAAGAAGTACGACAATACTATAGGATATGCATCTAAGGACATCAAAAAAGGTGAATGGGTCCACTCCCACAACGAAGTCACAGGTCTTGGCGCATCCAAAGAGTATTCCTACGACTTCAATCCTGTGTCAATATTCCCTGGAACCAGCGATAAGACCTTTATGGGATATTCCAGGGCTGACGGCAGTGCCGGCATAAGAAACTACGTTGCTGTCATTTCAACGGTTTTCTGTGCCAATGGCCCTCTCAACAGACTGGCAAATATGGCAAGTGCAAAGTACCCTGCCGACAACGATTTTGACGGAGTCTTCCCTCTCACTCAGGAATTCGGCTGCAGCCAGACGGGGCAAGACCTTGTTACAACCTGCAAAATACTTGCAGGCATCATTAAGAATGCCAACTTCGGCGGTGTCCTAATCGTCAGCCTTGGCTGCGAAATGGCTATTCCTGAAGTCCTGAAGGATTACTTAGGTGATTACGACGAAAACAGGATCAAAGTGCTGTCTCTGCAGAATTCAGAAGACGAATTTGAAGACGGCATGCACCTCATCGATGAGATAATGAGAACTGTCAGCAATGACAGACGCGAACCGATCAATATCAGCCGTCTCCACATCGCCATGAACTGCGGCGGATCAGACGGATATTCCGGCATCACTGCCAATACCCTTCTTGGAACCCTCTGCGACACAATGGTTAGAGACGGAGCTACTATGAATATGACTGAAGTCCCCGAGATGCTTGGCGCCGAACACATATTAATGAACCGAGCTGCCAGCAAAGAAATATTCAATGATGTTGTGGATATGATTCACTACTATGATGACTATTTTGCAAGGTATGGTGAAAAAGCAGCGGACAACCCTACTCAGGGCAACAAAGCCGGCGGACTCACCACCCTTGAAGAAAAGTCTCTCGGCTGCATACAGAAAGGCGGCCACTGCGCCGTCATGGAAGTGCTGCCATACGGCGGACGCGCAACAAAGAACGGTTACGTTCTCATCAGCGGTCCAGGCAACGATCTTACCGGCGTTACCGGGCAGATCGCCGCAGGCGCTGTACTTACGATCTTCACTACGGGACGCGGTACGCCGTGCGGTTTTGCAGGTCCTACCTTCAGGCTTTCTTCCAATACCGCTCTGGCAGAAAAGAAACCAGGCTGGATAGACTTTGATGCAGGAAGACTCCTTGGGGCAGCGCCTGAAGTCGTTGAACAGCTGAATCAGGAGCTGTACGACGGGATCATGGCAACAGTAAACGGCACATACAAGACCAAAAACGAAATAAACGGATACTATCAGATGGGTATCCTGAAAGATGGTGTTACTCTCTAATTTCTCAACAACCGGGACGGGCGCAAGTCGCTCTCCCGGGATTTTTTTTGCATTGGAAGACTTATTATGATATACTTTAGCCGTAAATCATATCTATCAGCAGATGCAGTCATGCATCGTTGTGAATCGATGCATCAGAAGGTAATCATATGAAGAAGGCAAAAACCGAAGTTGAAAAACTTAAAAGCGAAATTCTGGATACGGCTCTGGATATTTTTCTGACTAAAAATTACTCTGAGACCAATATCAGAGATATTTCAGAAAGACTTGGCGTGACCAGAACGCCGATATATTATCATTTCAACAATAAATATGAGATCTATTCCCAGGTAGTTGAACGCTATCTTGAGCATAAAACCGAGATTTTCAGGGAGATACTGACCGCCAGGGAAGATTTTTATGTCAAGGTCCGCAATGACCTCGACGTCTGCACTAGGCAGGCAATCTCAGAGAATGTCATCTTCAGCGAGATAAATACAAATCCAGAACTGTCTGCTATACTTGAACTGCGTGAAAAAACATTTGACACTATCTATGGTTTCAAGCTGGACGCCGTTGAAGAAGCAATCAAAAATGGAGAACTGAAGGAAGACACAGACCCTCATGGTCTGGTCGACAACCTCTATCTCCTCCATTTTGGTTTTCTGGAGCTTAGCGAATGCACTTATCACAAGTTTTCTTCGGAAAGCATAGACCGCCTGATCGATATGCAGATTGAAAATATCAGAAGAACATACGGAACCAAAGCGGAAGACTAATCGTCTGCCGCTTTTTTCATACTTGCGTGTTTGATTATCTTGACAGCAAGCGCCCCTGGTGATATAATCCAATCAAACGTTGAAGTTTGTAAGTCTGATTGGAGCTCGCGGTGAGCTCACTCATTGCAGGCGTAACTAAAGCCTGCAGCTGAAGCTTCTGGCTTCAGTTATATTCATCAAGGAGCATTATCATGGAAAATAAAACCGATTATTCATTTCTTCAGCCCATTAATGTCGGCAGCAGAGTATTTAAAAACAGGATCATCTACCCTGCCATGGGCAAGCATCTGGCCTCGGAAGACGGATATGTCACCGACGAATACATTGAGTATTTCAGAAGCGTTGCCAAAGGCGGAGTTGCTGCGCTGGTAACAGGTATTCAGGTCATCGACCCAACATGGCATTATATATCTTTCAGGCAGACTTGGATCTGTGACGACAAGTTCATCCCAGGTCTAAGTAAACTGGTCGAATCAGTACATAATGAAGACTGCCTCATTTTCTTCCAGCCGTGGCATTCCGGCCAGGCGGGACAGCCTGCCGGATCTGACGGAGCCAAACCCCTGACCTGCAACGATCTTTCCATAGAAAAGATCCACGAAATACAGGAAATGTGGTTTCAGGCGGCAAGAAGAGCCAAGGCCGCAGGCGCTGACGGCATAGAGTTCCACTGTGCTCACCTTTACCTTCCGTCCCAGTTCATGAGTCCGTATTTCAATCACCGCAGCGATGAGTACGGCAGCGGTACTATTGAGGACTCCATGCGCTTCAGCACTGAGGTCATCAGCCGCATCGACAGAGAGCTGGCAGACGGCAGCTTCATGGTCATTGCAAAAATGAACGGCGATGACTTTGTTGAAGGCGGGACAGACATCAACCGTGCCGTAGAGGCAGCCCGTCTGCTGGAAAAAGCCGGCGCAAAAATGCTGACCGTCAACGGCGGCGGCGTGCTGACCAAGGTAGAAGCCATGAGTGACAACGGCGCCCATGAAGAAGGCTGGAAAGTCCATCTGGCCGAAGCGGTAAAGCAAGCTGTAAACATTCCCGTTGCAGCGTCGGGCAGTCTCAGGCATCCTTCCTTTGTCGATCAGATCATCAGAGACGGTCGCTGCGATCTTGCAGCCATTGGACGCGGCATTTTTGCTGAACGCGAATGGGTAAAGAAATGTATTGAAGGCAGAGAGGACGAGATGCGCTACTGCATCTCCTGCATGTACTGCTTCACCATTGCGCCGGACGGCACATCGGGATGCAGCGTCAATCCTTTTGCCAAGAGAGAACTTGAAAAGCCTGAACTGCAGCGCGACGGAAACGGCAGAACAGTCCTTGTCATAGGGGCCGGCCCTTCTGGCCTGGAGACGGCCGTTACTTTGGCTGAAAGAGGCTTTGATGTAACTATAATCGAAAAAGAAAATATGATCGGCGGTCTGGTAGCCTATGCGGGAATGCCGCCTGATAAATACAAGCTGGGGTGGATGCTTGACTACTACGAAAAGCAGCTATCAAGACTCAGCATCAAGCTCAGACTTGGCGTGACCGCCAGCGAAGAGCTCATCGACTCCTTACATCCATATGCGGTCGTCTTTGCAATGGGTTCACATGAATTCGTTCCTAACGTAAAAGGCGTGGATTATTCTGATACCCTAAGCGTCCGCGAAGCCTTCGACATGGCATCCGAAAACAAAGACCTCTCTGGAGATACGGTGATCATTGGTGCAGGGCTGACGGGAATCGAACTTGGCAGGCTGATCAGCAGCCATGGCGGCAAGGTCAGGATCTTTGAGATCATGCCAAAGCCGGAATCAATGGTGCTGGAAATGAAGCTTGCTCTTAAAGCCGCCGCTGAAGACGGCATTGAAATCGAATACCACATGGCAGTCACTGCAATCGTAAATAATGAGATCACCCTTCGCAGCGAAGAAACAGGCGAACTCACCTCTTTCCATGCCGACAGAATCATACGCTCCATGGGAATCAGAAGCGAAAATCAGCTGTTCAGCCAGCTGCATGGCGATGGAAAGCCATACATTACTGTCGCTGTAGGCGATTGCGCAAAAACCGGCAAAATAAGCACTGCCGTTCAGTCTGGCGCAGACACGGCATTTTCTCTAAAATAGCAGGAGGCTATAAAATGAAAGATTTCATATTCAGGACTAAAACCAAAGTCTTTTTCCGTGAAAACGGCATTGATACCATCGGCGAGATCGTGTCAGGGTTCGGTTTCAGAAAGGCTTTCATAGTAAGCGGCGAAGATCTCGACCAGCTTCCAATAATGGGTCGGCTGGAGATAAGTCTGGCAAATGCCGGCATAATATATGAAAAAGACCTGAGCATCAACAGCGAACCTGACACTGCCATGGCTGATGTACTTGCCGATGCAGTGCATGAATCCTGTCCTGATGTGATCATTGCCGCTGGCGGCGGCAGCGTGATGGATGCAGCCAAAGCCGCAGCCATACTTCAGACCCATGAAGGTTCATGCACAGATTATCTGTTTGGAGGCAGCATGACAGTCACAGGCCCGGGAATGCCGCTCATCTGCGTACCAACCACCTGCGGCAGCGGCAGCGAGGTGACCGGCGCTTCCGTACTTACCGATAACAGTACGCAGAAAAAAGCCTCCATTTCCAGCGACTATATGATGCCGCTGGCGGCTTTGATCGATCCGCAGCTTCATGTAAGCCTGCCGGCTGACGTCACTGCAGCAACGGGTATGGACACTCTGACTCACGCCATCGAAGCCTTTGTCAGCAAAAATGCCAACCCGTTTTCTGACGCAATGGCTGCAATGTCGATCAGCCTGGTCGGCGCATACCTGCGCAGGGCATTTGACGACCCGAATGACATCACGGCAAGATCAAATATGGCTGCGGCCAGCACCCTCGGCGCTATCGCATTTATGAACGGCGGACTTGGTGCGGTCCACGGCATATCCCAGGCAATGGGCGGCGTAGCTCACGTCACTCACGGCATCGGCAATGCCGTCATGCTGCCACATGTTATGAAAGTCAATCTGCCCGGTAATCCTGAAAAATTTGCCGAAATCGGCAGGCTGCTTGGGGAAAGCACTGACGGACTCGGTACTGATGACGCCGCCAGAACTGCTCTGGATGCGGTCGACAAGCTCATTGGATACACTGGCATTCCAAGGCAGATCAGCGACCTTGGCGTTACTAAGGACATGTTTCCTAAGATCATTGCTGAGACCATGGCCTACCGAATGCTTGCTATCAACCCGGTGGAGCTGACGGAGAACGACATAGAAAAGATTCTCAACGAATGTTATTAAGCAATTCCAAAAGAACTGCAGGCCATATCATATGACTTGCAGTTCTTTTTCAATTCACTGTATTGCTGATTATTTATATGCGGCGGCGCAATCAAACGCCTCTTTGTATATGGCTAGAATTCCATATGGCCGCCCTTCATGGCCGAAACCGCCAGCTTGCAGTAAAGCCCCACGGCTCCCTTAGTGTACCTTGGTCCTGGAAGTTTCTTGGCCGCACGTCTCTGATCCATGACTTTCGCCACCTCTTCAGGAGTTTTCTTTTCTCCGGCGATGCCCACAACGTCTAATTTTCTTTCATAGACATCGATGCTGATCAGGTCGCCCTCTTCTATATACGCTATCGGCCCGCCTTCTGCCGCCTCCGGCGAAACGTGTCCAATGCACGGCCCTCTTGACGCTCCTGAGAATCTGCCGTCGGTTATCAAAGCTATCGCCCTGCCTAATTCTTCGTCTGAGGCTATGGCTTCCGTCGTCAGAAACATCTCCGGCATTCCTGAGCCCTTCGGGCCTTCAAATCTGATGATTATGGCATCACCTTTCTTAATTCCGCCGTGAAGCAGACTGTCCAGTGCGTCTTCTTCACGATCAAATGGCCTTGCCCTCAGTACTGCCTTCATCATTTCCTTTGGCACCGCGGAGTGTTTGATCACGGCGCCTTCCGTGGCAATATTGCCCTTCAGTATGGCAATCGACCCTTCCCTGTTTATAGGATTCTCCGCTGTAAAGATAACGTCCTTTTTCGACACACCAGTGCCCTCATAGTGTCTTGCACAGTCATCATAGAAATTGCTGGCAGCAATGTCATCAAGATTCTCGCCTACGGTCTTGCCAGTGACAGTCATTGCATCCAGATTCAGATACTGACGCAGTTCCTCCATAACAGCCGGAAGTCCGCCGCCATAGTAGAAATATTCCACAGCATATTTCCCGCTTGGCTTTACGTTCAGGATATACGGCACTTCCCTGTTTATTCTGTCGAAAAGTTCAGGTTCGATATCGATGCCGCATTCATAGGCAATCGACGGGATATGCATAAGAGCATTGGTCGAACCTGCAATTGCCGCATGAACGATGATTGCGTTCTCAAAGGCTTTTCTCGTCAGAATTGCTGCCGGTCTGAGATCTTGTTCAACCATCCTGACTACTCTGGCACCAGCCATATCTGCACTGTGTTTCAGATATCCGCCAACTGACGGAACGCAGGCAGTCCCTGGAAGCGCCAATCCCAGTGCTTCTGACATGACCTGCATAGTGTTGGCCGTGCCGAGGAACTGACAGGCTCCGCATGAAGGACAAGCAAGTCTGCTGTATTCATCGAATTTCTCGCGCGACAGCTCGCCTTTTTCCATCTGAGCGCTGTACATTCCTATCATCTCTGCCGTCAGCATGTTGGGACCGTGTTTCATTGTACCGCCAGGAACGAATACTGCTGGAATGTTGACCCTGGCCAAAGCCTTCAGACAGGCTGGAATGCCTTTGTCGCAGCTTGCAGTAAATACCGCGCCGTCAAAAGGCGTAGCTTCCGCCTGTATCTGAAACATATCAGCGATAAAGTCTCTGGAAGCAAGGGAATAGTTCATTCCATCTGCTCCCTGGATCTCGCCGTCGCAAAGATCCGTAGCATAGTATTTGGCTCCTCTGCCGCCGGCTTTTCTGATAGCCGCGCAGACATCGTCTTCCACCTTGCCAAGGTGAGCGCTGCCAGGACCGCTTTCACCTGTCGTTCCTGTCACATATATCTGCGGAAGCCCCAGCTCATCTCTGGTCCATCCGCTGCCAAGCCGCAGAGAATCCATCTCCGGGGCGATCAGCCGGGCTTTCTGACTGTTCAGCATTACTATTTCCTCCTTCATCACTGCATTGTACACAATGCTCCTTAACTGGCAAGTCTGCCAGCCTTTTATCCAAAAGAGCACTCTTTCAATATGACAGAATGCTCCTTCAGTTGGATTTTATTTATTTATTATTAGGACGAACTATTTCTTTATTCCCGCTACAGCCTTAGCGAGTTCTTTCTTTCCCTGGATGTTGCCCTGTCTTGCGATCATGATACGCTGGGCCTGTGGCGAACCGGCCCCGTGCATCGACTCTGTCCTGTAGCCGACGGCTGCAGTTCCAAGACATACGTTCTCCAGGAATCTCATGACTCTCATCCTGTCTTCAGTTGAACAGCTGGCATCATTTGCTGCAAAGAACTTATTGCAGAAATCACCAATGGTTTCACCATTTCTTCCAACAGCAAGATCTGAATCAAAGTCACGCTGTGATGGCATTGTTACCATCAGGCCTCCAGCCAAGTCCTCTGCAAGTCTTACTATCTCATAAGGGAACCTCGTTACGTTCTGCTTGCAGACATTGGCCAGCAGAAGATCTATCATGTAACTTCCCGACTTTGTCGGATGGCCTTCTGATGAGCAGGCGATGCCGCAGCAGTATAGTGTCTCATTCAAATGCGTCATCTCTATCAGCTTGTCTTTGACAGCTGATGCCTTCTCACAACCGTTGTATTCTGCCGCAAGAGCTGCCGCACCTATTACCACATCGCCGACGCCGACCTTGCAGCCGCCGTATGACTGTCTGTGATATCCGGCAAATCTCTCTACCAGCATTCCTGCAAAATCATACTCTCCGCACATGAAGATATTCTCATTAGGAATAAATACATCGTCGAATACTACCAGGCATTCCTGTCCACCGAACTTGGCATTTCCAACGTCTATATCTGAGCCCTCTTCCAGCTTTCTCGTATCGCAGGACTGTCTTCCATATACCATGAACACACCTTCAGCGTCGCTTGGGCAGGCAAATGATACGGCAAAGTCTTTATCCTCCGGTCCCATTGAGATAGTAGGCATTACGATATGCCAGTGGGAGTTTATCGAACCAGTCTGATGGCATTTTGCACCTCTTACGATGATGCCGTCAGGACGTTTTTCCTTGATGCGCAGGAACATATCTGCATCTGTCTGATCATGAGGAGCCTTGCCCCTGTTGCCCTTAGGATCTGTCATAGCTCCGTCAACGACCAGATCGTTCTCCTGGACATATACCAGGAACTTCTTAAGGTTCTCATGATAATGTGTCCCGTATTTTTCATCGATTTCAAAAGTCGTTGAATACTCAGCATTGAATGCATCCATGCCGACACATCTCTGGAAGCAAGACGCTGTCTTCTGACCAAGCAGTCTCTGCATCTTGACCTTTTTCTTCAGGTCTTCCGTGCTCTGGTGGATGTTAGCGAAACGGTTTATCTTATGTCCTGTAATATGTGACGTGGCTGTCATCAGATCCTCATATTCAGGATCCAGCGCCAGATCATAAGTCATGGCCACGCTGTTGATGGACGGCTTGATTATTGGATGATCTACCCAGTTATCGACCTTCTCACCAAACATATATACTCTTGTCTTCATCTTACGCAAGCTCTCAATATACTGAGCTCCTGTCATCATTGTCATGTCAGACTCCTTCCAGCCGCAGCCATTTCAGATTATCTGAAATATTTCTGGCCTGCAGCTACTCTGTAATTATAGAAATCCTCTTCGATCTGCGCTCTGAACTTAGGATGAGCGATATCGATCAAGGCTTTGCTTCTTTGGGTCAGTGATTTTCCAAAGAGATCAGCTACGCCGTACTCTGTTACAACATAGTGAACATCCTGTCTTGTTGTCGTTACAGGTGTTCCTGGTTTCAGCTGACCGACGATCCTGGAAATAGTATCCTGTTTAGTCGTTGAAGGAAGAGCAATGATCGGCTTGCCGCCTTTTGATTCCTCTGCGCCTCTCAGGAAGTCAAGCTGTCCGCCGACTCCGGAAAACTGCTTCGGTCCAATGCAGTCTGCAACGACCTGTCCCATGCAGTCAACTTCAATAGCTGAATTGATGGCAACTACCTTGTCCAGCTGAGCTATTGTCCTTACACTGTTGGTGTATTCAACTGGCATCAGCTTGATCATAGTATTGTAATCTACATATTTATAGAAATCAGTAGTTCCCTGAACAAATGTCGCTACGATCTTACCAGTATCAATGTTCTTTTTGGCTCCTGTGATAACGCCCTTCTCGATCAGCGGTACCAGATTGTCGGAAAAAACTTCCGAATGGATACCAAGGTCCTTCTTGCTTTCCAGGAATGGCAGGATGGCATTAGGGATCTTGCCCTGTCCCATCTGCAGGCAGGAACCGTCTTCAATCAGAGTAGAAATATTGTAGCCTATCTTCTCTGAAACAGGATCTGACTCGATCTTTGCCAGCTCGTATATGTCTTCTGTGTGTTCAACGTAGAAATCAATATCCTCAACAGGGATCTTGGTTTCACCGCATACATGCGGCAGATTGGCATTTACCTGTGCTATATTGATGCGTGCCTTGTCCAGGATCACTCTGACCTGGTCGCAGGAAGTTCCCATCCATACATAGCCGTCCTCATCTGGAGGAGTGACCTGCAGCAGACCTACATCTACAGGAACTGCGCCTGTCCTCATAGCGATAGGCTGTGCGTAGAAATGCATCGGTATCAATTCGCCTCTGCCTTCCTGTATGCACTTTCTGTTCTTAGCGCCTGGGAAGAATGACCAGTCAATAAAGTGGCCATAGCATTCCTCTGTTGCATACTGTGCATCACCAATGTTCAGTCCCTGAAGGATGCCGACATTTGTGAACCTGTCCTTCATTTCAACAAGCTTATCAAACAGATATCTCGGCTCTGCCGAGTTATGTGCGGGTACGATCATTTCGCCGTCTTTTATCTGGCTCAGCGCTTCTTCAGCAGTAACGCATCTGCTCTTATATACTTCTTTCCAACCCATAGTTTATAACCTCCAAAAATATTAATCAGTTAATTATCATTTTATCTCATAGCCAGCGTCACATCTCCCGTGCAGGCTGATACTCCATTGTCGAATACCTCAGCCGTACATGTAACGATTGCTTTCTCTGCCTTCTCGAAAGATATCGCGGAATGGATCTCCAGCGTATCTCCCGGAAGGATCTTGCTCTTGAACTTCACATTGTTGATCCCGATGAACAGCGGGACTTTGCCCGCATATCTCTCGCATGAGAGTATCAGGATATCCGATGTCTGCGCCATGACTTCTACCGTATAAACGCCAGGCAGGACCGGATCTCCCGGGAAATGTCCCTTGAATATCTCTCTTGCCGGATCGACATAGAACTTTGTAACAATTTTTGTTTCTGGCTCCATATCTACTACTTCGTCAACAAGCAGCATCGGATCTCTGTGAGGTATGACCTTTTTTATCTCCTCACGGGTCATAGTTATGCTCATCTGTTATTCTCCTTTTCAAAGAGCTCGCGGGCAAAAGCCGCGGCTCCAATGGCGCCGGCAGCCTGACAGTGAGGTACCACCTCTATCAGACAGCCAAGCTCCTTTGATAATGCATCAACCAGATTGCTGTTAAGGGCTACGCCTCCTGTCATAACGACCTTTGGTTCATAGCCGACACGGTTGCACATTCCGGTTACTCTCTTAGCAATAGCCACATGTGCTCCTCTGGCAACATCTTCTATCTTTTCTCCGGCAGCAAGCCTGGAGATCACTTCGCTCTCTGCGAACACCGTGCAGACGCTGCTGATAGACACGTTGACTGTTGACTTATCAGCCAGATCAGAAAGTTCATCAAGCCTGCATCCCAGTACTCTGGCCATTACCTCCATGAATCTTCCTGTACCTGCCGCGCACTTTTCGTTCATTACAAAGTTTGCAACCTGTCCTTCGTCATTTAATTTTATGACCTTGGCATCCTGTCCGCCAATGTCGACGATCGTCCTTGCATCTTTAGTCAGATAATTGACTCCCTTTGCGTGGCATGTTATCTCGGTGATCTGCTTGTCAGCTTGCTTATAATTCACTCTGCCATAGCCGGTAGCGACGGTATAATCAATATCATCTCTGGTTATGCCAGCCTGTGCAAGCGCCTCATTTACGGCTCTCTCAGGAGCATCAGTGCCTGTTCCCAGGTTGATCACTGAAATTGCCGCGATCTCCCCGTCGCTGTTAAGTATAGCGACTTTAGAAGATGATGATCCAATATCAATTCCTAAATACACGTTTATTCCTCCGTTTATATCAGCATTTCGTTGAAGCTCTGGATTCTCGTGCGGATCTGCTCGAATGAATTCAGCTGCTGGTCCACTTCCAGATAAAGCATTGGAACTCCTGCAGCTTCGACTTCCTTCTTGTAAATAGGATAATCATACTCTTCAGGATCACAGAACTTCATCATGAATATGACGATCCCGTCTGCCTTCTCTGCTTTTACGTCGTCGATCATGATCTGTCCTCTCAGTTTTTCCGGTTCATAGAGGAATGTGTCGCCTTTCTGATCAGCAACCATGTATGCCATTCTCTGGTATACGTCGGTCACGTCTCTTCTGGCAGGAGTTCTCCACTGTCTTGAACCAAGTGACATTTCATCTCCAACGATTGCAATGTCGTTTTCTTCAAATATATCAAGGATCTCAACAGGCTCAGTCATAAGCCCTGTGACGATCACCTTTTTGCCTTTATACGGCTTTGGTGTCTCTTTCTTGAGTCCTTCAGTGATTTCTTTTATTGCCTTTGTATATTCAGCCTTGTCCATGAACTGTCCGGCTTTGATGATCATCTGACGTTTCTTCGCTGTGATGATGTCAGGATAAGCAGCCGCCACTTCAGTAAATGCGCGCATTGCTGCTCTATAGTCTTCATATACTTCGAAGGCATCTTCAACCATCTGTTCAGAGATGATTCTTCCGGTTATCTTCTCAAGTTCATGTCTTACTCTTTCGAATTCGCTTACTGCGAAATCAATGCCGGCCTGCAGCTTTCTCTGCTGAGGATAAGCCATGCCTATTACCGGGCATTTTGCTGTCAGCTTCATATTCTCCAGAGTACACTTAAGTGAATCGCAGAAAGTCGGTATGATAATTGCTTTCAGCCCATCATAAGCTCCGCTTAATGAAAATTCAACGTTTGCACGCAGAAGTCCGCAGCAGAAGCCCTGCAGATATTTATCTGCTTTCTGTATCTCTGTATTGCCGCCCCAAAGAGCTACCGGAATGCATCCTGCTGCATAAATGATCTCGTCAGGCGTGTGATAAGGGAAACAGCCGACCAGGTCTTTGCCTGTTTCTTTCTTAGTTTTTCCTATCGTCCTGGCTGGATGCAATCCTGCATCGCACAGATTATCAATTATCTCACGATATGCCATTAGATGTCACCCCTTCTCTTTGCTTCTTTGTTCTTCTCCATCATTTCTACGAGAGCCTGGATCCTTGTCTCATACTGTGCGTCTGAGAATACCCTTGGATCTGTCTGGTCTCCGTCAAAGATAACGGAAGGACAGCCTGTAGCTTCAGTTATTCTTCTCTGTACTTCATACGTTCTGAAGTCCATGAGCTTGCAGCTTCTGTTGGAATGGAAGATGACGCCGTCAACGTTGAACTCTTTGATGAGTCCTTCCATCTGATCTCTGCCGTAGTCAAGATTCCTGTTTGCATAGTTTCCGGTATATGCCCTGGCCATTCCGTCAAGGTCATTGGTATCATAGATCTTATACCAGCTCTTCGGATAAGTTGAAGTGACCATGTTGATGCCATATTTTTTCAGAAGCTTGAAAGTTGTTGAAAGGTGAGGCCAGCATGCAATGCCGTCCCAGATGATCCTATACTGCTCTTCTGCACTGTTCCAAGGTCCTTTGCCTTCTTCAGCCTTCTGCTTCAGTTCTTCATACCATAACTTGAACAGCTTGTGCCCGTCTTCTGAGTTCCTCATACAGACGATAATTGCCATGTAATTGAACATGTCGAATCCGTTGAGTGGTGAAGGAGTGACTTTGCCGAAGTCGGTAGCCTTCTTCCACCATTCGCACGTTGCATTGTTCATTTCCATGACTTCTGCAAGCTTGTCGTAGTCCATTTTCTTTCCTGTGAAATCCTCAAGCTGAGTGATAGCATGCTCGAGCTGTCCTCTGATGTACTTAGTAGCGCTGTCAGTGACCTCATATTCATGATTGAAAGGCATGTCGAACAGAACCAGAGGAATGTTCAGCTGCTTGGCAATGTTTTCATACCATTTCAGTACGGTATGACAGATATTGCTGCTTGAAAAAATCAGATCAGGCATAGGAATATCCTGTGCTTCCGCATGTTTCAGATCAACATATCCCATATTTACTCTTGCGTATGAACATATGTCTGAACTGTATCCCTCTCCTTCTGACTGTTCAATAAATTTCATTGCTTCTTTTCTTGCTCCAATGGCTGCCGCATGATTTTCCGGATAGACTGTCGTCAGATCCATTGCTCTCAGCAGCTCATCAGGGCAGATAGAAGTCGCCCAGACAACTGGCTTGCCCTCGGCTTTTGCCTTCAGCGCACCTTCATAGTGCTTTGCTGTAAGGTCATTCAACATCTGCTTAGATGTGATCTTTGTTTCTTCTCCCACTTTTAACGAACCTCCCTACTTATTCTTGAATACCGGCTTTCTCTTCTCCATAAAGGCCTTCATTCCTTCTTTCTGGTCTTCCGTGTTGAAGAGCTTTGCCCACTGTTCAGCCTCAATATCAACGCCTTTGTTGACATCTGGTTCCATAAGTCCTCTGTTGATTACGTCCTTTACCATTCTCAGCGCCACAGGACCGCGTCTTGCGATCCGCTTTGCCAGTTTCATGGCTTCGTCAAGGACGTCTTCGTCTTTGACCACTCTGTTCACCAGTCCCATCTGCATGGCTCTTTCTGCCGATACAGCATCGCCGGTAAAGATAAGTTCTTTGGCAAAGGCTTCGCCTATCACCTTAGGCACTCTTATTGTTCCGCCTGCTCCCGGGAATATTCCCAGAGTGACCTCCGGAAACCCCATCTTGGCGCTTTCTCCGGCTATCCTGATATCAGCGGTCATGGCTAATTCCATGCCGCCGCCCAGAGCGTAGCCTTCGATCGCCGCGATCACCGGAACTCCAAGAGCGGTGATTTTGTTGTATGTTGGAGAGAATGCGAAAGCCTTCGCACCCTCTTCATCGCAGACTGCCATCGCCTTGATATCAGCTCCGGCGGCAAAATTTTTGTCGCTGTGAAGTATCAGACATCTGACGCTGCTGTCTTTGCTGACTTGCTCGATAAGCACATCCATATCGTCAACGATCTCGCGGTTCAGCGCATTGAGTGCTTCCGGCCTGCTGACGCTTATTACGGCTATGCCTTCATCTATCTTCAATTCAACCTGACTCATTATTTCTTCTCCTCATAATCGTAGAAGCCAGCGCCGGTCTTTCTGCCTAGGCGTCCGGAATCTACCAGTCTGATGATCTGAGGACTTGGTCTGAATCTCTCGCCATAAGCCTCAAACATGATCTTATCTACATTGAGGTTCAGGTCGTGTCCTGTGATGTCAAGCAGGGCGAAAATTCCCATTGGGTGGCCAAGGCCGTATTTGCAGACTTTGTCGACATCCTCGACACTGCAAACTCCTTCTTCTACCAGACGGCAGGCCTCTGCATACATGCAGTGGAAGATTCTGTTCAGTGCAAATCCGACAACATCCTTTACCCTTACCGGCTCTTTGTCGATCTTATGCATGATGTCGATGACTTCGGTAACGGTTTCTTCCTCTGTCAGCAGTCCAGGCACTACCTCAACAAGTTTCATTACGCTTGCAGGTGAGTTGAAATGTGTGCCGATGAACTGGCCCTTTCTTTCTTTCTTCACTGATGATGCCAGCTTGCTTATGGAAATTGACGAAGTATTGCTTGCGAAAATGGTGCTTTCCTTGCAGATCGCATCCAGCTGAGCAAAAGCCTTCTCCTTGATTTCGATAACTTCGAGAACTGCTTCAATTATCAGATCGCAGTCTGCCATGTCATTGTAATCTGCCGTAGTCGAAACCTTGGCCAGAGTTGCTTCCTTATCTGCCTCAGTGATCCTGCCCTTCTTGATGTTCTTGTCAAGAACTGCTTCCTGCTTTACCTTGCCGTTGTCTGCGATTTCCTGTGTCATGTCACATAAAACGGTATCATAACCAGATCTCGCAAAGCATAATGCGATTTCCGCACCCATCATTCCTGCGCCTACGACGCCAACTTTTTTAATCATAGTATTTCGCCACCTTCTTAAAATTTTGTATTATTTATTTGGAAATATATAGTTACTCATATATATTTTCTATCAATGTTGAAACGCCCAAACCGCCGCCGCAGCATGCAGAGAAGATGCCGTATTTTCCTTTGCGTCTGATCAGCTCTTTCATTGTAAAGAGACACAATCTTCCGCCGGATGCTCCATTAGGATGTCCAAAGGCTATTGCGCCGCCAAGAGGATTCCACTTGGTCACATCGATCTTTTCTCCTGTCATGATCTGCATCTGCTTGATAACTCCAAGGTTCTGAGCTGCAAACGCCTCATTGCATTCAAAAACATCGATGTCGGATATCTTCAGTCCGAAACGGTCCATAAGTTTTGTATTTGAATATGCCGGACCAATTCCCATGACTTTAGGGTCAACGCCGACATCCTTTCCCCCGATCCATCTGGCCAGCGGTTTATATCCGAGCTCTGCAGCTTTCTCAGCCGTCATCATCAAAACAAAGGCTGCTCCGTCATTCAGACCTGATGCATTGCCTGCCGTAGTGACTCCGCCTGCCATTACAGGCCTCATTTTTGCCAGCCCTTCCATCGTTGTCTGCGGACGCGGATGCTCATCGGTGTCTACGATGACTTCCTCGCCTTTTCTGCTGTATTTAACCTTTATAGGAATGATCTCATCCTTGAAATATCCTGCTTCAATAGCCTTGGCAGCATTCATCTGACTTCTGTAGGCAAACTCGTCACACTCTTCTCTTGAGCTGTTCCATTTTTTTGCCATTCCGTCAGCGATCTCAATCATTGATATGTCGTCCTCTTCCACTGGGGAAAGCCTCATTTTAGCTGCTTCCGGAGGTGTCTCTTTATATGGTTCAACACAAGTCGAGAACTTAAACGCCGTTCTGCTGTGTGACTCTGCGCCGCCGGCAATGGCTACGTCTATGACGCCTGCCTGGATCTGCAGTCCTGCATTGTTGATGCAGGCAATAGAAGAACCGCACTGCATTTCAATGAAAGTGGATGACGTCTCATAAGGAAGTCCTGCCTTCAGTGTTGAATATCTTGCAAAGTTGTTGCAGTCAACATCTCCCCATGCACAGCCTGCAAAAACTGAATCTACTTTGCTCTTCTCCAGAATGCCAGTCTTCTCGCAGAGACCTTTGATAGTCATGCCTGCAAGATCTGACGCAGTGAACGGTCTGAGCACTCCGCCTCTTTTTCCGAATGCTGTTCTTGCGCCGTCTACAATTACTACATCTTTGCCATTCATGATCAATTCTCCTCTCACTCTGCTTCTTCAACATCCCATAAAGCCATTATCTCCGGGATGACTTTCTTCAGATCGCCTTCGATGGCATAGTCAGCCAAGTGCATCATCGGGCAGTCCGGATCTTTGTTAATAGCTACGATTATGTCTGACGTCTGCATTCCAGCCAGGTGCTGAATCGCGCCTGATATCCCGCAGGCAAAGTAAATATGCGGTTTTACTGTAGTACCTGTCTGTCCAACCTGATGGCTCTGTTCGATCCATCCTGCGTCAACAGCGGCACGTGATGCGCCTACGACTCCGCCTACTTTATCGGCAAAGGCTCTGATCAGTTCAAACCCTGACGCATCACCTAATCCTCTTCCACCAGAGCATATGATCGTGGCGTCTGTCAGCGAAACCATTTCCTTAGCTGCTTTAACGACTTCCAGGATCTCCACATTGATGTCTTCCTTCTTGATACTGACCTTAACGTCTATTCTTTCACCCTTTGCTCCCGGGATTCTTTCCCGCTTGTCCATTACGCCTGGGCGTACTGTTGACATCTGCGGTCTTGTATTCGGGGTAACAATTGTTGCCATCAGGTTTCCGCCAAAGGCAGGTCTTGTCTGCTTCAGTCCCTTGCTGTCGTCATTGCGGTCCAGTCCAGTCAGTGAAGCGGTTGTGTAAGTCTCCAGATAATCAATGTAGTTTGCTACGTTCACATCAAGTCTTGTACAGTCGGCAGTAAGTCCGGTGTTCAGTCTTGCTGCGATCCTTGGTGCCAGATCTCTTCCTATGTGTGTTGCTCCGTATATCACGATCTCAGGTTTATATTCATTTATTGCATCTGTCATTACCTTAGCATAAGCATCGGTAGTATACTGTTCCAGCAGTTCATCCTGCAGCACATATACGACATCGGCGCCGTATTCATACAGCTCATCAACCAGATGATCTACTTTATTTCCAATAAGGACAGCGCATATTTTAGTGTCTCCGCCGATCTCCTCAGCCAGTCCCTTGCCTCTTCCGACAAGTTCATAGGCTACGTTCATCAGCTTTCCGCGTCTCTGCTCTGCAAAGACCCAAACATTTTTATACTCAGAAAAATCCTTCATTTTTTAACCTCCTAAATAATGTGCTTTGCTTTCAGATCAGCAACAAAATTCGCAGCCTTTTCCTTAGGCGTGTCACCTTCTACGGTGATTCCTGCTCCCTTTGGTTTTGGTGTAAACGATTTAAAGACATTTGTTGGTGAAGCCTTTAATCCGACTGTTTCCTTGTCAACACCGATATCGTCGGCGCTCCAGACTTTGATTTCCTGCTTGGCACCTTTCAGAATTCCTCTGATTGTCATGTATCTAGGAGTATTCAGTTCTTTGATAGCCGTTACTACGCACGGCATCTTTACCTTAAGTCTCTCATATCCGTCTTCCAGTGCTCTCTTAACGATGACGCAGTCACCCTCAATGGTGAACTCCTTGGCATAAGTGATCTGAGGTACACCTAACTTTTCTGCAATTTGCGGGCCAACTTGGGCAGTGTCGCCATCGATTGCCTGTCTACCGGCGAAAATCATGTCGTAATCGCCTATTTTTCTAATTCCTGCGGCCACTGCATTGGATGTTGCCCAGGTATCAGAACCGCCGAGGGCTCTGTCTGAAAGCAGAATTGCATCATCGGCCCCCATGGCTATGCATTCTTGCAACATTTCTTTAGCCTGTGGAGGACCCATTGTTATTACTGTAACGATCGACCCGGGATTCGCATCTTTTACCTTCAGTGCTTCCTCCAGAGCATTGGCGTCATCCGGATTGAGTATCGATGGAACGCCTTCTCTTATCAGAGTGCCTGTCTCCGGATTGATCTGAATAACATTTGTATTTGGAACCTGCTTTACGCATACTACTAATTTCATTTTCACATACCTCCCGATTATTTAAAGATATCCCCATCCATGACCATCTTCATTACCTCAGACGTACCTTCGTAAATCTCGGTGATCTTGGCGTCTCTGAACATTCTCTCTACTGGGTAATCCTTGATGTAGCCATAACCGCCATGGAACTGAACTGCCTTGGTTGTAACGTACATTGCCGTCTCTGAGCATGCCAGCTTAGCTTCTGCAGCTGCAGCCGGATTCTCATCTCCTCTGTCTCTTCTGTTGGCAGCATCATATAAAAGATATCTTGAGCCATCGATTCTGGTCTTCATTTCAGCCATTTCAAATGCCGGACCCTGGAACTTGTCCAATGATTTTCCGAACTGTTTTCTCTGCTTCATATAGGCAACTGTCTTATCAAAAGCTCCCTGAGCGATTCCCAGCGCCTGAGCTGCAATTCCAAGTCTTCCAACATTGAGTGCACTCATAGCGATCTTGAAGCCCTTGCCCTGCTCACCAAGCAGGTTCTCTTTCGGTATGCAGCAGTCTTCAAACACAAGCTCTGCCGCGATCGAACCTCTTATTCCCATCTTGTTTTCATGTTTTGGTGCTGTAAATCCAGGAGTGCCTTTCTCAATAATGAAGGCGCTTATTCCTCTTGTTCCCTTGCTCTTGTCAGTCATGGCAAAGATAACGTAAACATCAGCAATGCCGCCGCCTGAAATAAATATCTTGCTTCCGTTGATGATCCAGTGGTCACCAGCGTCAGTTGCCTTAGTCTGCGTACCAGCTGCATCTGTGCCGGCGTTCGGTTCAGTGAGGCCGAAGGCTCCAAGTTTCTTGCCTGACAGAAGGTCCGGCAGGAACTTGCGTTTCTGCTCCTCAGTACCATATGTAAAAATAGGCCAGCAGCACAGTGCATTATGAGTCTGTACAATTACTCCGTGGGAAGCGTCTACCTTGGATATCTCTTCCACTGCCATGATATATGTCAGGTAGTCAGTTCCAGCTCCACCATACTCTTCCGGGAACGGCATTCCCATAACTCCAAGTTCGCCGAGCTTTGCCACCGTCTCGTAAGGATATTCAGCCTTTTCATCTATTTCGGCTGAAATCGGTTCGATTTCGGTTTCTGCAAATTCTTTCAGCATCTTTTTCACCATCTGCTGTTCTCTTGAATAAGTAAAATCCATTTTTCTCCTCCGTTCTAAATATACTTATTATTATCTGCACGAATTCTTGACAATCCATAACTGCATTCTATTAACACAAGTATCGTGCCAAAATGTATACTTGACAGAAAAAAAGAGGATTACGCCGGTATCCCTTGAAAAATGCGGTTTTATGCAAAAAAATAAAAAGCGGTTGCAAAACCGCTTTTCTTTCAGTTTTCAATTATGCAGATGCAGTTGCGCATCGCTCATGCATCATGATGCATAAGTGTAATCATTGTCTGATGCCGTATTTCTGCATCTTTCTGACGATCGTCGACTGATTCACGCCCAGTTTAGCCGCCAGTTCTCTAGTGGAAGAACATGTCTCCAAGGCATTGGTGATCATCATCCTCTCCACTTCTTCCGAAGCTTCGGTAAGCGTCATCCCCGATGCCGCTGCGACCTCAATCATGCTTCCGCCTGAAGCCGCTGAAGGTCGTTTTGTTACAGCCCACGGCAGATCATCGATCTGAAGATACTCATTATTGCTTACTATCACCATGTTCTCTATGACATTCTTCAGTTCCCTGACATTACCGACCCATTCATGCTTTTCCAGTTCCTCAACGATTTCAAAAGTCAGAAGCTTTTCCTGACCGTATTTCTTGTTGTACTTCTGCAGGAAAAACGAAGCCAGCGGCATGATGTCGTCTTTTCTAACCTTTAGCGACGGCACTGTTATCTGCACCACGTTTAGTCTATAGTAAAGATCTTCACGGAATGTTCCTTCGTCTATCATCTCCATCAGATCCCTATTGGTCGCCGCCAGTACTCTGACATCTATATTTCTTGCCTTGGTCGATCCAACCCGGCGGACCTCCTTGGTCTCCAGGAACCTGAGCAGCTTTACCTGAAAATCCAGCGGCGTTTCACCGATCTCATCAAGAAAAACCGTTCCTCCTTCTGCCACTTCCAGCAATCCTTCCTTTCCTGACTGCATCGCCCCTGTAAAAGCACCCTTCTCATAGCCAAACAACTCTGATTCTAGCAGATTATCTGGGATAGCTCCGCAGTTTATTGTCACAAAAGGCTTGTCCTTCCTCATGCTGTTCTTATGGATGAACTTGGCGATCTCTTCCTTGCCTACTCCGGATTCTCCAAGTATCAGAACCGTCGCCTGGAAATTAGCCACCTTTTCAGCCAGACTCAAGGCCTTTTTCATTTCCTTGCTGACAGCAACAATCGGGGAAATATCCTTGCTCATATCCGAAAACTCAGACAGCCTCTCCATGTACAGTTTCTCCGTAGACTTAGATTTCTGCAATTCTTCAGAAAGGTCATATATCTCAGTTATGTCTCTGGCATTGATTATGATCATCTTTATCTCGCCGTCGTCGTCAAAAATCGGCCTTCCGGTTACCATGATGTGCCTTCCTGATTTAACGACCTGCCGCTTAGAAACAGTTGTTTTCTGCTCAGCAACTATATAAGCTACCGAATTCGGCATCCAGACAGGATTGATAAGGTCCTTCATGGACTTTCCCTCCATGTCGCTCTTCTTTATCTCTGCAACACGCTCATATGAACTGTTGACGAACAGTATCTTTCCATCCTTATCCGTCACCAGTATCCCGTCAAATGAACCTTCCAATATCTCAGTGAGTTCCGATGACAGCGTTCTCTCATAGTCCAGTCTGTTCATAAGTTCGTGATTCAGCTTGGCATTGACAAAAAACAGCCCCGTGCACTTGCTGAACTTGTCTGTGCACTGACCGCAAAGTCCCGACGGTATAACATAATACTGTTTTTCGCCAATGGCAACATTAAACACGCCGTAGGTGATGAGATTATTTTTATTCAGCCCCGGTATAAGCATGCTGATCTTCTTGCCGATCAGTTCGCCTCCAATATTTGACCTGCATAGATCGCGAAATGCCTCATTGGCCTCAACAACGATTCCATCACCGTCAACTACTGCGAATCCGCTTAGATCGCGGTTCACCTGACTGCTAAAATTCAGATCATTTGCCGTACTCATATGTCATTCTCCTCCAAATCATTTCTTCAATGCCATGGGTTTTCAACGCCCGTAGCCATCGCCCTACAGATAAACAGCCATCAGTATCAAAGCCGCCAGCGGCAGCGTCACCATTGACAAAAGCGTCGTCAAGGCAACACCTTCCGCCATAAGATTTGCATTTCTGCCCTCTCTCGTCGCCACAGCCACCGTTGCCACAGCACAGGGAAACGACGCTGCAAATACAAGTGTCAGTTTTGCATCAGTGGTTATCGGCAGCCAGTTCACCGCCAGCCACGTAGCCGCCGGTATGATCAGCACGTTCGATACCGACGCCGCCAGCAGTTTTCCATTTCTTATGGTCTTCTTCAGTTCACAGTTGCCCAGCTGGATCCCAACCACGAACATTGAGATCGGTATCGTTGAATCACCAATAGTATTGAGGAAATCCAGCAGAGGTGCCGGCAGTGCTATGCCCGCGCCAAATACAATCAGCCCAAGCACCGAAGCCAGCATGCACATGTTAAATAAAGGTTTAAGTATTTCTTTAAAACTTTCTTTTTTCTTATGGCCATAGTTCATCTGCAGAACAGAAAGGAAATACAGGTAGAATGTGAGCATGCAGTTAACGATGACCATGAGGAACAGATATTTGTTCCCAAATATAGACTTGGTCACCGGGAAGCCCATGAACCCGGCATTTATTCCCGTGATAATAACGATCATGATTCCCCGATCTTCCTTAGGTTCGTATCGCATAAGCTTTACGATCAGCAGGCCGACTGCCCAGGCAAACATGAAAAACGCCAGAGACCCAACCGCAACTTCAATAGTTGAATGCAGTGTTTCTGGCGTAAGTTTGTTTGAAGCCATGGATCCTAAGATCATACACGGCGTCGTTATTTCCAATAGCAGATTCACCAGATATTTATTAGACTCGATCGGCAGTATGCCTGCCTTATTCGCAATGAAGCCTATGGCCACCATGCTGAATATCACGAGCACTTTTACAAAAACAGTAAGCATCTTCTCTCCCAAAATTTGAAATTTAGATACATTCTATCAAACATCTGATGAATTTGCAAATATTTTAATGCAGTTACGCATCAGTTCATGCAGCGTCTGCCATCCATGCATCAAGGCAATGCAGGCTTTCACCTCTCATTTTCCTGCCTTGTCGCCGTGGCAGTTACCCGCCATCGAGCAGCCGCTGCAGCCGCTGCAGCCGTCACATCCGCCGCATGAGCAGCAGCTTTTGTGGTTCTTTTTGTCCTTGATCATCTTTCTGACAGCCATTGCTGCCAGCAGGGCGATGACCCCGACGATCACTATATTTGCAATGTTATCAGTTATGAAGTTCATATGCTGCTCCTTTCATATCATCGTTTCCGGCAGACTTTCTCACGATCAGCCATATCATGATCATCAAAACCGCTGCCGCGGCAATCGTTCCAGCTCCAGGTTCTACAGTGCCGGTCACAAGACCGCCAAACTGATAGACCATCAAAGCTACCGCATAGGCAAATGTGTTCTGATATGCCAGTGCAAAGGCCGTCCAGCGTCTGTCGTTCATTTCTCTAGCCAGCGTTGATATGGCTGCCAGACACGGCGAATCGAGAAGGTTGAATATCAGGAAAGCCATTGCCGCCGCACTGCCGGCAAACAATCCTATCATGTTGTCCGGTCCGGCCAGCACGCTCATAGTCGACACTATGCTTTCCTTGGCTGCAAATCCCGAAATCGAGGAAGCCACCAGCTGCCAGCTGCCAAATCCCAGAGGTGCAAATATAGGTGCGATCACGCCTCCGATTGCTGCCAAAAGACTTGAATCCGCCTCAGTCATACCGAAGGATCCGCCGCTGAATCCGAAGTTCCCCAGAAACCACATAATCACGCAGCAGAGGAAGAGAACCGTTCCTGCCTTGATCAGAAAGCCTTTGACCCTGTCCCAGACATGTATCATCATGCTCTTTGCCGCCGGCAGATGATAATCCGGAAGTTCCATGACGAAAGGCGTATCCTGAGACGCAAATCTCCTGAACTTCTTCAGGATCAGACATGAAGTCACGACCGCTGCTATGCCCATGAAGTACATGGACGGCGCCATCCACCAGGCTCCTCCCATGATGCTTCCGGATATCAGCGCAATCACCGGCAGCTTGGCGCCGCAAGGTATCATCGTCGTTGTGATCATCGTCATCCTTCTGTTATTTTCGTTTTCAATAGTTCTTGCTGCCATGATGCCAGGCACCCCGCAGCCTGATGATATCAGCAGCGGTATGAAACTCTTGCCGGAAAGCCCCAGCTTTCGAAAAGCCCGGTCCATGATGAACGCCACCCTTGACATATATCCGCAGTCTTCAAGAAATGAAAGGAAGAAAAACAATATTGCCATCTGCGGTATGAAGCCAAGCGGTGCAGAAATGCCGCCGATCACGCCGTCAACGATCAAAGATACCAGCCAGTCTGACGCTCCCAATGACGTCAGCAGCGACGCCGCGGCTGGCATGATCCATGCCCCGAAAAGCGTGTCATTCATAAAATCAGTCAGAAATCCTCCTGCCGTTGTCACAGATACATAATACACTAGAAACATGATGCCGGCAAATATGGGCAGCGCCAGATACTTATCCGTCACCACACTGTCGACTCTGTCGCTGAAGGTCATGCCGTTTTTAAGAGGTTTTTTGGTCACTGTCTCATGCACTACTTCCGTTATGTATCTGTACCGCTGGTCGGTTATTATGCTTTCTGCTTCATCGTCCATCTCACGTTCGCAGTCAGCCGTATGCTGGCTGATGTGGGCGATCAGTTCACTGTCAAGTCCCAGTTCAGTTATTGCCCTCTGATCTCTTTCAAAAGCTTTGATGGCAAACCATCTGATCAGTCTCGGATCTGTATATGGTGCAATAGATTCTTCAATATGAGCCAAAGCGTGTTCAACGCTTCCCTTGAACACATGGGGCTGCTCTGCCTCAGGAGCCTTCTCTCCTGCTGCCTCCACTGCCAGTTCCACAGCCTCGCTTATGCCGTCTCCTTTCAGCGCGCTGATTTCCACAGCCCTGCAGCCAAGCCTTTTGCCCAGCTTAGCCAGATCGATCAAATCTCCGTTTTTTCTGACCACATCCATCATGTTCAGACAGAGAACGACTGGAATACCCAGTTCGATCAGCTGCGTCGTCAGGTAAAGGTTTCTTTCAATATTAGTTGCATCAACGATATTCATTATCACATCAGGCCGCTCTTCCAAAAGATACTTTCTGGTCACGACCTCTTCATTAGTATAAGGTGAAAGAGAATATATACCCGGCAGATCCTGAATGATCACATTGTGATCCGTCTTCAGTCTTCCGTCCTTTTTCTCAACAGTAACTCCTGGCCAGTTGCCCACATACTGAGTGCTGCCTGTCAGTTTATTGAACAAAGTTGTTTTTCCGCTGTTAGGGTTGCCCGCAAGGGCTATCCTCAATTCCATATATAATATTACCCCTTTCAATTGACTATATTTGTATTGTCTGGCCGCTGGCTCATCATTTCCGTCAGTCAGCGGCATCGTGACGCCGGTCCCGCTGAGTTAGTCTAAACTAACTCAGCGGCGTAAAAAAGGCATCCACCATAGCTGCCGATCCATATCAGCTTACTTCGATGATTGCCGCGTCACTCTTTCTGAGGCTGAGTTCATAACCTCTGAGATTCAATTCCATCGGATCGCCCATAGGAGCGAACTTTCTTACCATTACCTCCGTGCCTCTGGTTATGCCCATGTCCATAATTCTTCTTTTTACAGGACCGCTTCCGTTGATTCTCTCTACAACGATTTTTTCTCCTGGTTTTGCCTGATTAAGCGTTCTCATTTCGACTGCCTCCTTGCCATTCGGTTAGTCTTAGCTAACTTTCTATATATAAGTTAGCATAGGCTAACCCATTTGTCAACACCTATTTGATAAAAATTTGATAATGTTGACTTTATCCGCAATATTCCGTATACTTTTACTTAAATAACGAAAGAGGTACGCTGATGAAAATACATGAATCCGCAGAAGACTATCTGGAAAGGATATATGTTCTGAAAAAGGAAAAAGGCTCCGTAAGAGCCATTGATATAGCATCTGACATGGGCTATTCCAAGCCGACAGTCAGCGTTGCAATGAAGAAACTGCGCGAGAGCGGACATATAACTGTCGATGATGACGGCCATATTGAGCTCACAGAAAAAGGTCTTTCCAATGCTGAAAAGACCTATGAAAAACATACCATTATTGCTAGCCTGCTGATTTCTCTTGGAGTTGACAGCGAAACCGCCTATGAGGACTCGTGCCACATTGAGCACTGCCTCAGCGATGAGAGTTTCGATGCGATCAAAGCTCACTGGCTAAAGCATAGTATATAACTTCGATATCTTTTTTGTCCCATATTTTCGGTACGGGATAAAGAGGATTCGCTTCGGTTACTGCAAAGTCCGCCATCGTTTTGATGTCGGATTTTTTGATGCAGTCGAACTTCTCCGGAATGCCGAAATACCTGTTCATCTCCTCTATCTGGGCAATGAACTTCTGAGCAACTGCCTTCTCGCTGTTGCCTTTGATGCCGACAAGTGTGCCAAGCTCTGCTAGTCTTCTGACTGCCGCATCGCCGTAGCTCTTCAGCACTACAGGCATGACTGCCGCCATTGCCTCGCCGTGAGGTATGCCGTACATTCCGCCTAAAGGATGTCCGATAGCGTGAACATATCCGACACAGTTCCTTGTGAATGCAGTGCCTGCATAAAATGACGCTTTCAGCATGTTAGCACGAGCTTCAACATCGCTGCCGTCGTCATAAGCTATTTTGATATTCTCAAAAATGAGTTTGACTGCCCTCTTTGCCTGATTGTAAGCAAAACTGCTGCCGTATTTGTTGGTGTATGCTTCAACGGCATGAGTCAGTGCATCCATTCCCGTCCAGGCAGTTACTGCCGACGGAAGTGACAGCGTAAGCTCCGGGTCCAGGACTGCTGCCTTTGGCAGTATTTTAGGGTCTGTTACCGAGTACTTATGGTGAGCCGACTTGTCCGTTACGACTGCGGCAACCGTTGTTTCTGAGCCTGTGCCCGCCGTCGTTGGAACAGCATATATAGGATCCGGCCTTTTTCTGACCTTCATGACTCCGCCCAGCTGCGCAACTGATCTATTCGGGTTGGCTGCTCTAGCCGCCGCGATCTTGGCACAGTCCATGGAAGAACCGCCGCCAACAGCAACAAAAGCCTCGCACTTAGCCTTAAGGTAAGTGCTGCAGCAGTCCTCAACGTTTTCTATAGACGGATCTGGATCAGCTCCGTCGAACAGCACCCAGGATATGTGCCTGCTGTCCAAGCCCTCAGTCAGCTTGTCAAGCATGCCGTTGCGCGACACGGTCTTGCCGGCCACGATCATGACTCTCCTGATACCGTCTTCATCGATGATTTCCGGCAGGCGGCCGATACATCCGTTTCCTTCAACCAGTTCAGGTATGCCGAAGCGCATCAGCTTCTGACCGTTCATCATTCCAACCTGCCATACTCTTGCAGGTGCGTCTTTAAAGTGAAGCATAGAGCTTTTCCATCTCCTCGCTTGAATAATCCTCTATTGTACCATCATCGCAGGCCTTGGCAATAGCTCCGTCTATTGGAAGCTTAGCAACCTTTTCAATGCCGAACTTTCCTGCAATCTCGTCAATGTGGCTTTCGCCAAAAATCTGATGTCTGCTGCCGCAGTCTGGACACTGGAAGTAAGACATATTCTCAACCAGTCCAAGAACAGGAACGCTCATCATATTAGCCATGTTAGCGGCTTTCTCAACTATCATGCCAACCAGTTCCTGCGGTGATGTCACGATGATGATCCCGTCTACAGGCAGGCTCTGATATACTGTCAGTGCAACATCACCAGTTCCAGGCGGCATATCAACAAACATTACATCTATATCGCCCCAGAGCACATCGCTCCAGAACTGTGTCACTACTCCGCTGAGGACCGGACCTCTCCATACAACTGGATCAGTATCGTTCTCCAGCAGCAGGTTCACGGACATTGCCTTGATTCCTGACTTTGTCTCTACAGGCAGGATGATATCCTCGTTGCCCTGAGCCTTGGTCCTGATGCCGAAAGCTCTTGGAATTGAAGGTCCTGTGATGTCCGCATCAAGGATGGCAACATTCTTACCGGCCTTTCTGGCTGCAACTGCAAGCATTGAAGTTACTGACGATTTTCCAACGCCGCCCTTGCCGCTTACTACTCCAATAACCTTCTTTACGTTTGACATCTTGTTCATAGGGGCTTTCTGTATCCCTGGATTTTCCTGTCTGTCTGAACAGTTTTCGCTGCATGAACCGCAGTCGTGGTTACAATCACTCATTTTTATTTTCTCCTCTTTCTTATATTATATTAGTTTATTTAAGTCCGAGCGGAACCCGCTGCCTGCTTCGTTGAGGCGGGGTACATCTGGCTTTAGTTATCAGAACATTCCCATGCTCTTAAAGACAAATATCCAAACGAACATTGTGAAGCATGACAACGCAGTGGAAAAAACCACGCAGTTACCCGCAAGTTCTCCGTCACTGTCCATGCTTTCCGCCATAGTGAACGACGACACCGCCGTAGGCGATGCAAATATTGCAATCAAAGTTACAAATGCAACACCCCTAAAGCCTAACAAAGCAGCCAGAGTCAGACCAATGGCCGGCGCAACGCCAAGCCTTCCGACAACGCAGATGATCAGATCTCGTCTGCAGCGCTCAATGCTCTGTCTGCTGATGCTTGCGCCCAGGATTATGACTGCCAGCGGAGTGGCAACGTCAGACATGTCAAAGACCACATTTTCGATGACCTTTGGCAGCTGCAGTCCCGTTACGATAGCAATGATTCCGCATGCCGCGCCAATAAGCAGCGGATTCTTAGCCAGCTGTACAAGTATATGCGACAGTTTAGGCTTGCCTCCGCGGAACACCTCCAATGTGATCACTGCAAGCACGTTATAGAGTGGAACAATAATAGCCACCATCATCGCAGTAACAGCAAGATTGCTGCTTCCGCATATGTTAGATGCAATAGGCAATCCCATAATTACGAAATTGCTTCTGTAGATTGCCTGTATCATTGCCCCTCGGCTCTCCTGAGTTTTTTCGATTGGCATAACAACCGCCATGGCAATAAAATAAATCAGGAAAACCATTGCCACGCCAAAGATGATAAGCTTCACGTTTATGGCATCTGCAATGTTCTTTCCGTAGAGGCTGGCAAACATCATCTCCGGAAAAAACACCAGAAATACCATGTGGTTGAAATGCTTTATTTCTTCCGGTGTCAGGACCTTTGCCTTCTTAATGATCAGCCCAATTGACATCAGTATGAAAAGCGGCAGGACCGCTTCAATTGAAACGACCAGATTACTCAGCATCGGTGATCACTCTATCTGCTTTTTTGTCAAACCGATTCATCGGTATCTCGCTGCTGGTTAGTTTCTCCAGGCAGACCATACATGTTGGGAAATCTGCTCTTTTCAGATATCTGTCGTAATAACCCTTGCCATGACCAAGCCTGTTTCCATTATGATCACATGTAACGCACGGAATCACTGCAAAGTCGATCTCATCTGGTTCCATAAGTTTAAGGCCTGGTTTTGGTTCTAAAATACCGAACACGCCTGGCCTGAGATCATCAAAGCCATGGATTTCATATACCTCCATGATGCCGTCGTCAATGCACAGCGGCGTGCCGACTCTCTTTCCGCTTGCCAAAGCGTCTTTGATAATGTTGCGAGTATCAGGTTCGCCTTTCGTCCCCACGAAACAGAACACTGTTTTCGCTTTTTTGTACTCGTCAAGCTCCATGACTCTGCTGCATATCAGCGTGCTTGCATTCTCACAGTATGCAAGATCGAGTCTTTTGATTTTTTCCTTTATTTCGTTTCTCAATTCTGTCTTAGTCTTCATTACTTCTCCATTGAATGATAAAATGTACACTGAGCGCACTCAGGTCGTTTAGGATCATCTGGATCACATGCCAGAGGTTTAAGTCTCAGATCATGGCTCAGTTTATCACCCATTAGTGATTTCAGCGCCGCTATCTGGCAGAGGGTCCCGGCAAATTCCGTCGTGGTACCGCTCTTAAGGCTTCTCATGGTTCTGCGGTACACAGCAGCCATGTTTCTCTCGTAAAAAGCATCGTCACCAGTGTAATAGTCTTCAAATTTCGGCAGTTCTACCGGATTATAAACCGGGCAGTACAGCAGACAGTTGTTGCACCTGTCACATCCATTCTCGTCTATTACAGGTCTCTTGAATCCCTGTTCGTCTGTTATCATCTTGACACAGTTGAATTTACAGCCTACCACACAGGCTTCACATCCCGTGCAGTAATCTATTCTGTCAATAATCTGCAATTGTATCAGCTCCTTTTCTATTGATAAGATGCCGTCATGGCACTCAAACCATTATATCAAATATATACTAAAAATCAAAGGTTTAACCAGACTTTGCAAAAAAAGCAAAAAAAAAGCACCGATTGCCACTGAACTATTACTCACATTCTCTGCCCTTGATCTCATTCTGATGACCCTGGACCTGTTAAACGGCAACCGGTACTTACTTATGAAATTGCTCTAACACTTCTGGCGGACTCACCCCTTTCTTTCGTTACCAAACTCTATCAAGTAACTTTATTTATCCAGCGAACCTGCTTCGTCGCTTTTGCTTCCTCGCTTTATCGCTTTCTATGCTTGAAGTATAGCATATTATCAAAAAAAATCAAGGGGTTTTCACAAAATTTTCTGTTTTTTTCGAAACGCAGCAACTGCAACGGATACTGCTATTTCTTCTGTGTAAGATCCAGCACTCTGACCACATCTCCAAATATGCCGTAGGCTGTCTGCTCTATCTCCGGTGCATGTTCGATGATCGACAGTTTCCCCATAAGGTCTGTCGTGATAGATACCACTGAAGAAGTGCTGTCAATGGAAGCCAGCATATCTCTGTTGTCGACCTCCACAGGCTTGACTGCTGCAGCCACGCTGCCGTCGTCTCGCAGGCTGCCGCTGCACAGCAGTTTGATCACCTTTCCGCGAGTCGCTGCCTCGTTAATATCCTCGGCAGTGATGTCTTCGATTCCTTTGCGGTCGACATCCGCCGGCGTTATCCCTGCATGCATGAGTACGTTGAGCAGTGCAGTTACCTTGGCCGCCGCATCGAAACCTTTGATATCCATGTCGGCGTCTTCCTCTATGAATCCCATGGCACGGCCGCGTTTGATGACGTCGTCGTACTCCTTTCCTGCAGCAAGCTCCTCTAGAATGAAATTAGTCGTTGAGTTCAGGATTCCTGACACCTCAGTGACTTTGCAGAACTTCAGTGTCTTCTCTGCCAGATTGAATATCGGCGTGCCATCCATGACTGTGGTCTCGTAGAAAAATCCCAATCCCTTTTCGCTTGCGATGGCGTTCAGTTCGTCGTAAGCCCAGGCAATTGGCCCTTTGTTGGCGCTGACCACGTGATGACCGCAGCTGAAGGCGCACTTGATGTGATCAATAGCAGGCTGACCTGTCATTATCTGCAGCGGTGACAGCTCCAGAATGGCGTCGCAGTCTGCCTCCTTGATGACTTCCAGACTGCTCTTTTCAGTCAGGCCCGGCGTGTCAGCAGAAAACCTGCCTGAAGTTTCAACATCGCTGCATGCTTTGATGATGTCGATGCCGCTGCCGTTGATGATCGTTCCCCTAGACCTGGTCGATATTGCCGTCACGATTACTCTGCGTCCGTAGGTCTTAACTATCTCGTCCTGTTTTTCCGTTAGTAGCCTTGCAAAAGCACGGCCTGCGTTGCCGAATCCCAGCATTGCAATCTTCAGATCATTCATTTTTCATCCCTCAAGTTTCTTTCTGTATAACTCCGTATACTTAAGCTTGCCATCTATACGCTCTGAAAGCATCAGACTTATGCTGCTCACCCTCGTACCAAATGGCTTGATTTTGATTTCTGGTCTTGATGCCAGCACGACCTGCCTGGCAATCGTAATGTGCGGCCGGAACCGCTTCTTGTCATACTGGTAACCAGCCTCTGTCAGATATTCTGTCAATGCTGCCCGCATCGCCGTAAGACAGGGATTCTCCCTCATTCCTATCCACCAGAGACTGTCGCGTTCACTTCTAAACTGACCGATCCTGCTGAATTGAGCATCAAAAGCTCTAGAACTTATCCTGTCCATGGCTCTGATGATGCCTCCTACCCGCTCTTCCGGCACTTCGCCAAGGAAGGCCAGCGTCAGATGCAGGTTTTCCGGCCGAGAAAAATTGCCGTGCAGAACGGCTGCTCTGAGCTGGTCCTGCACGTCAATCATCTTGCTTTTGGTTTTTTCGTCAAATTCTATTGCAACAAAAAGCCTCATCGTTAAATTCTCCTGTTATTTGCACCCTAGCCTGCGCTATATTGCTGCAAAGCCGGAATAAATCGCCTGCACGGCATTCACGTAGTCTTTCTCATCCACTCCGATTATCATGTTGATTTTCTCTGCACCATGGTCTATCAGTTTGATGTTTATCCTCCTGTTTGCAAGAGCTCCAAGGACCTTGACTGCAATGGCAGGTGAAGTTCCTAGTTCGCGTCCCACTATAGCGATGATGGCTATACCGTCTGAAACGCTGACGCTGTCAGGCTTGACTGCGCTGTTTATCTCACTGACGATGCTGTCGCTGATACCGTCGATCTCAGACCCTGGTACTATGATATTCAGCGAATCTATGCCTGACAGTATATTTTTGATAGTTATGCCCCTGCTGCTGAAGATGTCGAGCACATCAGAACGTATCTGTGGCTCTTCGTTCATTCTCGTCTTTTCTACAGTAATGGAAGCAAATCCCGTCTTGCCGGATATTCCTGATATCTGCAGTTTGGTCTGATAATAGTCTGCATTTTTTACTATCAGTGTACCCATTTCCTCAGGTTTAGCAGTATTCCTGATGTTGATAGGGATCTCCAGTCTGGCAACCGGGAATACCGTGTCCTCATGCATCACAGCTGCTCCCATGTAAGACAGTTCTCTCAATTCCTTGTATGTGATGACAGGCACTGTGATTGGATCTGATACGATCCTCGGATCTGCCATCAGCAGGCCCGACACATCTGTCCAGTTCTCATAAAGATCCGAACCGCTTGCCGCGGCGACAATGGATCCGGTGATGTCAGAACCTCCTCTAGTGAAGGTTTTGATCGATCCGTCCGGCATGCTGCCGTAGAAGCCTGGCACAACGGCATGCTGGTGCTTCTTCAGAAGTGCAGACATCTCTGTCTTTGTTTTTTCAGCATCAAAACTGCCCTTTGCATCAAAATATATGCCTCTTGCTGCATCAACAAAATCATAGCCGATGAACTCTGCCATGATTTTTGCGCAGAGATATTCTCCGCGGCTGGCGATAAAATCATCCTTTCCGCCCTGTATTGCCGCACGTCTGATATATTCTATTTCATTGTCCAGGCCGATGGACACTCCAAGGCCTGACTCGATTTCGTCAAATCTGTCGCGTATTTTCTGCAGCAGAGTCTCTCTCTCTGCGGCATCTGCCTTTGGCAGCTCCAAGAGAAGGTCTGTGATCTTATCGTCTTTTTCAAAGCGTTTGCCAGGTGCTGACACTACAACGTAGCGGCGCTCCTTCTCGGCTTTTATGATGGCTGCTGCCTGTCTGAACTGATCGGCTCCTGCCAGCGACGTACCGCCGAACTTCAGCGTCTTCAGTTCGATATCTCCCGAACAGATAGGTTCAAAAACTTCTTCATTTATCTTGTTGATATCATATGACGTAGACTGATATACAAAATAGTTGAGCCAGTTGGAATACAGAAGGTTAGCACAGGAACGCCACCTGACCACCGGCTCCTGAGTATCGTCGTCGTCTGGGAAATAGTTGCACGGCACTTCAGGATTGATTCCGGCAGCCTTATCGCGGTTGTATTCTTTCTGCAGGGTGTCATAGTCATATTCCGAATGTCCCATAATGAATATCTGCCTGTCGTTTTCTGACTTGACGGCAAAAATTCCTGCCTCCCTGGAACTGGCAATGACCTTCAGCTCGGGTACGGCTTCTACGTCTGCCCTATCTACAGTGGTGTTTCTTGAGTGCGGCACATAGAATTCATCATCAAATCCTCGGAACAGCATTCCTGTTTTATAGTCAAGTGTGTGAAGATAAACTCCCGAGAGCTTCTTCTTCAGGATTCTCTTCTTGATTCCATAGTGATAATAAAGGCCGGCCTGAGCCCCCCAGCAGATGTGGAATGTACTGTGCACATGGCGTTTAGACCACTCCATGATCTCACATAGCTCATCCCAGTACTCTACTTCCTCGAAGTCCAGCAGTTCAACAGGAGCCCCGGTGATGATCATGCCATCGTAATATTTTTCTTTAATCTGGTCAAACGTCTTATAGAAGGCAATCATGTGCTCCTGTGATGTGTTCTGAGCCTTATGCGTGCTTGTCTGAAGAAGTTCAAGTTCCACCTGAAGCGGCGTGTTTCCCAGCAGTCTGGTAAGCTGTGTCTCCGTGTCGATCTTTGTCGGCATGAGGTTCAGTATTAGGATCTGCAGTGGTCTTATATCCTGAGTCATGGCTCTGGTATCGGTCATGACAAATACGTTCTCATCGGTAAGGGTCTTTATCGCAGGTAAATTATTAGGTACTTTAATTGGCATATATGCAACACTCCCATCGCGGCTGAATTAAGGCGGAGCTTTGCTCCGCCTATGCCTGTGCAATATTACTATTAATTATGCAACATCCGGATGAAGAATGCAAGTCAAGATAATCGGTAAAGATTACCAGTCAATGTCATCTGATCAGTGACGCAAGCATCTCATATAGCTTCTGCGGATCCACAGGCTTGGCTACATGTCCGTTCATGCCTGCTTCTGTGCACTTCTGCACGTCTTCATCAAAGGCATCAGCAGTCATTGCTATTATCGGCACAGATGCCGCATCCTTACGGTTCATGGCTCGTATTTCCCGCGTTGCTTCGTATCCGTTCATTATAGGCATCCGAATATCCATGAGAACAGCATCATATGTGCCTTCTGCAGAATCTGCAAACATTTTTATGCCAATCGAACCATTGTTTGCTGTATCGGCGTACATGCTCTTTGCTGTAAGCAGCGCCACGGTTATCTCGCAGTTGATAGGATTGTCTTCGCAGAGGAGCACCTTTCTTCCGGCCAATATGGAATAATCCACGTTTCTGTCAGCCAGTCTGCACGTGCCATCTTCCGTAATACCCTGCGACGGAATGGTTGCAAAATCAAAGTCCAGGAAAAACGTAGTTCCTTCTCCTTTGGTACTTTGAAGTGATACTTCCCCTCCCATAAGCTCTACCAGCCTCTTGGTGATGGACATGCCAAGACCAGTGCCGTGACCTGGTTCCAGGTTTCCTCCCCATTCCTGAGTAAACGGTTCAAAAATGTGTTTCTGGAATTCATCACTCATTCCTACGCCGTCGTCGCTGACTTCAACATGCATGTGCATTGTCTCGTCGTCATTCATACTGCTCGTGGAGATGTACGAAATGTGTCCGCCTTCACCTGTATACTTTGCAGCATTGCTGAGGATATTGAAAATGATCTGATTGAAACGCAGCTTATCTACGACAGGTATTCGGTTTTCCAAAGGTTCCATTTGGAAAGACAGTTCCTGTTTTCTTTCTCTTACCAGCGGTTCAATGACAGCCTTGATGTATCTTTTGAATTCGTCAGCTTCATATGGCTCAGGGTGAAGTTCAATGTCATTGCTTTCTGCCTTCGACATGTCGAGGATGTCGTTTATCAGACTGAGGAGATACTTGGATGACGTATCTATCTTTTTCAGGAAATCCCTCGTCTTATCTGAAGGTTCGCTTTCATTCGCCAGATATGTCATTCCTACTATGCCATTCAGCGGTGTTCTGATGTCGTGGCTCATTCTGGAAAGGAATTCCGACTTGGCACGGTTCGCCTTTTCAGCTTCAAATTTTGCTTCTTCAAGAGCCATATTCTGTCGTTTTCTCGTTCTCAGTGAAATCAGCAGAAATATCACAAGCCCTAAAAGTATGCCAACTGCGCCAAGTCCAATGGCCATCTCTATAGGATGACGTCTCATCAGCAAATTAAAGGTAACCTGATTTGCAGACGGGGAATTATCGCTGAGTATGCTTTGCAGCTTATCCGCTGATATATGCTGTAATGCTTTTGAAATAATGCCCAGCAGCAGAGGGTTTGACGATGTGGTAATTCCGATTGCAATATTCTGCGTTATGTCCGCAACTGGCTGGAAACTGCATTCGTCATACTTGCCCAAGTATTTATAATAATTAGCCTGGTAATAGTTGATGAACGTGCAGTCAGCATGGCCATTAAGTACAGCATCCATACACTCTGCTGCCGTATCGTAATCGATCTGCTTCAACTCAGGATATTCACTTTTTACCCGGTTGGCAAGGTATCCGCCCTTTATCACGGCAACGTTTTCCGGTTCTTTTTTTTCAGTAGCGGTGACACGCATTACCGAGCCATATATATAAGGTTCTGTAACAAGCAGATCATGAGATTTTGCCCACAGATAATCATAACTTACTGCCATTATGGCATCTTGGCTGCCGTTGATGCTGTCATAGACTGACTGAGTAGATGAAGTCAGGACAAATTTAAAGTGTATTCCCGTCTCCTCACCAAGTGCGCGTATGATATCCGGCGTTATGCCCTCTGCCGTCCCGTTATCATCATATTCAAAAGGTGCCCAGTTTGTCTCATAAAATACATTTACAACAGGTTTTGTCTTAAGATATGCCTTCTCTTCTTTAGTAAATTCCACGGTATTGCTGCTCATCCGTCCCAAATGGAGTTCATAAATATCTGCATTGAAACTTGGATTATAGCTAAACAGCTGTGCCATTGCATCATCAAGCTCAGACTTCAGTTCCGGCCGCTGCTTGGATGTAACTATATATACCGGTTTCGGAGAAAATTTCGCAAGGATCACATAAGCTGAAGGCATATCATACAGGTTTGTCTGTGCCACGGCATCGACCTCTCCCTGCTCCATTGCTTTATACATTTCCGGTCCGTCCTTATATGCCTTGGCAGTCACCATAAATCCCTTTTCCTTGCCATATGCTTTCAATGATTCAATTATGGTGCTGTCACTTTCGTATCCGACCGTGATGCCGTTGAAAGCCTCGAAATCGTTGTAACTCATAGATGTATCTTTTGGTGCTACAAGATAACTCAACTCCGTCCCCATGGACTCGGAGGAGTAATTGAAATACTTGAGTCTTTCCGGCGTCTCGGAAACATCCATCAGCAGATCTACTTTCCCAGCCTTCACGTCATCAACCAGTTCAGACCAGGTCCCATAAACATATACATAATTCCAGTTGGCATATTCTGCTACCGCCTGCAGATAATCCTTCATATAAGTAGTCGATGCATAGCCGTAACCAGATTTTGTCGTCGTATCATTATCCGGTATGCCAACTCGTATCACCTTCTGTGATCCAGACTGCGATGAACTGTCAGTCAAAGCTGACGCATAATATGCGGTATTGTCAAATCCAAAACCAAAACCAGACACTACAATCAAAACCGCAGCCATAGCCACTCCAGTTGCTGCGCGTAGAAGTCTCTTAATCATAGCGGTGCAATCCTTTCTTATAATCAGCAATCTAAATATCCGTTCATTTGTTTCACATAATAAATGTCAGCGGCGATTCAGAGCCGCACAACTTTCGGCTTCTTCCATGTAATCTCTATCTCCGGTATTATAATATAGTTCTCTGAATATCTTTTCAGCCTCAGCAAGTTTGGGATCAGGTCCCGTTTCTATGACGGAACCGCTGCCAGCCATGGCCCTAAGAACCTTAGCAAGCGCAGCAAGCACATCTTCATTTTTCTCATCCATGTCCTGCATTTTCCTGAGTTCCTGCTCTATCTTCCGATACTCAGTCATAACAATGGCCTGTATCTGCCAGGCATGTCGTGCCTTGGCTTCATAACCTTCGCGATACATGCAGATATTGCAGCCGGGAAGCCCGTAATCAAAGCCGCAGCGTGTCCCTTCCACTGCCTTGCTCATGCATTCGTCAGCATATTTATCCAAGTCCAGAAACTTGTCCAGTCTTGTTTTAACCTCTTCCAACTCTTCTCTGTCTATCATTGCCGCCTCCTATAGTCAAGAGAATTTAAGGCCGAGCGGAGTTCACAGTGAGCTTGCTCATTGCAGGCGCAGCATAGGCCTTCTCGCTTAGATTATATCACAGTGCTTATGCGAAATAAATCATCATATTTTTCTGTTCTTTTCCCGGAATTGTTGTATAATGTGATTATAAACAATTGACAATTTGGGAATTCAGAAAGGGGAATATAGAAATGAAAATAGCAATGACTTACATATCACTGATCGCTCTGGCCATGGGGACCGCCAAGGTAACCACAATGGCTGTTGACAAGTTCTTTGATACTCTGGAAGCTGCAGAAAAACAGCAGGCCAAGCAGCAGGAAATGTTCAGCGAGAAAAAGGCCAGCAAAGCAAAACCAGAAAAGAAAGAAATGTTCAGCGAGCGCAAAGGCCCGTTTGACACTGGTTCAGGTACTCCAATAACCGTCTGCTAACAAGGCATGGCTCTATTGCCAATCAGTAATTCAAAATGTTGCTTCTAAAAACTGCGGGGCTTGCCCGCAGTTTTTTTATTTTACCATTATACTAACTGATTTTCAATATGTGCCGAATAATAGCTTCTCACTATGAAATCCTATTCAGCTGCAAAGGCTTTTTCTCCGGCGATTACTGTACACTCCACTCTGGTCTGATCGATCTGCGATGGCTCCATATCAAATATGTCTCTGTCCAGTACAGCGAAATCCGCACTGTATCCAGCTTTCAGCATTCCGCTTCTATCAAAACCGCTAACGCGGGCTGCTTCCGCAGTATAAAGGATCACGGCAGTTTCCATGTCCAGTCTCTGATCAGCTCCAATATCAGTCCCATCATAGGCGATTCTAGTCACGGCAGACTTCAAATTAGAAAATGGATCAGACGGCACTGCCCATGATGTAGCCGGGGAATCCGTCGAAAGGCAAAGTCTGATGCCTGCATCCATGATCTTCCTGTATGGATATGCCTTCTTGGTCCTTTCTGCTCCGAAATTCTTCAGATATGTTTCTATTTCGCAGTATGAGAAGATCGGCTGTGTCGCCATAGCGATGCCTCGGCGTGCAGCCTTTGCCAGTGCTTCATCAGACGGCTCTGTTATGTGTTCCATTCTGATTCCTGGGGTGCCATTTTCCATCCACTCCGGCTCGTTCGCAAGTCTGTCAATGACCCTGTCAATAGCTCTGCCGCCCATGGCATGAACTGACAGCTGGCAATGGTTTTTCTTGACAAAAGACAATGCGGATTCCATGCTCTCGTCGGAATATACCGGCATGCCGAATTCATCTGTCGAACCTGCATACGGTTCGCTGACCCAGGCAGTTCTGCCGGAAACGCTGCCGTCACCGATGAGTTTCAGTCCTGCTGCATGAATCTGTCTGCTGCTGTCCATCCTGTATTTTGGTATAAAGAATTCTGGATCGTTCTCAAAGAAGTCCCACATATAGTAAACCGCCGTCTTCTGTCTGAACCCTTCCGCAACTGCCTCTTCGTACAGATCAAAGTTATCTGCGTCTGACGTCAGATTTCCCATGTCACAGATGCCGACTATGCCCTGTGATGTCAAAAGATCTCCCAAATCAACAAGATTTCTGATCTGGTCCTCTCTTGTCTCTTCCGGCAGATACGACGAGATCAGGTACTTTGCATTTTCCTTCAGCACGCCTGTCGGCTCGCCGTTTTCGTCCCTCTCTATCTCTCCGCCTTGAGGATCTGGCGTATCCTTAGTGATTCCTGCCATCTCCAGTGCCTTGCTGTTTACACATCTAATATGTTCGCAGCTCCTGATGATGTAAACCGGAGCATCCGCGGAACCTGCATCCAGATCATATCTGTTTGGCGAGCGGTGCTCTGCCAGCTTGCCTTCGTCGTATCCCCAGCCTAAGATCCACTTGTCAGGTCCCTGAACCTTGCGTACCTCGGCTATCGCCTCAGAGAGTTCCTTGATAGAATTAACCTTCGGCGGCAGACATGATATCTGCTTGGCGAAATCCGCCAGAAGCACCGGATGCATGTGAGCGTCGATAAATCCCGGAATCACCCTTTTCCCCTTCAAGTCTACGACTTCGTCATAGTCGTCATTTGGCAGCTCCGCTCTGCTGCCGACAAAAGTCAGCCTGCCTCCGGCCGCAGCCATTGAATCTGCGTGGAGATTTTCTCTGTCAGAAGTAAATATCCTGCCGTTAATATATGCGGTTTTCTTTTCAGCCATGTCTCTTCTCCTTTATGGTCCAGCGGCGCAGGCAAAGCATCTTCAGTGAGCATTGTCCGCAAGCGCCTATTATTCATAATAAAAGTATAACAGACAAATCGCAAATCATCAATTATCGCCTAAAAAAATCGCCCGATGTAACAGCATGTTTTATGCATTCTGTTACATCGGGCGTATTCATTACCGCAATATCCTACTCTGCCACTCCAAGCCTTTCAATTATACTGTGCTTCACTGTGCTTCTGCCGCAGATGTACGGTATCAGAACCGCTATGACTGCCATAAGCGGCACGCATACGAGTATCGGCAGCACGGTGAAGTGCCACTTGAAAAACCACATCTGATTTGTAAGCAGCTTCACTCCTGCCCAACATATAACGCTGCCGGCTGTTGAGGCAAAGAGCGCCGTCAGAGCTGCATATATCAGTCCTTCGTCCGTCAGCATCCTTATCATCTGCCTGCTTGTCATTCCAATGCTCTGCAGTATAGCCAGCTCACGTTTCCTCATTGCGACTGATGTAATGATCACGTTAGCGAAATTTAGAATACCTATCAGTCCAAGTATCAGGCTCAGTGCTCCGCCAACCAGTCCAAAAGTCATTCTCAGTCCGGCAAATTCTTTTTCAAACGTCATCCTAGACTGATATGACAAGCTGCTGCCCTCTCCATTAGTGTAGTTTTCGCACCACTTTTCAACCTCTGCGGTATGAGCATCGTCAACGTTGAAGCCTATTGACAGCGCTCCTGTTATCCTGTCATGGCATTGTATTCCTTGGCTGGCAGCGTGAAATGGACATCCAGCATTCCGCTGTACTGCTGTGACATGGCATAAGGAATATCTCCAATGGCCAGAACTGTGTATGTCTTTTCCATGCCGTTTTTGAATTTTATAGTAACCTTATCACCCGGCTTATAATATGGATTTGTTCCATCACTGCAGAAAGCGGAAGCGATCACGTATTTGCCCGTGGCAAATTTATCCTTGTCAAGTACCTGATTCTTCCCCATTTCCATGGTATCCAAAAGGCTGTCATCTATGCCGTAAATAAAATCAAAGATTTTTCCGTACTTTTTCATATAACTGATATCTGTATCAGCGTAAGGAGATGGCAGTTTATCTGGATTGTCCTTCACTATTTTTTTCGTTCTGGAAAGAGCTTTAGCAGACAGCTTGTGATATGATGAAGTAGCCCATATACAGCCGCTGCTTTCCAGTCCAGGCAGTTCGCTGACCTTCTCCATTGTTTTTCTGCTGACACCGTTTAAATCTTTAATACTGGCCATGTCATTGGAAATCGATACATCTGTCATGCTGAAGTCAGTAACAATGCTGTTTTTCACGTACTCATTCATATCAAAGCCGTTGATCGTCAAATATGTGCCGTTTAAAATCACCAGTGACAGAGTCAGCGACAAAACAACCAGCACGGCCTTCTTTCTGTCGCGTCTGACGGAAGCCCAAGCCATCGACAGCGGCGAGACCCTGCGGCTCTTCTTTCCGTCGGCCTTGGCTTTAATATTGACAGGCTGACGATCATCCATCGCTTCGGTGCCGCAGTTCTCAGTACGAACTGCCTTGGCTTTGCGGCGGAAACCGGCGTGACGAGCTGACTTTGTTTTGATGTCAACACCGGTCCAGCGAACTGCCTCCACCGGAGAAACGTGTGCTGCCATGCAACACGGTTTGATGCAGCTGATCAGCACTGTCAGCAAAGCGAACAAAGCCGACCCTATGAAAATCACAGGATTTGTGCTGATAACCAGACTGTCGCTTAACGCAGTGATTTTTATGACGGCCGGCATCAGCTGCATACCCAGAAAATATCCGATAGCCAATCCTATTGGAATGCCGACAATACACAATGTAAATGCCTGTCTCCTGACGATCGTCTTCAGCTGTTTTCCCGTAGTTCCGATGGTTTTCAGCAGCCCGTAGAACCTGATGTCCCGTGAGACCGATATCTGAAACACGTTGTATATGATCAGGTACCCGCTGAGAATGATCAGAGCAAGTATGCCTATTAGTAATGCCAATGTAGTTGAATCTACTGTGCTTGTCGCATATGCCCAGTTGACTCCTTCATTAACGCGCTTGTCGAGGCCGCAGCGCTTGGTGAGATCTGACATCTGCTTGTCTAAATTCCACGACGTGGAAAACCACAGAGAGGCGTTTATCGTACCAGAATAGTCGCTGCTTCCGCTCTCGTATAGCGGTGTATTGATTACTGGCGCCACCTGGTCGCAGTACTCTCTGGAAACGTAAGCTTCATAGGCACCCAGTGCTATGGATCCTTTCCAGAAACCACAGAGGGTAAAGGCTTGAGTGTATCTTTTCCCCTGCGAACTGAATGTCAGAGTCACAGTTTCGCCCAGCTTATGTGGGACGCCCAGGGCATCAAGAACTGCTGTATCCGTTGCTATATCATACTTTTTCTTTGGCAGTGTTCCCGTTGTCGGCGTACAGAAAGACCACTCGGCGTTCTTTGGTTCAGAATACCTTATCTCCGTGGCGGTTTTGTTCAGCTGCTTGTTTTCTGCTGAAGCAACAAAGATATCGTAGGAGATATCTTTGATTTTTTTATCTGCGGCGACCTTGTCGTACTGCTCCTGAGTCAGGAATTTGTAGCCGCCGTGGGCCTCGGTGCCCACCTGCTGCATCGTCGCCCGCTGAATAGACGTGACCATGCTGCCGCCTATTGTGAAAAGTGCCGTGAACATGACTGCCGTCAGTGCAATGGCGCAGATTGCAACAATGTTGCGCGTCCTGCTGCTCTTTAGGCTTTTTTTTGCAATGTTGCGTACGGCTTTTTTGTTGCTGACTCTGATCATGCCAGATCACCCCCGGTCAGTCTGCCGTCCTCGATATGCAGAATGCGGTCCGCCGTCTGTGCTATCTCTTCGTTGTGCGTGATCATGACTATGGTCTGGCTGAACCGCTGGCTGGTAGTTTTGATCAGCGACATGACATCCTGACTGGTGCGGCTGTCAAGGTTGCCGGTCGGTTCATCGGCGAGGACGATCGCAGGCTTTGATGCCAGTGCGCGGGCGATGGCTACTCTCTGCTGCTGTCCGCCGGACAGATTATTTGGCAGACTGTTGAGTTTAGTCCTGAGTCCAAGCATGTCGACGACCTGATCTATATAGCCGTCGTCAAGTTCGCTGCCGTCAAGCTGTACAGGAAGAACGATGTTTTCATATACGTTGAGCACCGGCACCAGATTGTAACTTTGGAATATGAAACCAATCTTTCTGCGACGGAAGATCGTCAGTTCTTCGTCTTTCATGCCTATTATTTCCTTGCCGTCAACGGTCACCGACCCAGAAGTCGGACGGTCCAGACCGCCAAGCATGTGAAGCAGCGTCGACTTGCCGCTGCCCGAGGTGCCGACAACTGATACGAATTCTCCTTTTTCCACGGTTATATCTACGCCGTCCAGCGCATGAACAGCTGTGTCCCCTGTGCCGTAGATCTTGGTCAGCCCCTTTGTCTGTAAAATGATCATATGATAACCCCCTTTAATGATTCTGCATTGGCTGCACTAAAAAAGTCTGCATTGCTTTCCACAATACAGACTATAGCATATAAATCTAACCAGATTCTTTCAGGCTGCAAATCAAATATAACGGTTTTGAAAGATTTGGAGGTTACATTCCATACATTTCTTCTATAGTGATCAGGCGCACAGCCTCTCCGCTGCTGCACTTCTTTATGCTGTCGGCGAATCCGGATTTTGAAAAGAAATAGTAGAACCTTTCGTCAATTTTTCCCATAGCGTCTGCGTATTCCTTCATCAAATCATATTCATCCACTCCGAGCAGCTGGTTTCTGAACTTGCAGGAACCGATAATGCCACGGCGTTTATCAGCAGATGTAACAACAATATCTATCTGTGCCTGTTTATGTGTCTTTGGATTGCTGCCCCACCACTGTCCAACTGCTCCAATATCAAACGGCAGATCATCATCATAATACATGATATAATCCTGGCACATTGCCTCAAAAGTCAATCCCATGTAATCATTCAGGCGATTCTCTACAGCAGTGCTAAAACTCTGCTCGATACGTCCAGACATAATTGCAGCCATGTTTTGAGGTACAAATGAATACCAGAATCTGAAATACTGATCGGCAATCAGGTAGATCGGCCTTCTGCTGGATTGCTCCGTAACAGGGACTTCCCGTTTCACAATACCAAGGGAGATCAAGTTGCTGATATATTTTGTACAGTTTCCTGTCTCAAGCCCGGTTGTCGATGATATCTCAGAAAGCTTGCTTTTGCCCGAAGCAATAGCAGAAATAATTGCGTTATATGTTGCAGGTTCTCGCAATTCCTGTTTCAAGAGATTAGCCGGTTCTTCAAACAGCACCGCATTCCTGCTGAATATTCCATCCAGGAGATTGTCTCTGACGGATGATTCTGGAGAAAACTGCTCCAGGTACATCGGTATTCCACCAGTAACGCCATACATAATGGCTTTTTCCGCATAAGAATACTCAGGAAACCACTTGCCCGTATCCCTGTAATCAAAGGGCATTACCTTGAACTGTGCCGTTCTGCGGCCATACAGCGGGCTTTTGTAACCCAACACTTGATTTTCCATGAAGCTCATTGATGAACCACACAGAATTACAAATAGCCTTGTATCTTTAAACTGATGATCGATGAAATTCTGCAGCAGCGAAGATATTCCGTGTTCTGCCTGAGCAAGATATGGATATTCATCAATGACAAGGATCAATCGCTCTTCTTTGGCTATTTCTGCCACCTTGGTCAACGCGTCATTAAAGCTTCTGTACCTGATCCTTGCACTGCTGTCTGATGATAGGCATTGTGAGATGGAATCAGACAAGGATTCAAGATTCTGCTCAGCGTTGCTCTCCAAAGCAGCAAAAAATATTGTTTTCTTGCCTTTACAGAATTCATTTATCAGCGTCGTCTTACCAACGCGTCGACGTCCGTATATGATTGCTACCTCGAGTTTATTGCTTTGGTACATGCGTTGAAGCCTGTTAAGTTCTTCTCCTCTTCCAATAAACATACCTGTGCCTCCTTTAGTGGTTCGTAATATACTATATTATAAACCACTATTTCTTTGCTGTCAATTTTGGCAGAAAAACTGAGAAAACTGAACCTCTGCCCTTTGCTGAGCTGACTTTCACGTAGCCGCCCTCATCCGTCACTATCTGTCTAGTGAGGAAAAGGCCTATCCCTGCGCCTTCGCTGTCTGTCACTTCCGGAGACCGGTAAAACCGCGAAAAAATCTTAGCGTGCTCTGACTCGTCGATGCCGATGCCGTTGTCTCGGATGTCTATTCGGGTAAACATTTCGTATTCTGCGGATGAAACCTCTATGCTGCCGCCGAAGCCTGTGTACTTGACTGCATTGTCAAGTATGTTGAAAACCGCCTCCGCCGTCCACTTCATGTCAAAAGCCGCCCAGCATCCGCTCTGTTCAGCGGTGACAGTTATCCCTTTGTTCTCCGCTCTCGGCTTTACCTGATCAACCGCCAGTGTTATCAGTTCATCAACGCTGTTTTCTGACGGTTCCAAGGTGATTATGCCAGTCTCCAGCCTGGAAGTCTTGACCAGCGAACTGATCAGAAAGCTCAGCTTCTCTGCCTGTGTTCTCAGCGCTTCCACATAGCTTTCGCTCTCGTCGTCCAGTTCCCACTCGCTCAAAAGCTCTGAGTAAAGGAGTATGTTGGCGATCGGCGTCTTGGTCTGATGTGAGATGTCCGACACCAGTTCCTCTATTTTCTTTTTCTCTCCGGCGAGATTCCGAGCCGAAACCGCCGACGCCGAAAGATAGTCCGCCATCTTTGTCTCAAGTGCAGAAAGCGCCGACTCATCAAAGTCGCTCTCAGTAAAATCACCGTTCGTCGCCGCATCCAGCATGCTGTTCAGAGTTTCCATAGTCTTACGTTCCCTGCTGCGCGCTGCTGCTGCAATGATCAAAGTAGCCAAAGCCACTGCCGCTGCCACGGCGATCACAATGTAATCGATACTGTTCATCTACTCCACCGCCCACGTGTATCCCAGTCCGTAGACTGTCTTTATATACTGAGGTTTCGAAGGATCTTCCTCTAGTTTGTCGCGCAGCCGTTTTACCGTTACTGAAAGCGCGTTTTCATCTACGTATTCTGCTCCGTCTGTCCAAATATGATCTATAAGAGCGTCTCTTGTCACTGTATGCCCGCGGTTTTCAAGCAGGCATCTTAGGAGTTTCTGCTCCGTCTTGCTCAGTTCGATTTTGCTGTCGTCTCGTCTGAATTCCATCCTGTCAAAATCAAAAGCGAATCTGCCCGTCTTGATAATGGCTCCGCTGTTATCGTCTCTCAAGCGGCTTTGCGCACTGCTGTCTGACATCGCCGCTCCGGCTCCTGAAGTTTCGCCGCTTGTCGCAGCTTCGCTGTCTCTTGCCGCTGCCCTGAGCTGGGTGTTGACCCTTGCTCTTAAGATGGCCAGCGAAAACGGCTTGACGATATAATCGTCCGCTCCAAGCTCCAGGCCGGTCACTACGTCTGTCTCCATATCATTGGCAGTCAGTACGATGACCTTCGTCTCTGATCCTCGCTTCACCTCTGTCAAAAGATCCAGCCCGTTGCCGTCTGGCAGGTTAATGTCAAGGATCATGAGATCCGGCCTGTCTGCCCTGATTTTCTCCCGCGCTTCCCTCAGACTCTTCGCCTGGTCTATTTCTGTTGACTCGCTTCTCAGCCCTATGGTCACGCCATTGCTGAGAGCGGAATCATCTTCAACTATCAGTATCCTGTTCACTATGCACCCCTTAATTATCGATTGTTTTGCCTCTTAATCGTATTTTATCCGATTTCGCTGTGGAAGTGAAGCCTCACACGACTAAAGTCGCGTGCTTCCTAATGCCATAATCTACGCTATGGTTGTCCTTTAGGGACATCGGACTGCGTTTCTGTCCATACGGTCTAAACTCAGTATCCTGTAGCTTACGCT